>Ga0302324_100011222_pt1 | contig 18431 bp, 15 predicted proteins | sample Palsa_T0_1_FD_201949 | JGI IMG/M metagenome (GOLD analysis project Ga0302324, IMG submission 201949) | Peat permafrost microbial communities from Stordalen Mire near Abisko, Sweden - Palsa_T0_1 | ecosystem: Environmental > Terrestrial > Soil > Palsa > Peat permafrost | place: Sweden: Abisko... | reverse complement strand
GCGACGTCCCGGACAAATTTGGCGGAGATCAAATCCAGCGCGCACGTCTCGCTGGCCAGGACCCAGCCTTGGTCGAGCCTTCCCAGGCAGAGCGGACGGAAGCCATAGGGGTCGCGCAGTCCGATCAATTCCTGTTCAGTCAAAATGGCCAGGGAATAGGCGCCCTCCAGGCGGCGAACAGTCTGCAAAAGGTTATTCTCGTTGCCGTCCAAAGACGGCTGGCAAAGGAGATGAAGGATGATCTCGCTATCCACGGTGGTGGTGAAAATGGCGCCTTTGTCCTCCAGTTCCTCCCGCAAAGCGGAAGCGTTAGTCAGGTTTCCATTGTGGGCAATGGCGATTTGCCCGCGTTTGCCGTCGCCGGTCAGCGGTTGCGCGTTGCGCAAGTGGGAGGCGCCGGTGGTGGAATAGCGTGTGTGGCCCACTGCGGAATTACCGGCCAGATTGCGCAGGATTTCCGGGGTGAAAATTTGCGACACCAGCCCCATGCGTTTGTATTCGCGGAATTGGTTGCCATCGCAGGCCACGATGCCGGCGCTTTCCTGGCCGCGATGTTGCAACGCGAAAAGGCCGAAGAACGTCAACTCGGCGGCGTTGGGATGGCCAAAGACGCCAAAGACGCCGCAGTAATGTTTTGGATATAATTGCATCTGGCAAACCGGTCTTGGCGCCAATGAAACAGAGGGCGAGGCTCCGGCGCAAGCTCATTCGCTCGCGCTTGCGCATGGAGGAATCTTGTTCACCAGACCGGAGGCTGCGCGCGGAAAGCGCAACCCTTGACAATGATATTGCAATGCGGGTCAAAACAAGCAAGACTTTGACATGAAAGCGAAAGGCAGATTTGAGTTTGGCACTCTTGCCGCCCGCCCTTCTCCTGGCTCGTCCCTGCGAGCGGCCTTCACTTTGATTGAACTCCTCGTGGTCATCGCCATCATTGCCATTCTGGCGGCGATGTTGCTGCCGACGCTGGCGAAGTCCAAGGAGCAGTCTCAAGGCGTCAAATGCCTCAGCAACCTCAAACAATTGACGCTGGCTTGGGCTATGTATAATGGCGATAACAGAGAGAATTTCGTCGTCAACGGAAACAACGGCGACTCGCCCGGGGGGACCGCGACCTCGCCTATTACCGGCAAAGACCCGCAATGGTGTCCAGACGACATGTCGCAGGGCGCGGCGGTTCCCGGCGAACAAATCAGTCTCCCCTGGCTTGAAGCAGGATTGATATATCCTTATGTAGGCAGCCCCGGCCCTTACCGCTGTCCCGCCGACAACAGCACCTATAACCGCGGCACCGTTTTCCCTACAGGCGGCGGCGGCACAAACCGCGACCGCAGCATGTCCATGAACGCTTGGATCAATCCCTCCGCCGACGCTTACCAAGCTTACTCGGAAGGGACGGGGTATCGCGTTTACATCAAGACTTCCGACCTGTCGGCGCCGGGACCCGCCAATCTCTGGCTCCTCCTTGATGAGAATCCTTACAGCATCAACGACGGGTACTTTCTCGATGTTCCCAGCGATTCCGGGTGGGTCGATTGCCCCGCCTCCTATCACAACAATGCGTGCGGGATGTCTTTTTGTGACGGCCACGCGCAAATCAAGCATTGGACCGATCACACTGTCCTGAATTGCCGCACCGGCCAGAATCCCGGTTCTCCCATCGGCACGCGGACTCCGGACTTCATTTGGTTTGTTCAATTAACCACCGCCTTGATAAGCCAGCCCTAGCGGGAAATGCGGACGTGGGAACCCCTTCGGGAGTGGCCGTTCGCCTTCCCCTCAATATGTGGTCATTCTGAGATCATTGACTCTTGGCCGTGCCAGGCCCCGGCGCGGGAATATCGTTCATCGTCAGCAGGCGCCGGCCGCCGGCCACAAAAATCCAACCGTTTTCGCTGAGGCGCAAGGATGGCCGCGTTTGCGTGTACTCGTGGAATTGCCGCGTCACCACGTTGCCGTTGGGATCCATGACGGCATAGTAGAAGGTTCGCGCGCCGGTTTGAAACAGGACGTGCAGATTGTTGGCGCGGTCGAGTTGCGCCTCGGGATCGCCGAAGGACACCATGCGCGCCAGCGGAAAAACGCGCAGCGTCCGCCCGCCATTATCTGTCAACCGAAAATACAATTTCATTTGGTCGATGTAAGTGACCTTGAGCAGGCTGTAGCGCCGCACTTCCGGGGCCAGATTCGTGACGCCGGGCGGCGGCGGGACGCCAAAGGACAAATTGCCCAAATTGGCCAGCGGCAACCCTTCCGAGACGGTGAAGGCCACCGGTCTGCAGGCGATTTCCTGCTTCCATTGCGCTATCTTGATGATCGCGGCCACACTGTAACGGCCCGCGTGCCGGAAACCAAAATACGGTGTGGGGTTGAACTCCCGCGTCACGGTCTGACCGGAGAGCAGCGTGAACGGTCCCTTGACCGGCATGTCCCCCAACTTGGAAACGACGTATTCGCGCTCGCCCATGAACTCGAAGGCGATCCATTGGTCATCCGCTCCCAGAACAACCGACTGCCCAGAGCGATTGACGATCCGGACTTTCAACTGCAAGTCTTCATCCGGCAGATATTGGTCCCCGTCAAGTTGCAACTCAGCGGTGACGCCGTTGGGTTGCGCCCGTGCGGGAAGGACGGCGGCGGCCAAAATAACCAATAGAATGGCGAATTTCCTCATGACCCCAGTCTAAGCCACAAACGGTATTGATTTCAAGCGCCAAACACCAACTTGCCAGGCCCAGGGCATGAGCCGCTTTTCAACGCAGCTCCGCAGTCGCGCATTACAGAGCTTCGGTGTTACGGTTACGACGGTGGCGGCCCAAAATGCGCCGCATGCGCAGCATACGCGGATGCGTCTTCCAGCATGGCATCAATTGTCTGAGCGATAGGGCGCGCTTTGGCCAATCCTGAAAATACAGCACGGTCTCCGATGTTGCTTCTTAGTGCGAAGGTTGGCCGTTCTGTTACCTGCAGGCTGTGAAACTCAGTCGTGGCGGCGCGGACGCGCTCTTCTATGCCAGAGGATTGCGCCTTGGCCAGCAACGCATCCGTCTCCAACCCCGTCGCCTTGGCAGCCACAGCGGCGGCGACGGGCCACTGCACGATTTTTTGGCCTTCACGCAAAGCGGCATGTGCCAGCGCAAGGCGCGCGCGGTCATCCGTCACCTTGAAATCTTTGGCCGCTTCAGCCACGCAGTTCGGCGCGAGATATTCCTTCACCGCGTGATCATGCCACCCTGCGTTCAGCATGAACGGCGATCGCATGACCATGCCGCTGCGCCGATAAAACCACTCCACTTGCTCGTGGGTCTTCGGAAGGGCGGCCTCGTCCAGCAAAGCGATTTTCCATGTGAACTCGACCGGTTTATCTGCGTATCGCTCTTTGAGTGCCGCCCACGCCGGTTCCGCCCAATAGCACCAGGAGGAAGTAACATCCAGAAAGTAGGTCACTTTTACATTCATACGCTCGCAAAACCATTTTTCTTGCTCGCATTAAGATTGGAATAGCGCCTCACATTTGCAATTCAAAACCTCGAGTGATTTAGAAATATGCGCCTGCTCTTCTGATCACGGTGGAGCAAATGCTCAAGGAATTGGGTTAATCCCGTTCCGCATCTGGTCGCCGAAGGCCAATGAGCAATAGGAAGCCGCTCATGGCGCAGCAACTCCACCCGAACCAGTCGCCATAAAGGTTGTAGATCGTTTGCACACGCTCGCCGGGGCCGCGCAATGGGATTTTCGGCGTGATGAAGCCGGGACCGTAAATGCTGCCGCCTGCATGTTCGATTTCCCGGATGCGGCCTTGCGCGTCAATCCAACAAGTCAGGCCGTTGTTGGCGCAACGGACGAGTGGCACGCCGTTTTCGATGGCCCGAAAGAGCGCGCCAGCCGCTTGTTGCCTCTGCGCCGCGCCGGCGCCAAACCAACCGTCGTTGGTCAGGTTGATCAGGAAATCGGTGTCCGCTTCGACGTGAACACGGGCTTCGTGCGGAAACATGTCTTCAAAACAAATCAGCACCGACGTTTTGGCGCCAAGGTCAGGCATGTTGAATTGAACGACGTGGTCGCCGGGAGTAAATCCGCCGCTGATGGGTGTCAGCAATTTCAGGAACGGCAGCAAGTGGAGCAGCGGAATGTATTCGCCGAAAATGACCAGCCGCCGTTTGTTGTAAATGGCCTCGAACACACCCGCCGGATTGACCAGGAAACTGCTGTTGAAGTAATTCGTTTCGCCTGAGGCCAACGGTTCCGCAGAATCGCCGGACAAAATCAGCCAGGCCGATTGGCCGGCCAGCAGCCGCCCGATGGCTTGCTCATTTTCCGGGCCAAGATCAGGCACGGCCGCCTCGGGCCAGATCAGGAGGTCTGGCTTGGATGCGAGCGCCTTTTCGGAGAGCGCGAGGACCTGCTGAAAGCGGTTCGCGTTTTCCCCGACGTCCCATATCAGCGTCTGGGGGATGCTTGGCTGGACCAAAGCCACGGTGATCTGTCGGCTCGGGGCGGGGATTCCCAATGCCTTGCTCATCCCGTAAGCGGTGATACAGAAAATGGCCAGCAGAGGCAGCGCGGCCTGTCCCCAAATCGCCGCCGTGGATGGCCGGCGCGCCAATACCAGCAGAGCGCCGCCAACGGCGACCGAAAACCAAACGATCACAAACGAAACGCCATAGACGCCCGTGATCGAGGCGATTTGGATCAGCGGCAGCAATTTGTATTGCGAAGCGCCGAGAAAATTCCACGGAAACCCGCCGAGGACTCGCCCGCGCGCCATTTCCAGCGCCGCCCACGCCGCCGCGCAGAGGATGGCCCACTCCACCCGTTTCCACCAGGCGACAGAGAGGAATTGATCCACGGCAACGGCGAGGGAAAACTCCGGCTCCCACACTCCGCCGGGAAAAATTTTCCAACAGAACCACACCCACAGGCCGAAGTAGAGTCCGCAGTAGGCGCTCAAGGCGATCCAACCCAAAGCCGGCGCCAGGGGGATTCCATGCCAAGTGTAAGGGATCGCCAGCAGCCAGCAAAGCGAACTGAGAAAATGAACGAACCCCGCCACAAAGCCGATCCGAAAAGCCCTGCCCCCGCGTTCTCCGAGGCCGCAAAACAACATCAGCCCAGGGCTGGCCCAGGCCGCGCCGGCAATTTCCAGAGGGGCAAAGGCCGCGCTCAGGAGCAATCCCGCCAGCGCCGCCAGTCCATAACGACATACGGCGGCTGAATTCATCGAAGAATTTTTCAACGGCAACAGAGTGTCCAAAAGCGAATTAGTTTGCCAGCGTTCAATGTTCAATGCTTTAAACTGTGGAGTGACATCGCTTCAATCGGATTCCGGGATGCCGGCACCGGCGCCAACGCCCAAGGCACTGGGCTTTCGCATGCCTGCCGAATGGGAACCGCACGCCGGCACCTGGTTGACTTGGCCCCGCTCCGACGGCATCAGTTTCCCCGGCAAATACGACGGCGTTCCGCCCGTCTATGCGCAACTCATCCGTCATCTCGTCCAGGCCGAGGATGTCCATATCAATGTTTGGAACCAGGAGATGGAGGACTGGGTGCGCGGCCTTTTGCAAAAGGAGAAGACCCCGCTCGACCGCGTTCGCTTCCACCACTTCCCTGCTAACGAGCCGTGGTGCCGCGATCATGGGCCGATTTTCCTGGTGCGCGATGACCACGGCCAACGCCAGCGGGCCGTCGTGGATTGGGATTACAACGCCTGGGGCGGCAAATATCCGCCCTTCGAGCTGGACGACGCCGTCCCGCAACATGTCGCCCGCCTCCTCCAACTGCCGCTGTTCTCTCCCGGCCTCATCCTGGAAGGCGGGTCCATCGAGGTCAACGGCTGCGGCGCCGTGCTGACGACGACTTCGTGCTTGCTTAACCCCAACCGCAATCCGTCTGTGAGCAAAGAACGGATTGAGCAGTATCTTTGCGATTACCTCGGCGTCAGCCAGGTCTTGTGGCTGGCGGAAGGCATTGTCGGCGATGATACCGACGGTCACATTGACGATCTGGCGCGGTTTCTCAATCCGACGACGCTGGCCGCCGTGGTGGAGCATGATCCGTCCGATGCGAATTACCCGATCTTGCGGGAAAACCTGGAGCGATTGCGCCGCATGCGCGACACCGAAGGCCGGAGTTTTCGGATTGTCGAACTGCCCATGCCCGGCCTGGTGGAATACGAAGGGCAGCGATTACCGGCCAGCTACGCCAACTTTTACATTGCCAACGGCATCGTGCTTGTGCCGACCTACCGCGACAGACGCGACCGCCTGGCGCTGGAAATATTGCAACGCGAATTCCCCGATCACCGAGTCATTGGCCTGGATTCGATGGAACTGATTTGGGGACTCGGCTCCTTCCACTGCATCACGCAGCAGGAACCGGCCGGGTGAATTTATTTTTGGGGAAAATTTGGCGCAATTTACCTCGGTCATCCTGCAGCCTCATTTCGCGCAAAGGCTCGGCGCGGCAGCCACAACCTCCCCAAAAAAGGAAGTGAAGGACAGGATAAATAGGATAGATCCTTGCGGAAGGGTTGTCCGCACGCGGTCAGAAAAATCCTGTTCATTTTGTTCATCCTGTCCAAAAAAAGACTGGAAATAACCCAAACTATCTTGGAAATCAATGACTTGCGTGATTTCTGCCGTCCCCTCGTACGCGAACCAACGGCTTGACGGCGAGACGCCGCCGCAACCCGCAAGCGAGGACGCCTGCGCCACAGTCAAGCCCCCACTATCCACTGGCCACTTTCCTCGGCCACCAGCCGCTATTTCAGAACATTCCCTATCGGGGCACGCACGAATGTACCACGCTTGAATGGGAATGCAACACCAAAGACTCAACATTGTCCGCGCCGACACGATTTTTCTGCCTGGCGGGCGAGTTCAAGGTTCAAGGCTCAATGTTCAATTCGAAGGCTCTCTTTTTCTTGCCGGCTGATTCCACCTGCTTTAAGTTGATTCTCATGGCAGCAGAATTTGCAGCTGCAGAATTGGAACGCACAACCACGCTAAATTACGTCGGATGAGACGGCCTCTCTTGCGAAATCTTATTATGCCGCTGTTAGCCATGTGGCAACTGGCCGCCGCAGACGCGCCCGCCCAAATGACCAAATCCCGGCCCTTTGAAGCGGAAATCCTGGCCTTCGAAGCGATGGACAAAACCAACCCGCCGCCGCCTGGAGCCGTTCTGTTCATCGGCTCTTCCAGCATCCGCTTCTGGACTACTCTGGCGCAGGACTTCAAAACGCACAAGGTCATCAATCGAGGGTTTGGCGGCTCGCAAATGTTCGACGCGGTTTATTACGCCGACCGCATTGTGATTCCCTACCGGCCGCAGAGGATCGTGTTGTTTGCCGGCTCGAACGATCTTGATGCCGGAAAAACCGCCGAGCAAGTTTTCGATGATTTCAAAGCCTTTGTGCAAAAGGTCCGCGGAGCGTTGCCCGAGGTCGAGATTGATTACATCTCCATCACCACCAGCCCGTTGCGCTGGCATGAGGTGGAACAGGTCAAGAAAGCCAATGGCCTCATTTCCTCCTGGATCATGGCGCAGGACCACCTCACTTTCATCAACGTGTTCCCCGCCACGCTGGGGGAGGACGGCAAGCCCAAGCCTGAACTATTCCGCGCCGACAGACTCCACATGAATGCGCGCGGCTATGCAATCTGGACCTCGATTATTGAGCCTTATTTGAAGTGAGAAGCGCCACTTTGGAAAGGGGCTGGCGGAATTGGGGTCACATTTGAACATTCTGCATTCTTCCAATCTCAAGTGTAGAACGTTTAGTTGTGACCGCAATGGCCCTCACGGGGCCTTGCATAATGACGCATATTTGGGTAATTTGCCGCGGTGCAAACGAAGATTGAAAAGATTGGCGATGGGTTCGGCTTGCTCCTGCCGAAGGAGTTGTTAGAAGCATGCGGCTTCGGCGCCGAAGTCACCGTGACGGTTCAAAACAGCACTCTAGTTGCTAGCCCAGAATCGCAGAAGGCTCGTCAAGGTTGGGCCGAGGCGCTGCGGGCAATCCCCAAGGCGGAATTGGATCGTGATTTCGAGGAGTTGCAAAGTTTTCGAGATGCATCCGGCGCAGTTCTTCGGGGTTGGAAACTTTTTCCGAAGATGGTAGCGTGATGGTATGAAACACAAGAAAGCGCCCCCCGCGAAGGTGTCCACCGGCACGGTGCTGGCCGCACGGGCGCGGGCCGAAGGCAACAAGTGGACGGACGCGGAACGCGAAAAACTTGGAGCACAATTCATGAAGCTCTACTATGGCGGCGAGACCAAACCGACCACAACTCGTCGCCGTTGACGCAAATGTTCTTTTCGACCTCGCCGATGGTTTGGATGACGTCGTTGACGCAGTGCATGTAATTCGGGAGCGGCTTCGCGATGCTCGCTTTCTCATTCCGCCGACCGTCCAACATGAATTGGCGAACTGGGCTTTCAGGGGCGACGAACAAAAACGCGAGGCCGCCGGCAACGCAATTCAACTTGGCCAATCGTGGCGCATCGTTCCTGTAAACCTCATCGCCGTCAGGCATGGCATTGCCGAACGTATCGCGGAAAGGATTCGCGAACAAGGGCTTATACCGGTCGAAGAGATCAATGATTCACTGCTGCTCGGCGAATCCGCGTTGCTCGGATGTTCGATGCTGTTGACCAGCGATGAACATTTGCGCGGGATTGATTTCGAGCGTTTGACGCTGGAGTTGCAGGCGTTTGATGTCACCGCCCCCATCATCGCGACGCCGCGCGAAATTGTACGGAAGTTCTTTCAACGCTGACCCGGTGCGGCAACATTTGAAAACCTCTCACAGCGCCGCCAGAACGGCCCGCACGGCGGCGGTCAACGCGGACACGCGCGCCGGCAAAGGGAAATCCGAGGGCGCTTCCATCGTGTAACTCTGGCGCGTCTTGTGCATCATCAAATATATCGCTTCCGGCCATCGCGGGCGCTCGGCCGGATTGACGTTGGGACGAATGACGCCGTTTTCAGCGGGCCAGTTTTCGATCACGGGCGACGTGTCCACAGGGCAGAATTGGGCCGCGGCTTCGAGGATTTTTTCCGCGAAGGAGGGCCGGTTGTCGGGGTTCAATTCATAGACGTAAAAGCCGTTGGACTCCCAGTCTTCGTGCAGACAGAGCGAAGTGTCGAAGCGCGGCTGCCGTTGCAGCCAGTCCACATGCGCGCGCACTTCCGACGATTGCAGTTGCCGGTAATCGCGGTTTAAATCGATCCCGGACGCATTCTCGCGCCAGTTGAGCGGGAAGCCGGTTGGATTGAGGCAGGGACAAAGCCAGATCGCGGCGTCATGAGGCCAGATGTCCTCCTGGAGCAATCGCAGCGCGGCCAGAGGCCCGGCGGGTTCGTCACCATGCATGCCGGCCGAAATATAGACGTTCACGCGCGCGGGGGAAATCGGACGGCGTAGAAAATCAGCGTCGCGCACCCAGTTTTTCCCGGCGACGGCTTGGTCAATTTGTTGCAGGAACCATGGGATGTCGATGGTTTCACCGAGATAGCGGCCAATGTTCTTGCCAAGGCGCTGCACAGCTATTGTCTATTGATCCTCGAACCCGTGGTCCCATTTGGGGTCCAGGCCAAGGTCTTGGAGCATTTGCAGATCCTTCTCGACCGGTTGGTTGAGAGTGGTCAGATAATTGCCCACCATCAACGCGCTGGCGCCGGCGGTGAAGATCATGCTTTGCATGTCGCGCAAATTGACCGTGCGCCCGCCGGCGATCATGATTTCCCGGCGCGGCAAAATAAAACGGAAACAGGCAATGGTCTTCAAGATTTCCAGCGGCGGCAGCGGCGCAAGGTGCTCAAACGGCGTGCCTTTGATGGGATTGAGAATGTTGACCGGCACCACGTTGGCGCCGATTTCCTTGAGCGCGAAAGCCAGGTCGCACCGGTCCTCGCGCGTTTCACCCATGCCGATGATGCCGCCGGAACAAATTTTGATGCCCGCCTTCTTGAGATGGGAAATGGTTTGCAGGCGGTCTTCGTAAGTGTGAGTGGTGCAATGGGTGGGGAAAAAGCGCTTCGAGCTTTCCAGGTTGTGTCCGTAGCATTCCAGACCGGCCTCCTTCAACCTGTCCGCCACGCGCTGGCTTTTGATGATGCCCAGCGACGCATCGGGCCGGGTCTTGCCGCCGTCGGCCAATTCGCGGATGCGGTCGCACACCTCATCAAGCATCGGCCCTTCATTCAACCCGCGCCACGCCGCCACCAGGCCCACGGCGGTCACGCTATGGCGCTGGGCCTCCTCCGCCGCGTCGCGGACCGGTTCCGGATCCACGAACCCGTACTTGGGCGAGCCGGTCTGGTAAAAGGAAGACTGGGCGCAAAAACTGCAATTCTCCGAGCACGCGCCCGCCTTGGCGTTGACGATCGAGCACAAGTGAATCTTGTTCCCCTTGAAATGCTCGCGGATGCGGTTGGCCCCCGCCATGAGGTCGAAAATATCGGCGGCGCATTCGAGATCAAACAGCCGGAGGGCGTCTTCGCGGGAAATCTCTTCCCCACCCAGCGCGCGCAATGTCAGGTCGGATATCCTTGTATGATTACCTGCGTCAACCAACTCAGCGATCATGGTTGACACCGTATCCCTTCCCCCGCCGCAACGCAAGCGGCAAAGCGATGGCAGGGTCGGCGCAGCCCGCGAATCGGGCAGCCCAATTGTTGTTCCGTTTCTGCGCCGACTTGGACACCGCAGCGCGGTGTCCCTGCCCTATGAATCGTCTAAAAACTGAGATGCGCACTACCGTTCTCTTCCGGCATTTTTTGCGCGGGGAGGGATTGCAAGTTGTCTGACTTGGTGAAAGACTTCGGCTGATGATGAAACTGTTTTCCAACCGCCTGCCCGGCCTGTTGCTGCTCGCCGCGCTCAGTTCGCCTCTCGACGCACGCTCGACGCCGGATGATACCGCCAAGCCGGAGGCCAAGGCCGACACCAAGTCGGATGCCAAAAGCGACGCCGGCGGTGAGACCAAAATTTTCGAGGAACCGCCGCCTTCCGTCACCGCCCATTCCATCACCCTTGGCGGCAAAGTCCTGAAGTACCACGCCACCGCAGGCTACATCGTTCTCAAGGAGGAGGAGGGGAAGCCGCTGGTTAAGGAACCGGGGCAGAAACCGTCTCCCGAGGCCAAATCCGAAACCGAGCCAAGCAAGACCAAGGACGGCCTCAAGCCCAAGGCCAAGGTCTTCTTCGTCGCCTACACCCTCGATGACGCGGGCGACCCCTCGACTCGCCCGCTCACGTTCGCCTTCAATGGCGGTCCCGGTTCATCCTCGGTCTGGCTGCACATGGCCTCGGTCGCGCCCCGGCGCGCCAATCTCACCGACGATGGCGAAGCACCGCCTCCGCCTTACCAATTGACCGATAATGAATCCACCTGGCTTGATCGCACGGACTTGGTTTTCATAGACCCGGTTTCCACCGGTTACAGCCGTCCGGTGGCGAAGGAGGACCCGAACCAATACCACGGACTCAAGGAAGATATCGCCAGCGTCGGCGATTTTATCCGGCTCTACACCTCGCGCAACACGCGCTGGCTCTCCCCAAAATTCATCCTGGGCGAGAGCTATGGCACGACCCGCGCGGCCGGCCTGTCGGACTATCTCCAAAGCCGTTACGGGCTTTATTTTAATGGGATCATCCTTGTTTCCTCTGCGCTCAATTTCCAAGCCCTCGCGTTTTCGCCGCAGAACGACGATCCCTACATCCAATTCCTCCCCAGCTACGCGGCCAGCGCCTGGTATCACAAGAAGTTGCCGGCCGACTTACAGGCCAAAAGCGTCGTCGAGGTCGTCGCGGCTGCCCGAACCTTCGCCGCCGGCGACTATGCCACGGCCCTCGGGCGCGGCGACTTGCTCACCGCCGCCGACAAGACGCGTGTGGCCGGCGAACTGAGCCGCTTCACCGGACTGCCGGCCAGCGACATCCTGCTCTGGAAACTCCGCATCAAGGACACCCAATTTTTCACCCATCTCCTCCGAGCCGAAGGCAAAATGCTGGGCCGGCTGGATGCGCGGTTTAGCGGTGTCCGCTACGAGCCTGGCACCGACGGGCCGGGCGATCAGGAATACGACCCAAGCGATGAAGCCGTCAACGGCCCGCTGGGCGCCGCCTTTAACGATTATGTGCGGCGCGAACTTCAGTTCGAGAGCGACATTCCCTATGAGCTTGAAACCGACGTTGAGCCTTGGAACTTCGGCGACGCCGGCAACGGATTTCCCAACACCGCCGAGGACCTCCGCAAGGCGATGACCCGCAATCCCTACCTCAAAATCTGGGTGACGTGCAGTTACTACGATCTGGCCACGCCTTTCTTTGGCGCCGAAAACGTCGTCGCTTCGATGAATCTCGATCCGGGCATCCGCGCCAATCTGCGATTTTCCTATTATGAATCCGGGCACATGCTTTACATCCACAAACCATCGCGTGTGAAGTTCAAGGCCGATTTCGAAGCCTTTCTCAAAGACGCCGTCAACCAGCCCCCCATCCACAGCGCCGCGCGCGGGGGAAATTAGAACAGGCTCCAAGCCGGAGCAATTCAGTCAATAGTGAGGGCTGGCGCCTGCATGAACCGGTGCATGATGGGCATGAGCTTAAATGACTCTCGACGCCTAACGGAAGAGGGTGTAGCATGAAGAGCATGATCGTCACAGCGGAAATTGGAACCAGACAGCTTGCCGACCTGATTAGACAGGTTCAGGCCGGAGACGAGGTGGTGCTCACCCAAGGGAAAAAGCCCGTGGCTAAAATTGTGTCCGCTGCAGATGAAGAAATTTTCTCCAGATCGGCCTTAAACATACGATCCATTAAAGGTCACCGGGTATTAACGCCCGTCATTTCTCAGGGAGAATTGGCTGAGGAAATGTTTTAACGGCGATGATTGGCTTGGATTGCTATAGTGGCTGTGTCGTTCGCATTTGCCGAATCATTCCGAATATTGGAATTGTAATGATCCTAGCCTGTGGTTGTTCGTCGGTGAGTCATCAAACAGCGCATCCTTCCGAAGCGCAGGCGACTGTTGCAACGAGCCAGGCCGTCGTTTCTCCAAACATCAATAGGCCCTCATCAGATGGTTTTCCTACCTTTGGCAAGCCAGGCCCGAATTCCATTCATGTCGGTATTTTCGGGCTATCTGTGAAACGCCCAGGCTATTATTATCTTGAGCGAGGGGCAACCGTGCATGAGCGATTGAAGCAGCGCAGGGCTTACGTTCTCGCGCGTATTGGGGGCGGCCCTATTCGGGCCTAATGAGAGACAAGCCGGATGGCTCTTCGGAGACTATCTGGTTTACATATCCAAGCCGTTCCGCAGATGAACAGATTGTGTTACGGAACGAAGACCGTATCGACATTTCACACGAGCATTACTGAAGCACCGAGCGTTCTACATCAAACTGCGTCCTCGTTTGTTAGCCAGACGCTTTGGGAAATTCCTTCGCGAGTATCGCTTGCACAGACTCTTTTAACTTGGCCACTTCAACATGAGCACTCCCCAGATTACGTCGTAATCAACGCTGTCATAGCCGTGCGCAATATAATCTCGCGTGCCGGCAATCTTTTTCCAAGGCACATGCGGATGGCGGTTCCGCAGCTCATCGGGCAACCTTTTCACAGCCTCGCCTAACACCTCTACCAACCGCTCGCCCAGCATCTGCTTGCGCCATTCACGGCGAAATTCCTCCCACTTCATGGAGTTCCTAAACTCGAGGGCTTTGTCGCAGACCTCAAGGATCTGGCGCAAGGTCAAATCCGCGTCAGGCGCGCTCATAGACGGGAAACAACTCGTCCTTGACGCGGTCCAGAATAAGCGGATGCAACCGTGAACAAAAATCCACCTTGTGTCCGATGATGGCCGCCAGTTCCTCACCATAACCGAAGTATTGGAAGCCGACACCTTTCAGGACTCCCGGCTCAAATTCGGCCAGCACATCCACGTCGCTATGCTGCGGATCGAAATCCTGGTGCAATACCGAACCGAACAGGCTCAACTTGCGGATGCCCCGTTCGCGGCAAAAACGCGCAATTTGCTCGCGGTCAATTTGAATGGGCAATTCGGCAACGCTCATGGGGAAATAGTCGCTGAAATGAGTGTGTTCGGCAACTGCCGAAATTTCGCTTGTTTGAACTTTAGTGCAAGGCTGTATGATTCTTGCTGGCCCGCAGGCGGCGATTTGGTTAGCGTGGTTGCGTATTTATACTCATCGCTATTTAAGCACATGTCCAAACCGACCCAACTCCTCCAGCAAGCGGTGAAAGAATTGGAGGCGGGAAGACCCGCTGAAGCGGTGGCGCTGTGCGAGAGGGTGATTGAGCGCGAACCGGGCAACACTCTCGCGTTGAATTTTCTGGCCTTGGTCGAGCACCAGCGCGGACGGAACGAGCAGGCTCTCTCGTGGATTCAACGGGCGATAAAAATCTCTCCGTCAAATGTGGAGGCGCATCGGTCGGCCGGAACCATCCTGTTGGCGCTGGGGAAGTTTGGTGAGGCCGCCGAGGCGACGCGCAAAGCGGCGGCGCTCCAGCCGGATTTGCCCGGTGTTCACGCGCAGCTTGGGAAGGCTTTAACCATGCTGGAACGGGGCGACGAGGCGATGGCCAGCCTGGAAATTGCGCTCCGGCAAGACCCGCATCCGAATGCCGATCTGCTCAACACCGTGGCCGCAGCTTTGGAGCAGTGCTGTGACTTTGTCCGCGCCGAAGAATTCGCGCGCCGCGCTTTGTTGCTGCAGCCGAATTTCAAAGACGCGTTCATGAGCCTGGGCAATGCCCTGTCAGCCCAGGGCAGGCTCGGGGAAGCTTTGCAGGCCTACGACCAGGCGCTGGCCCTCAAGGGCGACGACGCCATGACCCGCTACAATAGATCCCTGGTGCTGTTGGCCAGCGGCGATTTTCTTCGTGGCTGGGCGGAATATGAGTGGCGTTGGAGCATGCCCATCGCGCCCGCGAAACTGCCGAAATTCAAACAGCCAGCCTGGGACGGCGGGGACATTCGTGGCCAAACCATTTTGCTCTACTCCGAGCAAGGCGCTGGCGACGTATTCCATTTCATTCGTTACGTTCCATTGCTCGCGGCGCGCGGCGCGCGGGTGCTGCTAGTCTGTCCCATCGCCCTGCATTCTCTGGTGCGACATGTTCAGGGACTCGAGCAAGTGATAGCTCTTGGTGAGCCTATACCGCCGTTTGACACCCACGCCGCTTTGATGAGTTTGCCTTGCCTGCTGAAAACGACGCTCGAAAACTTGCCGGCCAGCGTTCCGTATCTTCCCATCCCGTCCGCCGAAACGTTTCCGTTAAGCGCCGGACCAGGGGGAAGTTTAAAAGTGGGCCTCGTTTGGTCTGGTGGTGGACATTATCGGAGGAATCGCATTCGTTCGACCTCGCTGGATTCTTTCCTTCCGCTGTTGCGCATGCCGGGCATTCGATTCTTCAGCCTTCAGTGCGGCCCACCATCGGCGGACTTGAAGAAATTGCCGGCTGACGTTCACGTCGAGGACATTGGGAGCCGGGTGCGCGATTTTGCCGATACGGCGGCGGCGATGGGACAAATGGACTTGGTGATTTCCGTTTGCACCTCAACCTTGCACCTGGCCGGCGCGCTGGCCTGTCCGGTGTGGGGAGTTCTGTCCTACGCCCCGTGTTGGCGGTGGATGTTCGGACGCTCTGACAGCCCGTGGTATCCCACCATGACCTTGTTTCGCCAACCCAAGCCCGGTGATTGGGCGGGCGTAATCGCGCAAATCGAAGTGGCTCTGCGCGGTCTCACACAACGCACGAACCAATCCCCGGATGGCAACACCCGCGCCAATTCTCCTGATTCCGGATTCAATCATGTCGCGCGGCCGGGCGTCCCCGGCTCAAGCCCGCTTTACTACGCAGGAAAACCGGGCAGCGGCTTTGGTTGGGGTGTCTGCAACCGGCATTTGCAGGCGGAATTGTCGAAACTGGTTGAGGTGCGCAACCTGGACAGCGGCGACCCCATGTTCCAATCCAAAGCGCTGCCCGGCGATCTCTTCACGCCCTTGCAAGGCTCTGCTCTCACGCCTTACAGCAACGCGCGAGGGCGCCACAACTTGGGATATATCTTTTTTGAAAGTGAGTTGACGTCCGAATCGGTGGAAAGCGCCCACGGATTCGATGTGATTTTTGCCGGTTCGAGCTGGTGCCTGGAACGTCTGCAGGAGAAAGGCATTTCACACGCCGCGCTGTTGATTCAAGGCGTGGACGCGACGGTGTTTCATCCGCAAGCGGTCGAAAAAGACGGGCGTTTCGTGCTTTTTTCCGGCGGGAAATTCGAGCTGCGCAAGGGCCAGGACCTTGTGCTGCGGGCTTTTTCCGTCCTCAGCCAGAAATATCCCGACATGGTATTATTGACAGCCTGGCACAACCCGTGGCCGGCCTCGATGGAGACGATGAGGGCATCTCCGCATATTCGGTTCGAAATGTCCGGTCGCAACTGGGTGGAGCAGATGGAACATATCTATCGCCTCAACGGGATCGACCCGAAGAGAGTGCTGACGATGCCAAGCTTGTCGCCGGAACAGATGGCCCGAGCCTATCGCCAGTCCGACCTCGGACTGTTCCCCAATCGCTGCGAGGGAGGGACCAATCTGGTTCTCATGGAATACATGGCCTGCGGGAAACCCGCGATTGTCACCGATGCCACAGGACATAAGGACCTATGCAATGCGAGGAATACATTCCTTCTCAGGAACCTTGAGCCTCTCGCGATCAACGACGGGAGTGGACAGTTGGTGGGTCGGTGGGTCGAGCCTTCGTTGGATGAAATCATCGCCAACGTCGAATTCGCCCACGAACATCGCGTCGAGGCCCAAGCGCGCGGAGCAACGGCTGCGGAAGACATGAAGCAATGGCCTTGGAAACGAGCGGCGGAGACGATTATCTCGACAATCGGAAAAATATCCAGCCGTTAACCGCATTCCTTTGCGGCCCTTCCGAATGCCCTTGTTATGATGATTATTCCTCCACTGCGGCCAATTTGGCCAGGACACCGAAATCCTCCAGCGTCGTGGTGTCGCCCTTGATTTCTCCGCCGCCTGCGATTTGCTTGAGCAGCCGGCGCATGATTTTGCCCGAACGAGTCTTGGGCAGCGACTCGGCAAACCGAATGTCATCCGGTTTGGCCACGGGGCCAATTTCACGGGCGACATGCAGCCGCAACTCCTCGCGGATGCACTGGGACGCCACCACGCCGGTTTTCAAGGTGACGAAAGCGACGAGCGCCTGACCCTTGAGGTCGTCGGGCCGGCCCACCACCGCGGCCTCGGCCACTTTTGGATTGCTGACCAGCGCGCTCTCCACTTCGGCCGTGCCGATGCGATGGCCGGCGACGTTGAGCACGTCGTCAATGCGGCCCACGATCCAAAAATAACCGTCCTTGTCCTGACGGCAGCCGTCGCCGGTGAAATAGCAGCCCTTGACTTCGCTCCAATAGGTTTGGAGGAAGCGCGCCGGGTCGCCCCAGATGCCGCGCAACATGCCTGGCCAGGGCCGCCGCAGAACCAGCTTGCCGCCGGAACCTTTGGGCACCGGCTGGCCTTGGTCATCCACCACTTCCGGCACGACTCCGAAGAACGGCAGTGTGGCCGTTCCCGGTTTGGTCGGCGTCGCCCCCGGCAGCGGTGTGATCATAATGCTTCCGGTCTCGGTTTGCCACCAGGTATCGACAATCGGGCAGCGCTTATGGCCGATGACCTCGTGATACCACATCCAGGCTTCCGGGTTGATTGGCTCGCCTACCGTGCCCAGCAGGCGCAAAGAACTGAGGTCGTGTTTGTCCGGCCATGGCCGGCCCCATTTCATGAACGCCCGGATGGCGGTGGGCGCCGTGTAAAGGATCGTCACGCCGTATTTGGCCACGATGCGCCAGAACCGGTCCGGCTCCGGGTGGTTAGGGGCGCCTTCATACATAAGACTGGTGGCGCCATTGGCCAGCGGGCCATAAACGACATAGCTGTGCCCCGTCACCCAGCCGACATCGGCGGTACACCAATAAACATCCTCCGGTCGGAGATCGAAGATGTATTTGGTCGTCATCTTGGCTTGGAGCAGGTAGCCGGCGGTGGTATGAAGGATGCCCTTGGGCTTGCCCGTCGAGCCGCTGGTGTAAAGTATGAAAAGCGACGCTTCACTCTCCATTTTTTCCGCCGGGCAATCCGCGTCCACGTACTGCAATTCCCGATGCCACCAGACGTCGCGCCCCTCCTGGATGTGGATTTCGTGATTGGTGCGGCGCAGCACAATGACCTTTTCGATGGTTTTGGCCAAAAGATTGCCGGCGGCGTCCTTGAGGGCGAGGGCGTCGTCCACGCTTTTTTTCAACGGCACCACGCTGCCGCGCCGGTAGCCGCCGTCGGCCGTGATGACCAATTTGGCCTGCGAATCAAAAATG
>Ga0302324_100011221_pt1 | contig 18432 bp, 16 predicted proteins | sample Palsa_T0_1_FD_201949 | JGI IMG/M metagenome (GOLD analysis project Ga0302324, IMG submission 201949) | Peat permafrost microbial communities from Stordalen Mire near Abisko, Sweden - Palsa_T0_1 | ecosystem: Environmental > Terrestrial > Soil > Palsa > Peat permafrost | place: Sweden: Abisko... | reverse complement strand
CGTAATTCTGCTTGGATTTTTCGCGGCTGTGGCCACTCTCGTCGGCTCAGTCGGAGGGAATTATCTTACTTCCGTTCTCGAAACGCTTGGGTTTCTTCAAGCCAAGGACTATCCCCATGTCGTATTAAGCATTGGGATCGTACTCGTTGTGCTAGTTGTCGCGTTCGTGATTTTGGAACGCCGAAGCGCTCCGGATCTCGTCGCGTTAACGAAGGAAGAAGAGGCCGCATTGGGAGTCGCTGTTACCGACCCGCGGGCAGGTGATCGCGGAGTATGGCTATACCCACTGCATCAAGATTTGACGAATCGCGGACTCTCTGATGCAGAAGCAACTATGACAATGAATTCTCTCGTTGCGAAGGGGATGTGCAAGCAAATCGATGTTCCGACGCACGACTCCTTAACAGGAAAGGAGACGACAGCGCCAGCGTATCGCGTGACCCCAAAGGGGTTTTCATACGTGAAGAGCAGTTCAGAATTGTCTAAGTCCAAACAAACGCATTACTATCACGTGAGGGTCCGTGGTACTCGCTCGGTCAACGATATATTCTTGCGGCATCTGCAAGGCCTGCGGGGCGTTCAAAGGCAAACGAGATTCATCACGGAGGATGACCCCGAGTTTTCGAAGATCGCAATATTCTCATATAAACCGATCGACAGCGACTTGATCCGCGATATGGCGCGGATGTTTAACGTCATCGTCGACGAAATTACAGAAGGTTAGGTTCGGGGTTCGAGGCAAAAAGGCGCGAAAGGCGGTGCGAACCGTGGATGCGGTGCTGAAAGTCGTGTTTGGATTGTTCGCGTTTGGCCGTGGCTAGATGCGGCTTTCCAGGAGGTTAGGGACTCGTGCGTTGCCGGCGTGGCCGCTTCGCCCGAGCTGGTCGGCAAAGCAACTAAGCGAGTGACGACGGCGACGGGGCTGTGAATCACACGATAGTTGCACAACGGTTGCACTTGCACTTGGGTTGCAGTATGCTTGGAGTGATGCGGACCGTCGTCCGGTACACTGAGTTTCCGAGCCGCACCTGGCGTCTAGAGCCAGCCTCAATTGTGGCCGCGCACCGCCGCATCTACGCCCGGCGGGGGATTCGTGACCTTGTCTCGATCATGTCGGGACTCGGCCTTAGCCCGGCCGAAGCCGGACAGCTGTTCGGCGTCCGACGCCAAGCGGTCAATGCGTGGCTGCACGAAGGCGTGCCGCAGACCCGGCTCGCCGACGTGGCGCGCGTCGCCCAAGCCACTGCCGGACTGCGCAGCTTCTTCAAACCTGAACGCCTGCCGGCGATCGTCCGCAGCGCAATGCCCGATCTTGGCCAGAAAAGCGTGCTCGAAACGATCGCGGCGCGCGGCGCGGAACCGGTTCTTCGGCTCGTCGACGCGTTGCGGTCTTGGACGCCGCCCTCAGAGGATGAGGCCGAACTACGCGAGCGCCAACAGGCGTAAGGGACACATAGGGTGCGACACGTGCGGCGCGGCGGTGCTTACTTCCGTGTGTGCGATCCGGCGTGGATCGACCCGTCGGACACCCGACCATCGCAACGCGTGGGTGGTCGTTGGAACCCACCCGACCGGCCAGGTCGTCCGGGCTTCGGCGCCTTGTACCTCTATCAGTCGCTGGCCGCGTCGCGCGAGAACGCGCGTCGCTACGTCCGGATGCGTGCCGGCGCCGCCGCGACGTTCGATGACATTGCGACGTCGGCATTGCCGGATCTCCAACACTACGCGGTGGCCGAGTCGAATTTCGTCGATGCGGTGACGACTGACGGGATCGCTGAGCTGGGGCTCGCCGCGACATATCCGACGGCGATTCCACATCCTCCCTGCCAGGGAATCTCGGAGGCGGCCTACGCCGCCAGCGAGCTAGGAATCGCGGTCCTTTCGGCGGTCGCTCCAGCCGAAGAGGAACTTGTCGTCTTCGATCATGCTGTCGCTGCAGTTGATATGAAGGGGACGCGCGAAAAGTTCCTAGCCTGGTTTTGAAGCGCTTCCATTTGCAGGCTGTATCTAGGGGCGATCCATTGCGGACGTTCTGTGCCTTCGATCCGCGGCGTACTGCGATTCTCTTGATAGGTGGCGAAAAGCCCGGGGACGATCGCCTCTACGACCTGATGATTGCGCAAGCTGCTCGCCTTACGGCGCTTACCTCGAAGGGCTGAGATCTGAGGGCTTACTCTGATGCCAAATACGAAAAAGTGGAGCGAGATCCGAGCCACTCGCTCGAAGCCAGGCGTTGTCGATCGCGCAAATGCGCGTCAGAAGAAGCGCGCAGCGCTGCTGGGCGAGTTACGGCGCGCGCGACAGCTAACGCAAGAGACGCTTGCCGAAACGCTTGAAATGTCACAGTCCGAGGTCTCGAAAGTCGAGCACCGCACCGATCTTTATGTAAGTACGCTGAGGCGATACGTCGAGGCAATGGGCGGAGAGTTGCAAATCTTCGCACGATTCCCGAATGGAGAGGTCGAGATTGTCCAAATCGCTCCGAGGTGACCGGACACACGCTCGCGCAAGCCAAGGCCGCGCGTGAAAACGGCAAGCGTGGTGGTAGACCGAAGGGTCCAGCCAAGAAAGCCGCACCGAAACGCCGCAAGCCGCGCGTCGCGGCTTAGAGTCGGCTCGATTATGGCCGCGCAGCGGCTGCCCGGTGAACGATTTCAGCGCGGGCTTTTCGCGAGCAACAAACGGCCGTCGCCGAAGAGCTTTACATCGCCGCCCGATTCGGTTACCAAGAGCGCCAGAGCGCAGGTGTCGAGCGTGATCCCGGCCGCCGCGGCATGTCGGCTGCCCAAGCTCGGGTCTAGGTCAGCGCGGCTCCTCGGGTTGATCTGCTTGACAAACCGTTCCACCACGCCATTGCCGGCGACGACGAAGACACCGTCGACGCGTGCGTATTTCTTGATGGCGGCTTGCGTCGCACTGCTCCCGATGTTGCGGACCTCCGGAGCGGCCGCCCGAAACGGTTCGAACGGAGACTCTGGCTGAGCGCCAGGACCTCGGGCGCAGAACCGCGCGTCTAGCGGCGCTTGGCGCTTCGATACGCTTGGTCGTGCGACTCGAGACTGATCACCTGCACGACGCGAGCTGCCTCGTCGATCTCGAATACGGCACGCCACGCGACGCCGTCGCCGAATCGAAGATCGGCCGCTCGCCGGTTCTTGGGCTGTCCGTGCTTTTTCGGAAACTGTTTCGGGTTCGTCTTCAGCTGCTCGGTGAGCTGTCTTAACGTCGGTCGGAAGATCTCGTTGTCCTGGCCGTACTGAGCGACGATCTTCGCAGGGTCGCGTCCGAACTTAACGACGTACCGTCGGTCGTCCGGCTCGGCTATACCTGGGGATTTCGGAGGATTTCCGTCCGGCAGCTTCGTCGATTGCGGCGAAGAGGTCGTCCGCATCGACGAACTCGTCGGTAGCGGTGGCACGGCGAGCGAGCTCCGCGTCGTCCACGCGGTCGCTGCTCGCGAGAACGAAGAGGTCGGCGACTGAGACGCCGAGCGCTCCAGCGATTCGCTCGAGCACGTCGAGTCCGACGTCGTCGGCGATTCCTCGCTCGATGCGGGAGACGGTCGGTCGAGAGATCCCGGCGCGTTCTGCGAAAGCTTGCTGCGATAGACGGGCCCGGGCCCGTCCGACGATGAGGTTGACACGAAGTGCCTCCCTGGCGGGCGATGCCCGCGGGTTGGTTGTGGTCGAGCCATTCATGTTGCGATACTCCCTAGTTGAGCGGGCGAAGGTGGTCGCTCATCACCCCGGATTCGATCCCCGGCGGGTTGCTTCATGAGCCTATTGAATCATAATTGACGCATTGCGTCAAGCATGATCCAATGCTCTCCCGCGCTGCAGGGCGCTTTCGCACCCGCCATCTGCGGACCTCAGCCCTTTTGACAACCCAGAATTCTTCAAGCCCGAGCGCCTGCCGGCGATCGTCCGCACCGCAATACCGGATCTCGGCCAGAGGAGCGCGCTCGACACGATCGCGACGCGCGGCGTGGAACCGGTTCTTCAGCTCGTCGACGCGTTGCGTTCATGGACGCCGCCACCAGAGGACGGAACCGAACTGCGCGAGGGGCCGGAGGCGCTGAGCCGGGACTCGCCGCGGTGTCTCCGGCGGCGATTTGCGCATCCACCCAATTAGGGGAATCTCTGAGGCGGCCCACACCCGAGGCGAGCCGGCGGTACGGTCCTTTCGGCGGTTTCTCCAGCCGAAGAAGAGCTCGTCATCTTCGATCATGTCGTCGCGGCGTTTGCCATGAACGGGATGCGCGACAAGTTCACACCTTGGGTTTTGAGCGCGTTACGTTTGCGCGAGGCGTCCGCGCTCCAGCTAGGCCGCTGCTTCGCGAATCTCTCGAGGTGTGTGATTTCGTGGTACGTGACGGCGCAGTAGCCGAAGCGCTAGGATACCCGTGACTCCCCCATTTGGGGGAATCACTAGAGAAGGAGTATCCTTGCATGTCGTTCATCATGGCTCTGCTCGTTGCCCTCAATTTCCACTTACCGGGCAGGGTCCCAGCGAATACCGCCGGGGGTGGGCCGGTCGACGCGCCACGAGTTGCGCCGGCTGACACCGTCGGGGGTGGGCCGGTCGATTCACCGCGGGTTACGCCGGCTGACACCGGCGGAGGCGGGCCGGTCGGCTCACTACACGTTTCGCCGCTCGACACTGGCGGAGGCGGCCCGGTTGACTAACCTTCACCGTAACGACGCCGGTGGTGATCCTGCCTAACGGCTGAGAAGGAGGACGCCGTCATTTGTCTGGAAGGCGAAAGCAGGCGGTCGGGTCGTGCCGCTGTTCTCTGCAAGGGTGCACTCGGGTATGCAGCCGAGCCGTCCGATCGACGGGACTGGCGTCCTCCAATCACACCAAGACTTCGCTCTCGCGCGAGATGCCTGGTTTCGCGGCGACTTTACGGGCTGTCTCGCCCTACTTGGAGGCGCATCTAACGGTAGCGATCTTCCACAACGAGAGGCGATGCTTCTGCGCTGCCGTGCTTTGCTACGCCTACATCGCGCGCAGGAGGTCATTGATCTTCTTGAGCCGATGTTGACGACGTTCGTGGGCATCGATGAAGCATGTACGGCGCGCATGTTGCACGCAACGGCTGTAGCTCGCGCGCTCAATTTGGATCGCGCCCTTGCGCTACTAGCCGATGTCGCCACGTCAGCTAGGACTCTCGACGCTCACCATGCGATTCGCGCCGAGATCGAGTATCGCATCGCGAACGTTTATTGGCTCAAGCGCGAGCACGATGCGGTCCTTCGCCACGCAATTGAGGCAGAGAAGGGACGAGCTGACGTCATCTCCGTCAGAGCAGCGTCACTCCGAGGCTTCGTCGCGCTAGCCAGGCAACGGTATCGCGCCGCACTGAAGCTGTTCAAGTGGTCATACCAGGCCTATCTGCAGTGTAAACAGAAAGATCGAGACTTACTCGAGCAAATCGTTTTTCAGATTGTGGTGCTTGAGGTAGCGCTTCAGTCCGCCGACGTGGCCGCGACGCACTCGATCCCTCCCGAAATTGAGGCTGACCTTCGTGCCGAGCCGAAGGACCGTCTCCCGGGGGTGTCGAGGACGCAAATCGCATCCTTCGATTCGTGGCTCTATGCATTCGAGGGTGAGCGTGACAAAGCATACGAGCGCGCCCGTCTCGCCAATCGCTTTGCGCCATCGTTCGCCTGGCTTGTATGGTCACTCGCGAACCAAGCGAAGTTGGCCCTAGCATTCGGAGACCTTCGATTCGCGCGTGTAGTCGCAGCCGATGCCATGGACCTTGCGGGCAGTATGGATTGGGACGCGACTACTGATGATGAGCGCGTTGGTCTGCTGTTCTTGGCCGAAGCATTGTCGGTGACCGATTCCTCGATGGCGGAAAGGGCGCTACAACGGTACGACCACATTGCGTCAGAGATGGATCGGTCGAGGCTATTTCACGATGACTTACGGCTTTGGATATTGGAGACGTTTGTCCGAGGGCTGATCCACAAAGCTAAGAATGAAATGGAAGCTGCGCGTACGGCCTTTTGGAGCGTTCATCTGGCGGCGCAGCGTGTGGGGATTTTGTGGCGGTCCGCTTTGGCACTGATTGAACTCGATTCGATTTCGCCAACGGATTCCGGCGAGCACTATCTTCAAACGGCAACGAAGATCATCGCGGAGAACTTCCCACGTTCATTCCTTTCGCGCCGCGTAGGGCCGTGGATTCACAGCGAAACCGACCTCGTAGCGGCGAAATTACCACGTCAGCCCCGTCAGGTTCTTCGTCATACGCTCACTGGTAAGAATCCGAAGGAAATCGCCGCTGCGATGGCCCTTTCAGAAGACACCATAAAGGGCTATATGAAGACCTTATTTCGGGCCTTCTCGGTCAATTCGACCCCGCAACTCTTGGTCGAATGTTACCGTCGCGGGTTAGGCTCGCCGTCGTGGTGGGATCGTGTCGAACGAGCCGGCCCGGCCGACATCCCGGGTGAGATGGAGACATGTAGGATTCGAGGACAATCCGCATTATGAGCCCGAATCACGTCGATCAGGCGTTTGTCACCAAAGGCGATGGCCGAAACGCCACAAGCCGCGTGTCGCGCTTAGCCGAAGCATCTTGACTTCAACGATGCACGGACGGGGCGGGGACATCGCATAGGGCCGCGCAGTCGAGCTCGGTCTCACTAGCGTTGTCTTTCGTTTGCGAGTGACGTCAGGGCGATCGCGATCGCAAGCACGCCGAGGCAAATCTGCGCCCACGTCATCGCCTCCGGTGGTGGGATGATTCTCGTCGAGACAATCAGCCAGACGCCGGCCAAGACGTTGAGACTGGACCAATAGTTCCGAGCGATATTTCCGTGTGCAATCATCGTTGTCAGCGCTATGGCGATGATTGCGATGCCGGTCCAAAACAGATTCCAGTCGGCGCTTTCTCCGATTGGGCGTAAGAACCAGCGCGAGGTGAACACCAGCAGCCCACACACCACGTTGTTCCACGGAGCGCGATTGTGGAGCTCCATCGGATTCAAGCGACTGGCAATGTTCGCAGTGTCGGGTGCGTTCATTTCACGAGTCCTTCTTCTTTGCCCCTCACGGGCACCTACGACGTCGTCGGCTTTCGCCGCTGCGTCAGGCGCCCCCGACCGAGAACCGCAAGGTGTAGTCATGTGATTCGCCGGGCTCGATCAGCGGCAGCGAGCCGTCGTTTTCCGCGGCGATGCGCCCACCCACGTTCGGGCAGTTCGCCGGCTCGGCGGCCATCACGTAGGTGCCGTAGCCGAGCATCCGCCACGTGAACAGCGCCGGCAATTGGTCCGGTCGAAAGGCGATCGAGAGCGACGTCCCCCCGGCGAGTTGCGGATTGGTTGCGGTCGCGGTCGCCCAGCCGCTCTCATCGGGTGACGGGCGGTGAACGAACACCTGCTCGGCGAAGTGCGCTTGCGGAACCGCACCCTTGTTCCACACATCGAGCCCGGCCGCCGCCACCGCGTCGCGGGGCTCGGTTGACGACGCGTCGACCTTCCAAGACGTCGCGGCGTCGAGCATCGGAAAACCGATGTTGCAATGATACAGCAGCATGTGCGGCTCGCGCCGCGATCCGTCGTTGGTGACGCGGTCGTGCAGGGTGATCGTGTTCACGTGCACCCCGACGCGCCAGGTGCGCACAACGCGCAGCGCCTCGCCGAACATACGGAACTGCAGGATCGTCCCGCCGACCTCGATCACCGGAACGGGATCATCCCAGCGGACGGCATACCGAACATCGCGGGCACACAGACGGTTGAAATGGCCGTGCTGCGGCCACCTTCCCCAACGGTCCGTACCGGGCGGTCCGAACGCATCCATGCCGCACGTCGTCACCAGACCGCCGAAGAACGTCCGTTCGAAGGAGTCCGTGTCGGGATCCCGATCCAGCGGCGGGGTCGCGCTTCCCGGGCCGTACCACGTCAAGGGATTGCCCCGGTACACGAGCTCGGACGCGTCGAGAGCCCGGTCCTCGACGAACGTGACGCTCAAGCCCGCCGCGTTGCGAGCCTGCAGCGCGCGGACCCCGCGGCGCGGCCCGTCGTCGAAGACCACCCGTGTGACACCGGCCAGACGGTCCGGATCGATCGTGCGCCGGCGCAACTCTGCGATGCCGTGCGGCACGCTCATCCCCAAGACGTCGCCGTCATGCGAGCACCTCGACTGCCAGCGCCGAGAAGGCTTCCGCGTTGCGCCGCAACGAGGCGCCGATGTCGCCACGCCACAGCGAATCGGGCAACGACTCCTCGGAGAAGATCTCGAGGACGTACGGTCCGGTGTAGCCGGCTCGCCGCACCGCAGCGAAGATGTCGGCCGACGGGATGATTCCGTCGCCCAGGTTTCGGCGGTCCGCATTCGCGCGCGGTCGCCGCCAATCGCTGATCTGCACGACGAATATCCTTTCGCCGGCGCGCGCGATCGCATCGGTCAGGTTCGGTGTCTGAAAGACGTTCCACGTGTCCAGGCAGATGCCGAGGTGCGGATGACCGACGCGTTCCACCAGGTCGAGCCCCGCGTCCAAGCCCCACAGCGCGGTATCGGTGTGGAAGAGAATGGGGTTGAGCGGTTCGAACGCCAGACGCATACCGAGCCCGGCCGCGTGATCCGCCAATCGCGGCAGCACGTCGAGCATCGTGGTGAAGACGAGCTCGCAGTCACCGTTCGGCGCCGCTCCGGTCACGACGACGAACGGCGTATTCCCGGGCACGTGCGGGGCGATCCGATCCATCGCATCCATGATGTGCTTCACGCGCAGCTTCGGGTCGAACGGCGCCGGAGCGATGCTGTCCGGAAAGACAGCGTGGATGGTGGTTTGGACCGAAGAAACGCGCAAGCCCGCAGCCGGTACCGCCTCCAACTGAGGCGCGTAGTCGTGCCGGTCGAGCTTGAACTCGCAGATTTCGATCGCGCCTGCGCCTGCCCGCGGATACTCGACGAGGTCGCGCTCGAACGACCACGGCCACGTCGTGAATTGACTGATGCCGAAAGAATTCGATACGGTTTGTGAAGATGCGGCGAGTTCTTTGAATTTCATATCGCGATCTGCTACTTTATAGGGAAAGGCGCAAATGGATGAATGATCTCGAACGTCGCCGCAGCGTCAATCTCCGGCAACTGCTCACGCGGTCGACTCGGCGGCTCAACGAGCGCCTCGTCGCGGCGCTGCGAACCCGCGGGTACGCCGACGTACGGCTCGCGCACAGCACGGTGTTGGCGAATCTCGATCTGAGCGGCAACACGGTGTCGGAGATCGCCGCCCGTGCGCTCGTTCCCAAGCAAGCCGCCAGCAAGCTGGTGCTCGAGCTCGAAGAGATGGGCTACCTGACGCGCGCCGTGCACGAGCTCGACGGACGCTCGGCCGTCGTTCGCTTCACACGGCGCGGGGTCAAGTTGATGCGGGAAACGTTCGACATGATCGCCGACCTCGAAGGCGAGATCGCGGTGGCGCTGGGCCCCCGCCGGTATCGAGCGCTGTGCACCTCGCTGGCGGAGCTGGCCGCTGAACACCCGATCGGAGCCTGAGGCGCGCCGGTCGCGCCGCGCGTTACACATCTTGCCGGAGGACGAGAATGCAGAAACCCGAGCGCTCGAGGTCGATCGCCACACCGCGTTCGAGCTCGGCGGCGGTCAGCCGCCCGCGCTCGGTCCAGGCTCCGCGCATGCTGTTGAACTCACGCACGGCGAACGCCCCCTGCAGGTCGTCACGGACCGTCGCTGCGGTCGACGTCGTGCGAGCGGCGGTGTTGCCGGCGAAAATCACGAGCTCGTCGCCTCGCCGCAGCGCGAGCCCGACCGTTGCGTCGCCTTCGACCCGGAGCGCGCCGCTGATGTCCTGCTCGTAGACCCTGGTTGGCGACGACGAGGGAAGCGGCGCGTTGATGTAGAGCTCCAAGACCGGCGTGCGAACCGCGAACCACGTCAGCCGGCGGTCGCCGAGCACGACCTCGCGCGCCGCGCTCCACTTCCAGCTCGGCGCGAGGCGCGGTTCGATCGCCGGTGTACCGCCCGACAGATCCAAACCGGCCGCGCCTTCGATCGCGGCCCAAAGGTAACGTGGCGGGAACCACGGCGAGAGCATCATCCCCTGATTGACCAGCGTCTCACCGTGCAGCCATTCGGAGAACTGCCCTGGGACGGTGTTGTGGCGGCGCGGGTCCGTCGAGTAGTGCCGGAAACCGGCCGCCAGCGCGTAGGCCATGAACTCGGGATTGAATCGCGCAGCCGCGAACGCGTACCAGAACGCCACGCCGACCCACACGCCGCCGAGCAGACCGTACCCGTGCGTCGCTCCGTAGTTGGGAGCGTTGCGGGGAACGGTGCGAATCCCCGCGTCCGTCCAAAACTCGTCCGCACTCAAGCGGCTGATGATGTGGGCCGCGGTCTGGTCGTCGCACACGCCGAACATCACCGGAAAGACGAGATCGGACGTGATGTCGGTGCGCGGTGTTCCGTCGAGATCGATGTTGAGGTAATACAGACCGGTGTGAGGGTCGAGCAAGTGCTCGTTGATGGCCGAACGAAGGGCGTCGGCCTCATTCTTGAAGGCGGCGCTCTCTTCGTGGCGTCCCAGCACGCGCGCCATGTGCGACACGGTGAGCAGGGCCGCATAGCATTCGGAGTTCACCTCGGTCGTCGCGCCGGACAGCCGGTAGTTCGGGATGACGTTGCGCCAGCCGACGATCCCCCAGTCGGAAACGCCCTTTCCCGTGCACCATACCAAGCCTTGACTGTTGCGCTGCGCAAGGATGTAGTTCGCGGCCTTGACGGCGTGCGGATAGACGCGCTCGAGGAACGCCGATCTATTCGTCGCGTTGTAGTGATGCCACAGTGCGAGGATCAGGAGCGGCGTGTTGTCGTTGATGTTGAGGCCGTAGTCCGCGGTTGTGCCGTTGCGAACGTCGTAGTACTCGACGACCATGCCCGACCTCTCGAGGTGCTCGGCATACCACAACAGCGACTCCTCGGCGAAGTCGGCGAGGATGTAATCCGCGCCGAAAGCGAACCACGCCGTGTCACGGCCGACGCTGTTGTTCGAGCGGGTCGGGTCGTTGACGAAGGACCAGCCGGTGGGCGAGAGGAGCATCGTGCGCAGCATGTTGGCCTTCGCCCACAGGACGCCGCGGTTGACCTCCGGGTCGGGCGTGAGAACCACCGAGCGATTGAGCACCTCGTGATAGTAGGAGCGCGTCGCGAACAGCGCGTCCGAAGCGCTGGGTAACGTGTGGATGAGGCGGAGTGCGTCCCGCGCGCCGGTCAGCGCGAACGTCACCGTATAGGTGAACTCGACCCGCGCACCAGGTTCCAGGACGTTGCTGAGATGGATGACGCCGAACGGATCGGTGGCCGGCGAGGCGGCTCGTTTGGAGAGGATGCCCGGCGATGTCCTGCGGACCGCTTTGCCGTGATCCATCGTCGTCTCCCAGCTGGTCACGGGCTCCGAGCACGTCATGACGCGAGCGAACGAGGGATCCGACGCGTTCCAGGCGACGATGGCGTTGCGGCGGCGGTCGAACGAGCTCTCGACGTCGCCGTCCGTGTCTCCCCGCAGCTGGGCGAACGCGTACGTGCCGATCGAGACGGGGTGGTTGGTCGGGTTCGTCAGCGCGATGCGGAAGTAGACGGCCGGCGGATCGACCTGCGAGCCACGCGGTTCGCCGCTGAGCACGAAGATCGTCTCGTGGACGTCGATGCCGTTCGAGAGTGAGAAGAGATGCTCTTGGTGCTCGGGATGGATGCGGAATCGCCCCGGCATCGCGGTGAGCGAGATGCCGGTCGTCTCGACCCAGTGGTGCGCCACGAGCGTGCCGATCAGCGCCTTGCCGTAATCGCTCGAGTAGATCTTCTCGATCGCACCGGTGGCTTTTATGACGCAGACGCATTTCGGACCGCCCAGCGTACTTCCGGCTGCCATGTTGTCATCGGCGACCTCGTACACCGCGCCATGAGAGCCGGCGCCGATCACGTGGCTCAGGTGCGGAGCCTGCGTCACAGGCTGCCGGCTTGCTTCGTCATCCCGCCGTCGATCACGTAGGTTGCGCCGGTGATGTACGCGGCGGCCTCGGAGGCCAGGAAGATCACCAGGCCGGCGATCTCGGCCGGCTGCGCCATCCGGCCGAGCGGAATCTCGGCGCGCAGCCGATCGAGCTCCTTGGGATTCGCCTTGAGGGCCGCGTCCATCGGCGTATCGACGGCGCCCGGTGCCACGTCGTTGACGGTGATGCCGTCCTTGGCGAGCTCGAGCGCGATCGTGCGCATCAGCATCCGAACTCCACCCTTCGAAGCGCAGTACGGCGCGTTGGTCGGCATCGCCAGCTCTTCGTGGATCGACGAGATGTTGATGATGCGACCGCCGCGCCGTTGTTTGACCATGCGCTTGGCGGCGACTTGGCTGCATAACCAGTTGCCGGCGAGATTGATGTCGACGACCTTGCGAAACAGCTCGTAGGGCGTCTCGAGGAACGGGTGCTTCTCCTCGATCCCCGCGTTGTTGACCAGGATGTCGAGCCCGCCGTAGGCGTTGACCGCGGCGCCGACGAGCGCTTCAACCTGCTCCGGGTTCGCGACGTCGGCGGCGAAGGCGATCGCTTTGGAGCCCAGCTCTTCGATCTCGTTCACCAGCGCGTTCGCCGGCTCGGCATTGCCGTGATAGTCGATGACGACGCTCGCGCCCTCACGGGCGAGCGCCAGCGAAATCGCCCTCCCGATGCCGGTGTCGCCTCCGGTGACGATGGCGACCTTATCCTTCAGCAGCATGGTCGTCCTGTGCGGTTTGACCGGGCGACGTCCATGGCAGGCGCGCGACGCTCTGCGCGAACATCCCGCCCAGCGTCCAGTCCGCGGCGACGCGCATTTTTTGGGGAAGACCCGGCAGCCGGCCGAGATAATAGGCGCGCCACATCAGCCATGCCGGCAGTCCGGCGACCATACGGTTTCCCGGGAGCTGCGCGACCGCATCGCGGTTTCCGAGCGACGCCATCGTGCCCATGCGCCGGTACGCGAACGCGGTGGTCGGCTTTCCCGCCAGTGCCGACACGATGTTCCGGGCGAGTAACGGCCCCTCGCGAACCGCATTTTGCGCGAGCGGAGCGTACTCCCCGCCTTCGGGCTTCGGGACGCGTGCACAGTCGCCGGCGCCCCAGACGCCGGGCGCGCCGGGGACGGAGAAATCTCCGTTGACGACGAGCGCTCCGTGCTTGGACGTCTGCAGGCCGAGCTTCTTGATCAGCGGCGCCGGCTCGACCCCCGCGGTCCATACGACTGTCGCGCTGTCGAAACGCCGGCCGCTCCCGAGCGCCAGACCGGTCGCGTCGACCGAAGCGACCTTCTCACCCAGCTCGAGCCGAACGTTGCGGCGCCGCAGCGATGCTGCCGCGCGCTTTCCGAAAACGGGCGGAAGCTCATCGAGCAACCGGTGCTCGTCATGAATCACGACGACCTCGGGAGCAACGTCGCCGAGGGCGGGGTAGAAGCGGCGCAATCGCCGGACATAACCGTCGAGCTCGCCGGCCGCCTCCGTTCCGGTGAACCCGCCGCCGACGATGACGAACCGCATGAGGCGGTCGCGTTCGACGCGGTCGCTCGATGCTGCCGCCGCTTCGAACACGCTCCCGACTTGCGTGCGCAGGCGCGCGGCGTCGGGCAGCGTCTTGAGCGGAAACGTGTGTTCGGCGACGCCGGGTATGCCGAGCGTGGACGTCTCGGCGCCGAGCGCGAGCACCAGGTGTTCGAATCGAAGCGTCGAGGAGCGCCCCAGCACAGGGTGCTCGACGGTCGCCGTCCGAGCGCCAAGGTCGACGTTCGTGGCCTCGCCCAAGACGAAGCGCGTTCGGCGCAGGCTGCGGCGCAGCGGCTGGGCGATGGCCCGCATCTCGAGCGATCCGCTCGCGACCTCCGGCAGCATCGGCGTGAACAACAGATAGTTCTCGCGATTGACCAGCGTGATCTCGAACCGCGGCGGTGCGCGCCGCTCCAACTCGCGAGCTGTCGCGAGGCCCGCGAAGCCGCCGCCCAGGACGAGCACGCCCGTTTCTTCGGTCGTCGTCACAGCGCGAAGCGCGCGGCGTCGGAACGGCGAAACTCCAGACCGATTCCGGGCCGGTTCAGATCGGGTGCAAGCGAACCGTCGACCGGTTCGGCGGGTCCGTCGAACAGCATCCGCTCGATGCGCGCGTGGTCGAAGAAATACTCCATGTGGCGCAGCGTCTTCAACGCTGTCCCGGCGTGAACGTGAGCGAACGGCGCGCAGTGCGTCGAGAGCGGGATCATCATGGTTTGGCAGAGCCCGTCGACGGCGAGCAGTCCGGTAAAGCCGCCGCAGCGCGTCGCATCGGCTTGCAGCACGTCGACCGTTTGCGCATCGAGCATCCGCGCGAAATGGTACAGCCCGTACCCATATTCGCCGGCGGCAATCTCCATCGCAGCCGGCGCCGCGTCGCGCACTATCGCGAGGCCGCGAAAGTCCTGATGATAAACCGGCTCCTCGTACCATGCGACGTTCGAGGCGGCGAATTGCTCGGCCAGCTCCAGCGCCTGCTTTTGGCCATACGCTCCGTTGGCGTCGACGAACAGCTGCGCCCGATCTCCGATCACGGCGCGGGCCGCGGCGATCCGGCCCACGTCGGCGGCCGGGTCGCGCCCGATCTTCATCTTCACGCGTGGGATCCCCGACTCGACCCACCCGCTCAGTTGACGGCACAGCCGCGCGGTATCGTACGACGTGAACCCGCCGCTGCCGTAGACCGGCACGCGCTCGCGCGCCATGCCCAGCAGCTCGGCCACCGGCCGGTCGAGGAGCTTCCCCCGCAGGTCCCAGAGCGCGATGTCGACCGCCGAGATCGCCATCGACGTGATCCCGTCACGGCCGAGGTTGCGAACCTCGGCACCCATCGCGGCCCAGATCGCGGCGTGCTCGAACGCGTCGCGGCCGACGACGACGTCGTGCAACGTATCCCGAATCAGCAGCGCGGTCGCCGCATCGGCGTACGTGTAACCGATGCCGGTTCGATCCGCCGCCTCGAGCTCCACCAGCACCAGGGTCGTTGCGTCCCACACGAGCGTGCCGTCGGATTCTGGGCCGCCCTCGGTCGGGATGCGGTACGCGCTCACCGTGAGATCGCGAATCGGAGCGCGGACGCGTGACGGCGGCGGTGCGATCACCGCTTGTTCCCGTGCGGCAGCAGGCCGCTGACGAGACTGCGCACCGACGCGCCGATGACGTGCATCTCGTCCGGATCGCCTTTGAGCATCGCGGACGTGAAGTTCTTGGCCTGCTCGAACGAGATGTGCGGCGGGATGATCGAGATGTTCGGGTCGGTGTATGCCTCGTAGACTACGGGCCGGTCGGCGGCGAGGGCGGCCTCCCAAGCGGGACCGACATCCTCGGGCCGGTCGACGCGAATGCCTTTGAGGCCCAGCGACTGAGCGTACGCCGCGTAGGGAAAGTCGGGCAGATCTTGCGAGGCCTCGAACTTCGGGTCACCCGATTCGATGCGCATCTCCCACGTCACCTGATTGAGATCGCGGTTGTTGAGGACCAGGATGATCAGGCGCGGGTCGGCCCACGTCTTCCAATATTTCGCGACGGTGATCAACTCGGCGTTGCCGCCCATCTGCATCGCACCGTCGCCGGTCATCCCGATCGCCACGCGGTCCGGGAAGCAGAACTTCGCCGCGATCGCATACGGGACCGCCGGTCCCATCGTCGCCAGACTCCCGGACAGCGAGAACTTCATCCCGGCGCGAATCTGCAGCTCGCGCGCCGACCAGTTCGTCGACGTGCCGGCGTCGCCGCTGAGGATACAGTTGTCGGGCAGCCGACGCGATAGCTCCGCGAAGACCTTCTGAGGGTTGAGCGGCTCGCCCGGATCCTCGGCCCGCGCGGCAGTGACCGTCGCCCAATGCCGGCGGTTCTCGGCGATCCGCTCGCGCCACGAGGTGTCCGTCTTTTGCTCGAGATAGGGCAGCAGCGCCGCGAGCGTGGCGGCGCTGTCGCCGGTCAGGTTGACCTCGTTGGGAAAGCGGATCGACAGGTTGCGCTCGTCGATGTCGATCTGCACGCCGCGCGCTTGACCGGGCTCAGGCAAGAACTGCGAGTAGGGGTAGGTGGTTCCGACCAGCAAGAGCGTGTCGCACTCTCGCATGAGATTGCTGCTGGGCTCGGTGCCGAGCAAGCCCAGCGTACCGGTGACGAAGGGTAGATCGTCGGGCAGCGCCGCTTTTCCCAGCAGTGCTTTCGCGACGCCCGCTTGCAGCCGGTCCGCGACCTGGACGACTTCGCCGGCGGCTCCGAAGGTGCCCGCGCCGATCAGCATCGCCACGCGCTTGCCGGCATTGAGCACCTCGGCGGCCGCGCGCAGATCCACCGGATTCGGCACGACGATGGGCGTGGAGTAACCGATGCCGGACTGGAGCGTGTTGGCGGCGTGCGGGGGATTCTCGACCGCATCCATCTCCTGAACGTCTTTGGGGACGATGATGCAGGTGACGCTGCGCGTCGCATGGGCGATGCGGAACGCCCGGTCGACGATGTGGCGCGCGGCGGTCGGGCTGGAGATCTGATAGACGTATTCGGCGGCGACGTCCTTGAACAGGCTCACCAGATCGACTTCCTGCTGGTAGTTGCCGCCGATCGCGGTGGTGGCAGCCTGGCCCACGATCGCGACGACCGGCCGGTGGTCCATCTTCGCGTCGTACAGGCCGTTGAGCAGGTGGATCGCGCCGGGTCCCGAGGTCGCCATGCAGCACGCGACGTTCCCAGTGTACTTCGAGTCCGCCGTCGCCATGAACGCCGCCATCTCTTCGTGCCGGACCTGAATGAAGCGCATCGCGCCGTCGAGCCGATCGAACGCCCCCATCAAGCCGTTGATCCCATCCCCCGGATAGCCGTAGATTCGGCGAATGCCCCACGCATGTACGCGTTTGAGGATGAAGTCGCTGACGGTCATGTCTCGTGTCCTGTCGTGCAGTTTGCTTTTGCGCTGTCGTGCTGAGATAGTCATTGTACCCGACTATTTCACCGATGATACGCGTTTCGACGGCCGCGCGTTCCGAATGTTAAGATGCGCGGACCGCCGCGAATTCGCGATAGTCATCGGGTATGACTATCGTGACCGTACCGCGATGCCCAGGAAGCGTGTCCTTGACTGCCGACGATCGATCCGATCACCCGCTCGTGCGCGATGCCGACGAAGTCGACCGGGCGATTCGTGAGGGACGGTTTCAGCGCTGGTTGGCGCTCGTCGCGGGCGCATCGAGCGCGCTGAGCGGCCTGGAAGTGGCGTACGAGCACTACCGGGGCAGCTACAGCCGCCGGGTCATGTACACGCCCGTTCTTCTGTGCAGCGCGTTGACGGTCGCCGGAATCGCCGGATTCTTCAACGCGCGGGCCGCGCGAACGATCCTGCCGGCGGTTTCGGCGATCACTGCGGCCGACAGCGCTGTAGGATTCTACTTTCACGTTCGGGGCGTCGCCCGCAAGCCCGGCGGCTGGCGGCTGCCGGTGGTCAACATGGTGATGGGACCGCCCGTGTTCGCCCCACTGCTGTTCGGCGTCAGCGCATACTTGGGGTTGCTCGCGTCCCGGTTGCGGCGGAACGACCGCGACGCCGGTGTCGAGCTTCCCCGGGCAGCGCATCCCGGTCACTGGGCCGCTCTCGTATCCGGATCGCACGAGCGTATCGGCTGGGCGCAAGACGTGCGCGAGGGCCGGTTCCAGAAGCAGATGGCGGTCGCTACCGTCGTCGCGGCCGGGTTCAGCGGCTTTGAAGCTTGGTACTCGCATTACAAGAACAACTTCCGTTACCGCGTGCAGTGGACGCCGGTCGCGATCGCCCCGTTGCTGATGGCTGCCGGCATCGGTGCGGTCGTGCGCGTGCGCGTCGCGCATACGTGGCTGCCCGCGATGTCGGCCCTCGCGATCGCGAACGGCACCGTCGGGTTCTACTTTCACGCGCGCGGTGTCTTGCGCCGCCCCGGCGGCGCGAAGAAACTCGCCTATAACGTGATCTACGGCCCGCCGGTTTTCGCGCCGCTCCTGTTCGCCGCCAGCGGATTCTTGGGTCTCCTGGCGAGCGTCTTGCGGAGGGAACAACGTGACTAGCGGTGACGCCGCGGATCCCCGTCCGGTGGACGCGGCCACCGGCCTGCCCCGTGAGGCCTCGGCACAACCCGGTTACTACCCGTCGTTCAGCACGCTCGATCAGCAGAACTTCTGGGATGCGAAGACGCGCTCGGTGATTCTCGCGCGCGTGCACGACGTTCCGAAGCTGCGTTTCTTCAGTGCCGAGCAGGCTCGGCTCTTGCAGGGCGTTTGCGCGCGCGTCTTGCCGCAAGACGATCGCGATCCGGAGCACGTCATACCGATCGTGCCGCAGATCGATCACCGGCTGGCCGAGAACATGACAGACGGTTACCGGTACGAAGGCATGCCGCCCGACC
>Ga0302324_100011219_pt1 | contig 18433 bp, 13 predicted proteins | sample Palsa_T0_1_FD_201949 | JGI IMG/M metagenome (GOLD analysis project Ga0302324, IMG submission 201949) | Peat permafrost microbial communities from Stordalen Mire near Abisko, Sweden - Palsa_T0_1 | ecosystem: Environmental > Terrestrial > Soil > Palsa > Peat permafrost | place: Sweden: Abisko... | reverse complement strand
CGTCGGCCAGCTGCATCTCTCCGTGCACAATGTAGGTGTCCGCGCCCGAAGTGGATGTGTGGAAGGGCCATTCGAACTTCCCAAACGCAATCGGCAACCCGCCCAGCGTCACGTAGCACTCCGGCCGGGGATTCCTCAGGCGCTTGGCCTCGCCCGCAAGGTGAGTGGTCAGCGTAGGCAGCATTTCAGGCTTGTCAAAGTCGAAGGTCTCGCTCAACTCCAGTTTCAGCGTGCGTCCGACCGCCACGGCGCCCGGCAGTCCAAGCTCAAACTCTGCTGTGGGCTGCCCGTGAAAATCCGTTCCCTGGCTTGAGGAAATAAGGACCAGGCCTGCCTTTGTGGCGGCTGCTTCAACGCTGGTTGCGAGTTTCGACTTCAAATCGGTTGTCATGTTCTGTGGTCCCTGCGCTTGAGATCGGTACTCACTCATTCTAAGGGAGCGGGCAGTACCACGTCGCATTTACAATGGGATGGTGCCGTCCGACCAAGCTTCGTCCTTAGCTTCGCCCATCATCCTCGCCGAAAACCTGGTAAAGGTTTATGCCGCGGGCCGCCTCCAGGTGACCGCTGTGCGGGGCATCTCCATGAGCGTTCAGCCGGGCGAATTTGTTGCCATTGTCGGCCCTTCCGGCTCGGGGAAATCCACGCTCTTCTATCTGCTCGGCGGGCTCACCCAGGCCACCTCGGGCCGCGTCGTCATCGATGGCGATGACTTCGCCACCCTCAACGACGCTGAGCGGACGCGCCTGCGCAAGCACCGCATCGGCTTTGTCTTCCAGAAGTTCAATCTGCTTCCCACGCTATCCGCCATGGGCAACATCGAGATTGCCTGGGCCGTAAGTGGCCGCAAAGAGCCGCTCGACCTCAACTATCTCGACCATCTCAGCGACCTTCTCTCGATCCGCGGCCGCCTCAAGCATCGGCCCTCAGAGCTGAGCGGGGGTGAGCAGCAGCGCGTCGCCATCGCCCGCGCGCTGGTCACGCGTCCGGCCATCGTGCTCGCCGACGAACCCACTGGCAACCTCGACACCAAGAACTCCGATGCCGTGCTTCACATGCTGGTCCGCTCGAACCAGGAACTCGGCCAGACCACTCTGATGATTACGCACAACCCCGAGGCCGCTTCAATTGCCGGCCGCATCCTTTACATGCGCGATGGACAGATCGTCCGCGAAGAGAAGGGCTCAGGCCAGCCTCCGCCACTCGCCCTGCCCGATGTCCAGGGCGCCTCTTCGATAGCGTCCTCCGGGCCCCGGTTGGCTTGACCTCAGGGTTTGACCGCATTTCCGCCACCCCGGTATACTCAGTACTGCAACAAGCGGGAGTAGCTCAGTGGTAGAGCATCGCCTTGCCAAGGCGAGGGTCGCGAGTTCAAATCTCGTCTCCCGCTCCAAACCGCCCTCCGGTTCATTCCGGATTGGCTACGGCGGTCTGGAGCGAAAGCACTTCTAAGGGCAGCCCTGCCAAGGCGCGGTACCCAAGTGGTAAGGGAGAGGTCTGCAAAACCTTTATGCGCCGGTTCGATCCCGGCCCGCGCCTCCAAAACTCTTTAAAAATTTACAGATGAGTTCATCGAAGCCCCACTGTGCCACGGAGGGCCTGCTGAGCGAGCCGGTCGTGAACATCGCCTAACTTGTGATGTTGTGGCCGCGTCCCTCGGCCCCGGCGCTGTCGGCAACCGTGGGAAATCCCTGCCGACGCCGACTTCAATAGGTCGGATTGAGAATCACGAATCCGCCTGAGTGACTGATATAGATGCTGTGGAAGATTGCTGCAGGAAGCAACCCGACGGCATCAAATGCAACTCCGCGGCGGAATTGAACCACATCCAGATCACTGATCAGAGTTGTGCCAACTCGTATCGTAGTGTGCGCGTGGATCATGCTTCCATTCAGCCCGCTGCTGAAAGCCAACGACCCAGCCCAGGGCTGGAATGTGAGTGTATCTCGACGGATCGGGAATAGCTCCGGCAGCTTGGCCCCGGTGTCCAGCTGCAACTGGACCTTGCCGCCACTTACGTCATCGAACTCCGCCTCGATCAGAAGTCGGTTTGTCGTGGGCATGCCGCGATAGCGGCCTATTGTCTCGATGCGATATCGCTCCCCGGATGGGGCATCCCCATCAAAGCGTACCGTTCGTGCTCGATAGTCGATAAGGAGGTCAAATTGAGACAGGAAATCCTCTCCCAAGATGCCTCGAATGCCAGGCGCCTTGAGCTTTTCTTCGTCCATCTTGTCGATGATTGCGCCCAGTTCCGAGACTACGGAATCACCAACGCGGACCTCTTTCAAACGCGCCAAGCGGTCTTTCCGCACATCTGAAACTGTTACCAACGAAGCCTCGCCGATGACGGGAGCTTGCAATTGGCGCGCGAGGCCAGGATCGATCACGGTGTGGGTCGAGCCGGTGTCGAGCAGAAAAGTAAAAGGGCCGGCGCCATTCACATTCGCTTCAACAAGAATCAGATATTTATCGTATAGACGGAAGCTGATTATGTCGTTTGATTGCTTCAGTTGTGCTGCCAATTGTACGGGAACGGCAAGTGCGGACACGATGAGGAGACAGAGGTGAAAGGGTCTACATCGCATGGAACAACAACATCGATCGAGCATCATGCGGGCCCTCGACACGTTTCCCTCCTAATCGGCTTCCCATCCTTCTCGTTTGCCGCTCACTTCACCCCAAGAATGTACCCCCCTCGGACGGAGAATGTCCACGCGGACGAGTTGCGGCGTGTGTAGATTAGTTTGAACGATATGTGCCTTTCCGAAAGCTATTTCTACCCCGGTGCCGATCGTCACTCCGATGAATCTTTCCCGCGGTCGCGGCCCCAAGTCTTGTAGATTCCGAGGTAGCCGTAATTCTCTGTTTGTCCAAAGACGGAGTGACCGTAAGCAAATAGGAGTTGGAGGCCCGGAGAGTTGAAGTGGTAGTAGCCTCCAGCGTCGATCATTGTGGACGATCGAGTCTGAGGTGCAGCAAGCCCCTCCGCTCCGTGCGAGAACATTTCAGCGGAAAGCTCAAGCTTTTTCCCGAGCTCACGTTTGGCGAGAAATCCCCCGCAGAGAAAGTTACGATAGTTGGTTTGCGGCACAATGGTATACCCCATCCCGCCGCAAAAGCTCCACGATCCGAACTCCTTTTCGACCCAGATAGGCAGTCTGTACCAAACTTTCCCGACGCCGAGACCGCGATCTGCATTTCCAGTTGGAATTTCGAACATGGGAAATGTGCCAATCTGCGGACTGTGCGCGGTTTGTTTGATGAATCCGAATTTCACGCCGAGTTCGGTATCCGTGAGTCCAAATGTGGCAGGACCCTGGCCTGCCGGAGCCGCACTCGGATGGTTCAAAGGAACCACGGCCCCCAGCGGAAGAATGGCATGCAGTTGAATGTTGGGAAGCGCCCCCCAGTTGAACTCAAACGCAGGCCCTGAAGAATCTATTTCAACCGGCGTGCCGTCGACCGTTCCGAAGAGGTAGGCCTCGTAGTGGCCCAGGTCGACTGGCGTCGGGTCGTCAGTTTGAAAAGGAGGCCCAGCCTGGGCCCGCAGATGGGGTGCAGCCAAAGCTAGGGTCGCAAGCACGGCGATTGCCAGAGCACCGCGGGCACTCCCCGACCACCTCATTAACGCTGTCCCTGCGTCGTTGATGACGGATGGCGGTAGCTGATTCGGCATTCCTTTCGCCGGACGAGGGCGGGTAAGAGACAAGCGCGCCCGAACTCAAGCCTTCGCCGCAAACCTGGAGCAGTCGTGCGGCGGCTCCGGCAAGCATCCAGAGTCCTTAGCAAAAGTGTACGTAAAACAGATCGCCGATCGGGGGGAATGTTGCGAGCAAGCTCAAGACGAGGAGGGTAATGGACGCGAAGTTGATCTTCCGTAACGAAAGTTCTCGCCGAAACCACGACCGGTCAAGGATAAGCCATACCAAGATCCAAATGGAAACCGCAGTCGTGGTAACGCCGGAAAGAGGTCCGGTCAGCTTGTAAAACGTCAGCATCGCCCTCAGGCCCTCCGAATGATCGGCTGCGATGGTTAGGATCGCCAGTACAAATGAGCCAATACCCGCTGCAAGAATCGCCGCAGCTGCGGAGCCGTTTGGGCGTAAGGGAGGATCTTGCTGTATTAGCCCCAGGGGCAATGTCATTGCTTTTCTCCTCCTGCTATACGAACTGTCTGTCCCCCTTCCACAGGGGCATTTTTATCGAGCATCGCACCAAAGAATCCCGCAATGCCCGCGGCAAACATGGAGCCAACCACAAACGTGGACAATCCTCAGTTGTGGATGCCCCGACAATTCGCTGCCATAGCGCAGCACCACGAATGCCGTGGCTGTAATGGCGATCGGCACCAGCCATGCGACATGCTCCTTCCATTCCATTCCAACCGAGTGCCATTCGTTCGTGGCAGAATGTGCCAACAGCAAAGCGCGCGGGTAGGGCGCGAGATTTACTGTACGCGCAGGCGCGGGGACGCGGTACCAGGGATATATGACGTAGGTTCCACTTAAGACTGTGAGCCACGCAAGCACGGCCATGAGGGAAAGGTATGCGCCGAGTAAACGATTGTTCTCCAGCGATGACAAGACAAGCGGCGTCGGTTGCAAACGCTGGTAAAGAGCAAACAGTGCGCCGGTACATGTCAGCAGATAAAGTGCGCCAAACCCTATGCCATGAATGAGCGTCCATAAGCTGTGACTGGTGATTTCCATTTGGCGCCTCCGTATTTTCTTTCTCGAAAGAGCTTTAGATTGAATTCGGCTAAAGCCGACGCGCTGAAATGCTGATGCCACTGCCATTGTGGAAGGAATGAAATGCCGCTTCCCGGAATGCTCAGCCGGGAAGCGGCGCTCTGTTAAAAGTCGACCTTGGCGGCAAGTTGAATCTGGCGCTCTAGCCGCTGGAACACGGGTTCGGAGCCGGCCGACGACACCTTCCCGAAGGTCGATGTGCCCACTGTGGTCGCCGGATTATCGAACTGCGGTGTGTTGAAGAGGTTGAAGAACTCGGCCCGCAATTGCAGAACCTTCGATTCAGCAAAATGTGTGTTTTTGAAGACTGAAAAATCCACATTCTTCGTACCCGGACCCTGAAGAATATTGCGTCCGGAGTCTCCCCACGTCCCCGGGGCCGGATTGGTGAAAGCTGCCGTGTTAAACCACTCCGCACGCGTACGGTGGTTGCTGGGCAGCGCTGCGGTCGCACCGGCAACGAGTTCTGCCCTGGGTGTAAGACCGTCGCCGACTCCGCTTGACGCAGAGACGGAGAAGGGAAAGCCATCGTAATACTGAAGGATAGTATTAAGTTGCCATCCTTCTACAAACCCTCCCGCCACTCCCTTCGCTTTGAACGGAAGTTCATAGGTTGCGCTGGCTACAAAGCGGTTGGGAACGTCCTCGTCTGAATCGCCGTAGTCATAACGAATGTTATAGGGGTCTGTGTTGGTACCAGGGCTGCCCGTGCTCTCATCGAGCGCATGGCTATAGCTATAGGAGGCAAGGAAGCCGAGGCCGTGCGCGCGACGTTCCGCCGAGACCTGGAACGCGTTGTAATTGGAGATCTGCCTGGTCTCGAGATCGTTGATCTGGGCAAAAAACGGGTAGGGTCGGTCTACCGAAACGGTGAGTGCCGTCGGTCCCAACTCACCCGCGTTGATGTCCCGCAGGAAGTCCAGATGTTCGCCCTTGGTTCCAACATAGGCAAACTTGAGAACGGATGAAAATGGAATCTGCTGCTCGATCGCTGCGTGCCATTGTTCGCTGTAGGGAGTTTTGGCATTCGGATCCTGGGAAAAGGCGGGTGTATTCGGTTCCAGTGCGCTGCCGGAAGTGATAACCGTGTGAACATATCCATCCGCGGCATAGTCGAAGGGAGTCCCGTTCGTGTCTGCTGCGTAGGTGGCGGAGTTATTAAACGCCCAGTAGTTATCAACTGGAACATTGGCGGACAGACCATCGGAATTGGTGACGTTGGGCGCTGAGTAGTAAATGCCGTAGCCGGCATGGAAGATAGTCTTCGATGTCACGCGAAACGCGAATCCCACGCGGGGCGCGAAGTTGAAGTTATTGCCGCTCAGGCCGCTAGGCGCGACCCCTCGGGTTCCTACCTGCTCCAGCGCGGTGGTCGAGATGGCGGGAACAAAGTCATATTCCTTGTTGTGGACTTCAGTCCAGGGCCAGCCGAGAAAGTTCTCGTAGCGTACTCCCAGATTCAACGTCAGCCGGCTGTTGACCTTGTAGTTGTCCTGCACATAGAAGGACAGATCGCCCTGCCGCAGCCCCACCACGCCGCTGGGAAGGGAATATGTTCCACTCGATGGGGTACCAAAGAGCAAGTCACTCCATGCCAGCCCGGTGTAGTGCGTGCCGAAAGCCTCGGAGCCGTGTTCTGCATTTGTCTGGAACATGTTGTATTCCAGACGCCCAAATTCAAAACCAATATCCAGCGAGTGCCTGCCGCGCACCAGATTCACGTTGTCGTCGGTCTGATAGTTATTGGTTCCGATCTGCGTGGGACTGTTGCCTGCATCGCCGATCGCCGTGTATCCGGAGAAAGTCATCACCGGCAGCCCGTCGGACCTGCGATTGCCGGCAATCTCCACGCCCGGTATGTCGAGCTGGGTGGGAAGATTCAATCCAGCGTCCCAGTTCTCCGCATTGACAAAGAATCGAGACCAGCCGGTCCGGAATGTGTTGATCGTGGTCGGTGAGAAGATATGCGTTTCACTGAGAACAGCCTGATGAGCCGGGTTCGTGGCGGGCCCGCAAATGATGTCGCCCACCAGCGGCGTTGGGAGGATGCCTGGGTTTCTGACGCTATCAAGAGACTGGCTATAGCGAAGGAAGCCGCTATCGTGCTCGGTGAATTTATTGTCGACCTTGACATCGAACGCGTTTCCGTTGTCAATGCGCAAAGGGTTAAACAAGAAGTTATTGGCGGTTGTCGCTCCCGCCACGTTCGGCTTCGCATACTGCTCATAGAACTTCAAGATATTCGCACCCGTTGGGTCAATGAGCGGGTCATTCAGAGGAACAAAGCTGTTGGCATACGCAACCTTTGTCAGGGGGTTCTTGATCACGCTTGCCGTATAAGCTGAGAAGTCGTACCCCGTCGATGTGATATTCACATCCGGAACACTCTCTAAGTCCGTCTGGCCCTGGGCGAGCCGCGACCCCGCGTAATCCGCGAAGAAAAATGTCCTGGGATTAGCCTGCTTGAAAAACACCGGACCGCCGAAGGTCGCGCCGAACTGGTTCTCCTGCAGCCGGGGCTTGGCGGCTGTGTCAAAAAAGTTCCTGGCGTTCAGAGCGGAGTTACGGAAGAACTCAAACGCATTCCCATGAAAGTGTTCTGTACCGGACTTATAAGCCAGGTTGACCGTGCCGCCATTGCCGCGTCCATATCGCGCGTCAGCATCGGCGATATCTTCGCTAAACTCCTGAACCGCGTCGATGGGCGGAAAAACAATTGGAGCGAGACCGTTGTGATTGTCGTTATCGGCAATGCCGTCGAGGAGTATCCGATTTTCCTGATAGCGAAGGCCGTTGAAGGCAAAGGATGTATCTCCGCGTTGCATGGTATAGGGGACACTGGTTATCTGAGTCTCGGCTGGAACGGCTCCCGCGCCGAGCCCAATCAGTTCAGCGAAGTTGCGACCGTTAAGAGGCAGGCTCTGTACTGCTTCTTCCGAACGGAGATTGGACACGGTGGAACTCTCCGTCTCCAGTATCTCCGCGGACGATTGCACCTCAACTGTCTCCACGGCTGAACCGATATCGAGGTTAGCGTTGACAGCCAGGCGCTGGCCGACTTCCAACCGGACGTTCTCAACAACACCTTTGAATCCCGGCGCTTCAACTGTCACATCGTAGTCGCCTGGGTGCAGCGGAGGCGTCACATAAATGCCATCCGAATCGGTTTCCGTAGCGTTGGTGAGCCCAGTGGCTGCATTCTTCACTTTGACGTGGGCCTTCGGAACCAACGCTCCAGCCTTGTCCTTGACCACGCCGGTAATTGTGCCGGTCTCCACGATTTGCGCATGAGCTGCGATTGAAGCGGCAAGCATGACCAACACGGCGACCAGGCGCTGCATGAACAGCAATGCGATCAAACGCCGCCTGCGCAGCCGCTCTAGAACTTGAGAAGCCAAATGTACGACGAACATGAAAGCCTCCGAAAATGCGATCAACAATGTTGACCGCAAGAAAAATAGCCCCCGACATTGCGTCGTGGGCCATCGCAGTGTGTGCAGATACACCGCTGTCAGATGGGATCGATGCACTTGTCCACGACGCACAATGCATCCCGACGGGAGACGTTTGGTGTAGTACAACAGAGTGCTCTAGCTGCATAGCCCGGATGAATATTCATGAAAGCTGTCCTTTCAATGCGTAAGTAAGCGAGCCTTCGCTCAGTTAGAGAGCGGGCTTGGGATAGAGCATTCACATGCAATCGACGCGAGTAGGCCCGCAAGATAGACCGAGCGACCGATCAAATTGAATGTGGGTTGATTAAATGTGGGCTAAAAGTGCAGGCAGGATCAACAACAGGAGCGGCGGGGAGCCGGTCCGGATTTGCGAAGCAACGAATTGTGTCTCTGCGCCTGCATTTGCCTTATTGAGCCACGAAGTCAGTTTGATGTCAAGTCCGATTAAATCCTCATTGTTCTAAATGTGCCTCCGCAACATTCTTTGAAGCACCTCATGCTTGACAGGATTTTTGACTCCGTGCATCATCGAAAGAAATAGATGATCTATCCCATCGCAATCCGCACCTGTTGTTGTCCTGTCGAATCTCCGGCAGTTGAGCAACCTCGTGCGATAGCGGGTTCGAATCGGTCCTGATGCAGTTCTGATCTGGATCGCGTTCATCCGGCTACCATCCCCGCCCACGAGATTTCGCTCGTGGGTTTTTCATTGCGTAGTCGCTTTCGACGCGCACAGCAGGGATGAAAGAGACCGCCGATGAATCCGTTTCACATCATGGCTAAGCCGCACGGGCCAATTTGCAACCTCAACTGCACGTACTGCTATTACCTCGAAAAGGAAAACCTCTACGCGGCCAAAGGGCGCGACTTTCGCATGAGCGACAGTGTGCTCGAAGCATACATCCGCCAATACATTCAGTCGCAGCCCGCGCAGCATGTGAGCTTTGCGTGGCAAGGTGGCGAGCCTACGCTTCTGGGGATTTCATTTTTCGAGCGGGCCCTTGAGTTGCAGAAGAAGTATGCCGGCGGCAAGATCATTGACAACGCATTCCAGACCAATGGGACGCTTCTCGACGATGCATGGGGCGGATTCCTTGCTCGCAACAAGTTTCTGATCGGTCTTTCAGTTGACGGGCCTGAAGAGATTCACGACGCTTACCGCGTTGACAAGGGCGGTCAGCCAACATTTGCGCGGGTCATGCGTGGCCTCGGCATCCTCAAGAAGCACGGCGTCGAATTCAACACGCTTACGGTGATCAATCGCAAGAACGCCTATCGGGCCCACGATGTCTACGGGTTTCTCAAGCAGATTGGAAGCGCGTACCTCCAATTCATTCCCGTTGTCGAGCAGATGGCAGTTCAACCGGATCCAAACGGTCTGGTACTGCTCAAGCCCTACGCTCGTCAGGAGAGCTCGGTCTCCGATTGGTCCGTGGAGCCGCTGCAATTCGGCAAGTTTCTCTCCACCGTCTTCGATGAGTGGGTTATCAGCGATGTCGGCCGTGTCTTTGTGCAGGTCTTCGATGTTGCGCTGGAGTCATGGGCCGGCCTTCCACAGAGCCTTTGCGTCTTTGCGCCGGAATGCGGCAAGGCGCTGGCTGTGGAGCACAATGGCGACCTCTACTCATGCGACCACTTTGTCTATCCCGAGAACAAGCTCGGCAACATTATGGAAAGAGCGATGTCGACCCTGGTGAACTCACCCCAGCAGACACGATTCGGAAGTGCGAAGCAGAGCGCACTGCCCTCTGACTGCCAGAAGTGCGATGTTCGCTTCGCCTGCAATGGCGAATGCCCCAAGCATCGCTTCACCACAACATCATCCGGAGAGTATGGCCTCAACTACCTCTGCGCCGGGTACAAGCACTTCTTCCATCACATCGATCCGTACATGCGTTTCATGGCCAACGAGCTGCGCCAGAATGGTGCGCCTGCGCGCGTCATGGAGTGGGCCCGCACGAGTGGGCCGGTTCGCGCGCACGCCACAACGAGAAGGAGCTTCCATGCATCCGTTCTCGCCTAGACTTCGCTGTTGTTGAGTCCTCGCCAAATTGCATTTGAGAGTAGGCAGCTAGCTGCGCGAATTCGTTGCTGGCTCCCGTCCACCATCTGTAAATTCCAACCTTCTAACCAGTAGCTTTGGAGAATACTTTATGAAGGCCACGCAACAGATTGGACTACTGCTCAGCGGAACTATGGCATTCACTTCGTGGACGCCGGCCTGGGCAAAGGACAATGACGCGCAACCCTCACCGCCAACTGTTCCTGTTCATGAGGCCCCGCCGCAGTCTTGGCCTGAGCTGCCCAAGGCGCCGGCCGGCGCGCCCAATATAGTGCTCATCCTCATTGACGATGTCGGCTTTGGCGCGACGAGCGCGTTCGGTGGCCCCATCTCTACGCCGAACTTCGAGCGGCTGGCAAACGCAGGGCTGCGTTACAACAGCTTCCACATGAACGCGCTTTGCTCGCCCACGCGCGCCGCGCTGCTTACAGGCCGCAACAATCATCAGGTCGGCTTCGGCTCTATTGCCGAGTGGTCGGCGCCTTATCCGGGCTACAACACCGTGCTGCCCAAGAGCGCGGCCACCATTGCCGAAGTGCTCAAGGAGAACGGTTACAGTACATCCGCGTATGGCAAGTGGCACAACACGCCAATGTGGCAGGTGAGTGCTGCCGGACCCTTCGACCGTTGGCCTACCGGCCTCGGCTTCGAACATTTCTACGGCTTCAACCAGGCCGCTGATAACCAGTATTATCCCCGCATCTATAACGACGTCACGCCGGTCGAGCCCCCTAAGTCGCCAAAGGACGGTTATACCCTTTCCACCGACATGGCAGACAACGCCATCGGCTGGCTGCATCAGCACGATGCCGTAGCGCACGACAAGCCATTCTTCCTCTACTTCGCTACCGGCGCAACGCATGAACCTCATCAGGTCCCGAAGCAATGGGCCGATCACTACAGAGGCCGCTTCGACCGCGGTTGGGATGTGATTCGCCAGGAGGGATTCGATCGGCAGAAGAAGCTGGGAGTAATTCCGGCCAACGCCGAATTAACGCCGCGTCCCGACGGCTTGCCTGCATGGGACTCGCTAACAGCGGAGCAGAAGAAACTGCTCGCACATGAGGCCGAGGTCTACGCTGGGTTCACCGAGCAGACCGATTACGAAATTGGTCGCTTGCTCGATGCGATTCGCGATGAAGGCCAGGAGAACAACACAATCGTCTTCTGGATCTTCGGTGACAACGGGGCCAGCGCCGAAGGTGGTCCTGAAGGCCACGATGCGCGCGATGTGGATGGGAAGATCAAGACAATCGAAGCTCGCTCCGATATCGCGGAGTTGCTCGGCAGCGAACTCTATATGAACCATTACGCTGCGTCGTGGGCGTGGGCGCTCAACTCACCCTTTCAGGGCACCAAGCAGGACGCTAGCCACCTGGGCGGCACCACTGACCCTCTGGTCGTCTATTGGCCCGGTCACGTTAAGAGCGGTGTACGCAGCCAGTTCTCCCACGTCAACGATATCGCGCCGACCATTTACGACATCATCGGCATCAAGCTCCCCGACGAAGTTGCCGGCGTCAAGCAGATTCCGCTCGAAGGCAAGAGCCTCGTCTACACGTTTGACCACCCCGATGCGCCGACGCGGCATACATTGCAGTACTTCACGACCAGTGGCAATCGCGCTATTTACAAAGATGGCTGGTGGGCGGGCAACCGCTTCCACTCTACGTGGGAGCCCACGTTCTATGCGGCGGCCACTGATAAAGACATCGACGTTCATCCCTGGGAACTCTACAATTTGAACGACGACTACAGTCAGGCGCATAACCTCGCAGACAAGAATCCTGAGAAGCTTAAGGAACTCGTCAAGGTCTTTGATGAAGAGGCGACGCGCAATCACGCCTATCCGATCTTGCCGGGCCGTTCCTCGCCGCTTGACACAAAGCTGAAGGACAAGACGGTCTTCACTTATCGCGCCGGCGTTGAACGCTTGCCATTGCGTTATGCCCCAGGTTTTTACGGCCACTCTTACACCATCAATGCCGATGTTATCGTTCCTCCCGACGGGGCCGAAGGCGTGATTGTTGCCGAGGGCGGCGAACTGAGTGGCCTCAGCCTCTACGTGAAGAACAGCCGAGTTTACTACGAGGTGAATGTCGCCAACGATCACTCCGATCAGCTCATCGCGAGCCGGACCCTGCGTCCGGGCTTGCAGCACATTCAGTTGAGTGTGACGCCCGATCCGGAGGCGCTTGCAAAGCCTGCCCCGGCTGGCCCACCGGGTTTCACCGCGCGCGGTCCAGTATCCGGTGAAGTGAAGTTGTCGATTAACGGCTCATCCGCCGGCGAATCGCGTTTCTCCAGTGTCTACGCTTCCGGCGAAACACTCGACGTCGGCAGCGACCTTGGCTCGCCGGTAAGTCTCGAGTACAAGCCTCCTTATCGCTTCACGGGCAAAATTGGCACCGTCACCATCGAGTTAAAGTAGCCACCCGGATGCCTGGCCGTCAGCTGCGGACCGTTGGCCATTGAAATAGCTGGCGCAGTTAGCAACCCCTTAACCGAGTTATCACGGATGATCTAGACCAAAAGGAGCTCTATGGACGAGAAAGGCTTACTAAAGGCGTTGACATCGGCGCTCATATTTGCGGTGAGTGCGAGACTCTCACTGCATGCTCAATCGGCACAACCGTATCAGGGAGCTGTTGGCAGAACCCTTGCCGAGTCGAAAGAATGGTGGCCGGAACCGGTGAAAGCGCCTACCGGAGCGCCGAACGTAGTGTGGATCCTGCTGGACGATGTGGGCTATGGCGCTGCAGGCACATTCGGCGGGCTCATCGATACTCCAACGTTCGACAGTCTTGCCAAAAACGGTTTGCGCTATACGAACTTCCATACTTGCGCCATCTGCGCTCCAACCCGCTCAGCACTGTTGACTGGCCGCAACAGCGCAACCGTGCACGTTTCCGGGTTTTCACACACAATCATGTCCGCCGGATTTCCCGGCTGGGACGGCAGGGTCCCTTCAACCGACGGAACCATTGCCGAGATCCTTCGCGACAACGGCTACAACACATTCGCAGTTGGCAAGTATGGAGTAACTCCTGATGAGGATGCCACCGATGCAGGTCCGTTCGATCGTTGGCCAACCGGAAAAGGCTTTGACCATTTCTTCGGATTCCTCGGTTCGCAGACCGACCAATACAGGCCGGACCTGGTGGAAGATCAGGCTCACGTCCGTCCCGATGGACGCCACTTCAGCGATCAGATCACCGACAAGGCGATCTTCTATATCGACCGCCAGAAGAAAGCCGCTCCTGACAAGCCATTCTTTCTCTATTACGCGCCGGGCGCAACACATGCTCCGCACCAGGTGGACAAATACTGGAGCGATCAGTACAAGGGTAAGTTCGACAAGGGCTGGGACGCATACCGCGAAGAAGTGTTTGAACGCCAGAAGGAACTCGGCGTTATTCCTGCCGATGCAAAACTTCCAGATCGGAACCCCGACATCAAGGCATGGGACAAACTGACACCGGAAGAGCAGAAGCTCTATGCACGCTTCATGGAAGTGTATGCAGGCTATCTCACATACACCGACTTTGAAGTTGGCCGCTTAATCAATCACTTGAAAGAGATTGGTCAGCTGAACAATACGATTGTATTCATCTCGATCGGCGACAACGGCGCAAGCAAAGAGGGCACGCTGAACGGAGATATCGATCGACCATTGTTTGGCAAGCCAATATCCGAGCAGGACAACATTAACCACAATCTGGAAAAAATTGGCGAGATAGGCACGCCCGCCGCGACCGAGGGGAACTATCCGCTCGGCTGGGCTCAGGCCGCGAACACACCCTTCAAATACTGGAAGCAGGATGCAAACAGCGAAGGCGGCACGCATAATCCGCTCATTGTCTATTGGCCGAATGGTATTAAGGACAAGGGTGGAATTCGTACTCAGTACAGCCACGTCATTGACCTTCTTCCGACGACGCTCGATCTGATTGGCATCAAGGCTCCCGCAGAAATCAGGGGGATCAAGCAGGATTCCATCGAGGGAACTTCATTGGCATACACCATCGACGATGCCAAGGCGCCTTCGCGTCACACGTTGCAGTACTACTACATCTTTGGTTCCCGATCGATTTATGACAACGGATGGAAAGCAGAGCTAGCTTTCCCCACCGGGTTCACCAAAGGAAATCTGCAAACCTCACTGCCATTTGATGAAAACACATGGGAGCTGTACAACCTGAATGACGATCCAACAGAACGAATCGACCTGGCCAAAAAGTACCCCGAGAAACTTGTTGCACTAAAAGCCGAGTTCGAAGAGCAGGCCCAGGCGCACCATCTATTCCCCTACATAACTTGGGACGACGTGCTGAAGGGGCGAATTCACCGCACCGCAGGCTCTAAGCCATTCGCCGAAGCTGCCAGGGATGTGACTAAACCTGGGGATAACTAGTAGCTTTCGTGGCCTGTTCGATTTCGCGAACCAGCACGGCATGAGGCTGGCATGGGAACATGCCAGCCTCCCATTCTGTGGGAACCGATCCGAATGCACGAGGGATGAGTGATGCCGTGTCAGGGTGCCGCTCCGGCAAAACATCAACTAAGGCCAAGGACTCGTCTTTCATTTGCGCCCGTGCTTCATTTCCCGTAGATCTGGTCGAAGGTCCCGCCATCGCTGAAGTGTTGTGCCTGCGCGTTCTGCCATCCGCCGCATCCCTCGACCACGGTGAAGGTGTTTACCTTCGGAAACGCGCTCGCGTACTTAACTGCCACCTGCTTCAGGCGCGGACGGTAGTAAAACCTGGCCGCCAGGTCCTGCGCTTCTGGCGAATAGAGATACTCCAGATAAGCGCGCGCAAGCTTTTCGGTTCCATGCCGTTGGGCCACTTTGTCAACAACCGCGACAGGAGGCTCGGCAAGGATCGTGGCGGATGGAACCACGATCTCAAACTTGTCGGAGCCAAACTCTTCTTGAGCCATAAGGGCTTCACTTTCCCAAGCAATCAGAACATCACCCACGCCTCGCTGGACAAATGTCGTTGTTGCGCCTCGAGCGCCGGAGTCGAGCACCGGCACATTGTTGAAGAGCTTTTTCATATAATCTCGCGCCCCTTGTTCGTTGTTCCCCGATTTACGCAGCGCATAACCCCAGGCGGCCAGATAATTCCAGCGAGCTCCGCCCGAAGTCTTCGGATTCGGAGTAATCACCTTCACACCGGGGCGGATCAGGTCATCCCAGTCGTGGATACGCTGAGGATTCCCCTTGCGCACCAGCAGGACGATCGTCGAGGTGTAGGGCGTGCTGTTGTACGGAAGCTTCGATTGCCAATCCTTGGCGATCAATCCGCCATTCTGCGCAATGGCGTCGATATCGTAGGCTAGGGCAAGCGTAACCACATCGGCCTCAAAGCCATCGATCACCGCACGAGCCTGCTTTCCAGACCCGCCGTGCGATTGGTTGATGACTACATCCTGTCCAGTCGTCACCTTCCAGTGCTGAACAAAAAGCTTGTTGTACTCCTCGTAGAATTCGCGGGTTGGATCGTAGGAGACATTGAGAAGATGCGTCTGTCCGTAAAGCGTGCTCGCCCCAACAATCGAGAAAATGGCCAGGATAGAAGAACTAATGATTTTGCGACAAAGGCCTTTCATGCGGTCCCCTCCTCAGGGCTTCGAACTTTATAAATCGTTGTATCTACCCAGGCGAGCCGTATATTGGGCCCCTTCGACGCGAGTTCTCCACTCTTGTCGCGCGAAGGTCTGCCATTCCATTCCAAAATCAGCTCCAAAATGAAAGACCCACCAGCCTGTTGGCGGGTGGGTCTTTTGAGTGCGAGATTCTCGTTAAGAAATCTAGCCCATCGAACACGCCCGCGCGGCACAGCTCAGACAGCAGCAGCACAGACACGTTACTGGCATGGTCAAATCGGACATTGGATCCTTCGCCTGTCAAACGTCAATTTCCGCGTCGACCGACTTTCTGTAGCCCAAAGTCCACGAGGTGAAGTGTCAAGATAGAGCGACACACAAGAGCATCGCTCCGTGGGCAAGCTCGGAATTGAGAAAGCCGCTTCACGGAATGTCGTCGAGGGAATGAATGGCTATGTGCCCGTGCGGGTCCGCGACAGGCGGATTGCCCTCGCGCACAACCAATCGCGTATCAAGGCCGGTTTTCCGAGCCGGATCCAGTTCCCGCACTACGTCTGATAGGAACAGAACTTGGCCCGGTTGAAGACTCATTGCCGCCGCAATAGCCTTGTAACTTGCACTTACCGTCTTGGCCCCGGTGCGCGTATCGAAGTAATAGGCAATCCGGCCCGTCAGATCGCCGAACGTCGAGTAACGGAAGAGCAACCGCTGAGCGTCTGTTGATCCTGATGAGTAGATAGCTACCTGGCCACTTGCTGCCCAGCGGTCAAGGGCCGCCGGCACGTCGGCATACAGGGTTCCTTTCAACTGGCCAGACTCGAACCCCTTCTTCCAAATTCGGCCCTGCAGACTCTTCAATGCGGTTGATTTGCGGTCGCGGTCCATCTGCCAATTCAGATATGCGATCGTCTCGTTGAAATTTCTTGCGTCAACGATCCGCGGAGCTTCCGGATCGGCCCGATTCTCCTCGGCAAGAAGCGCCAGGTCGCCTTCGACGGCTGGCTCCGCGCTATGTTCCAACAGAAACTCTGCGAAGTGTTCGCGGGCGTAAGGAAACAACTGCTCGTACACGAGCGAGATGGGCGCGACTGTGCCCTCCACGTCCAGCAGGTAAAGACGAGGTAGACTGGGCGTCATGCACTCAGAGTCGAGGCCACGCGAGGGCCGAGATATGCGGGACCGAAGCAGAGCGGCTGATGGTACTGATCGACACCCGTGCCGGTGTAAAGCGGGGTCCAGCCGGTTGTGTCCTGAAACCAGCGGATGGCGCGGATGCGCCGGTCTCCGCACAGGGTGAACCAGTGGGTGGTGCCGCGGGGCACGCGGAGGAGATCGCCTGGGTGGACCTCGACCGAAACGACCTTATCCTCACCCTGATCCCGGAGATGAAGGAAGAAGATGCCGCGTCCGGCGAGGACGAAGCGGACCTCGTCTTCCGAGTGGGTATGTTCCTTGTCGAAGCGGGCGAGCAGGTTGTCGAGGCCGGGCGTTTCAGGATGGACGTCGATGATATCCGCTGTCCGGTAACCGCCGCGCCGTTTGAGCTCATCGATCTCCACGGAATACGCCGCGAGCACATCTTCGGCGGAAGCATCGGCGGCCACGCGCGAAAGGTCCCAGCGCTCATAGTCTATTCCCAGCCCGGCGAGAGTGATCCGCACTTCGGACTCGCCTTCGATCAGCTGCTCGCTTGGAGGAAAACGAAGGATAGCCATCGATAACTCCTCTAGTTTTTCTCGTCCCCGGACTGAAATCCCGCTCTCAAAGTTGCCCGCCCAGCAGACGCCGTCCTTCAACCTCGAAAAGAAACTCCAGTGCCTCCAGGTGGCGCCGTGCCTCAGCCACCGATTCTCCCCAAGTATAAAGCCCATGACGGCTGAGCAGAACCCCATGGGCTTGCGGATATTTCCGAAGTGCCTCTGTCAGCTGATCGGAAAGGGCGGCATAATCCTGCGAGTTTTTGAGTATGGGCACTTGCTCCAACCAGGCATGCGTAGTGACACCAGCGAGCCCTTTCAGCAACTCGTAGCCATCAATGGGTACGCAGCCCGTCGCCTCGTATTGTGCCGAGAGCAACGTGTTCCAAATAGTGTGCACATGCAGGATTGCGCCGGCCGCAGGACGTTCCCGATAGAGGACCAGGTGCAATCCCGTTTCAGCCGAGGGCTTCCCCGAGCCGGCCAGCACACGGCCATCGAGGTCGACCTCAATCAAGCCGTCGGGCGTGAGCACGCCCTTGTCCAGGCCACTGGCGGTAACCAGGATGCGCCCATTCATGCGGACGCTGAAGTTGCCGCTGGTAGCCGGGGCCCAGCCGCGGCCATAGCACAAGCGAGCCGTTGCACAAAGCGATTCTGCGGCAGTTTGAACGACATCCATATCGGGGACCATAGGTAAACGCCAGTGTAGCAATCCTTTCAGGTGTCGCCGACCAGGCACTTCGTGTTTCTTTTGCAGTCATAAGTCGAGGCATGATAATCGAGCGCCTGCGATAGACTGGCGCTTTACATCTCCGATTTGTTGATTCAACCGCGGAGAGTTCGCCAAGGCTCAAT
>Ga0302324_100011218_pt1 | contig 18434 bp, 17 predicted proteins | sample Palsa_T0_1_FD_201949 | JGI IMG/M metagenome (GOLD analysis project Ga0302324, IMG submission 201949) | Peat permafrost microbial communities from Stordalen Mire near Abisko, Sweden - Palsa_T0_1 | ecosystem: Environmental > Terrestrial > Soil > Palsa > Peat permafrost | place: Sweden: Abisko... | reverse complement strand
AAATCGTGGGGAGGATTGGACCGTCAAGATGGCTGAGGGAACACAGTACTACGTCCTTCCCACTTCAGCCGTCCCTGCGGGACTGCTCTTGTTTTGCTATCCCAACCCAGGATTTCATCCTGGGCTAAGTTCAGCCGTCCCTTCGGGACTATTTCGATGCGGACGCAATTGGACAAGACTGAAGTTCAGCCGTCCCTTCGTAACTCCCATAGACGTTTCCGCAGCCTGTTTAGGCCATACGTAAACCCCTACAAAACAGATCCGTCTCATAGAAGCCGCTGAGGTCGCTCCCTCGGCCGCTAGCTAGAGCCGGCTGTGTTGATGACTCAAACGTATGGGCTGAAGCCCGTACCCTTCATTCCCCAGTAGTGATTCTCACGATCAAGAGTAGCTGCAGAGCTAAACTCGAGGCCGCAATCCCGTCAGGAATTCCTCGACCGGACTGGTATTCAACACATCGCCTTTCCCCAGCCACGCGCGCCGCAGTTGTCTCATCCCATACTGCATGGCGTCCAGGTGACTGATGTGGTGGGAATCGGTATTGATCACGATCTTGCAACCTAGCTCCCTGGCCTGCCGCAAATTGATATCGCAAAGATCAAGGCGATCGGGATAAGCATTGTGCTCCACCGCCACACCAAGTTTAGCCGCCTGCTTCAGCACCGCCGATAAATCCATTTCGTAACTATCTCTGCGCAATAACAACCGCCCCGTCAGATGCCCCAGAATCCTGATGTAAGGATTCTCCATAGCTCTGAGCAAGCGCTCCGTCATCTGTTGCGTAGGCTGTTGGAACAACGAGTGAACGCTGGCAATCACCACGTCCATCTGCGCCAGCACATCAGGCGAGAGATCGATCTCTCCATTGCCCAGGATGTCGACTTCGATCCCGGTCAACACGCGGATGCGGCCTTCCATGCGCGCATCCACTTCTCGAATCTGTCTTAGATGTTCAAGCGCGCGCTCATCGTCGAGCCCGTTTACCATGGCTAGGTTTTTCGAGTGATCGGTAATCGCGATGTATTCATATCCCCGTGCCAGGCCCGCTTCCGCCATTTCCAGTATGGTGTTGCGCCCATCCGTGGCCTGGGTGTGCATATGCACATCGCCGCGCACATCCTTGAGCTCAATCAGCTGCGGCAGGCGATGCTCCGCAGCTGCCTCGAGTTCTCCCTGATTTTCGCGCAGCTCGGGGGGAATCCAATCCATGCCCAGCGCCTGGTAGATCTCTTCTTCGGATGCAGAGGCCACCACCGCGCCGTCATCCAAGCGCGCCAACGAATACTCGCTCAGCGTATAGCCGCGTTTCAACGCCCGCTGGCGCAGAGAAACATTGTGCATTTTTGATCCCGTGAAGTATTGCAGCGCGGCGCCGTAACACGCCTCGGGCAATAAGCGCACGTCGACCTGCAGACCGCTGCGCAAGCGAAAGCTCACTTTGTTTTGGCCTTTGGCCAGCAACTCAGCAATCGGAGGATAAGCGGCGGTGTATTCGACTGCGGTGGAGACCACATCTTCCGCGCAAGCCGGGCCCGTCACCAGCAAGTCCAGGTCGCCCACGGTTTCCCGCCCGCGGCGCAGAGAGCCGGCCGGCAGGATCTGGTCGATGCCAGAAAATTGTTCCAGGTAGAGCGTTACTCGTTCTGCCGCCGCTTCTGCGTCGTCGAGTAAAAATCGGCCGCTATTTTTCTCGTACTCCGCGATGCCGCGTGAGAGTTTGTCGATCAGCTTTTGTCCAAAGCGCGGCAGTGCCGCCAATTGCCCAGCGTCGATGGCAGCCTGCAACTGTTGCACATTGCTTACCTGCAATGCTTCCCAGAGCAAGGCCACTGTCTTCGGCCCCATCCCCGGCAATTTCAACAACTCCAGCATGGAAGGCCGGTACTTTTTCAGCAACTCATCGCGCAGCTTGAGACTGCCGCGGGTTTCGATTTCCTGGATGTTGGCGGCCATGCCCTTGCCGATGCCCTGGATGGCCAGCAGCCGGGCAGGTTCGTTCACGAAGGAACTAAGTTGCTCTGTACAGTTTTCTACCGCCTCGGCAGCTCTGCGGTAGGAACGGATGCGAAAAGGATCCCCTGCTGCAATCTCCAGCAGGTCAGCGGTTTCCCCCAAAAGCTGCGCAATGGACTTGTTATCCATTCAACGCAGATTAAATCATGGGATCCACTCCGCGCGTTTAGGCTACTTCCCTCACACGCGTAACTGAGTCCGCCTGCGGACCCTTCTGGCCCTGTACGATGTCGAACTCGACTTCGTCGCCTTCTTTCAAGCTCTTATATCCATCGAGTTGAATTGCGCTGTAATGCACAAACACGTCGGGACCGTCGTCCCTGCCAATAAAGCCGTAACCCTTGGCGTTATTGAACCACTTAACCTTGCCTTTGTATTGAGCCACTAGCCGGTTGACCTTCCTTAATGCGAATCGAGCATGAGGAAATACAATCTGCTCTTCTTTACAGACGCATCGCAGGGTGGTTTGGTTTTCCTCTCGTCGCCGATTGCGTGCGGCTTATGGTAAAGGCGGCCTAGGGGCTTTTCTTTTTTCTGGCCGCCTGCAGTAGACGGGCGTATAGCATGACTGAAATCAGGGTCTTACCATCCTGGATCTTGCCCTCGTCGATCATGCTGAGCAGCCGGGAGAGCGGCATCATTTCGAGTTCCAGTTGCTCGTCATACTCCGGCTGCGCTTCTCCGAGTGTGAGGCCCTCGGCGATAAACACTTGCATCCACTCCCCTAAAAACCCCGGGCTGGCAAAGTAGCGCACCATTTTCCGCCACCGCTTGGCCCGGAAGCCGGTTTCCTCCAGCAGCTCGCGCTTGGCGCCGGCGAGAGCGTCCTCTCCCGCTTCCATTTTTCCCGCAGGAACCTCCAGCAGATATTCCTTCGCGGCGTGGCGATACTGGCGCTCCATCACGATCATGGGATCTCGCTTACTCTTGCTGTCGTCCACCGCCAGGATGACCACCGATCCGTTGTGGCGCACGACATCGCGGGTTAGCTCGCGGCCATTCTCGATAATTTTGTCCGTGTATACCCGGAAAAGCGGCCCATCGTAGCTCAGCTCGGATGAGATCACTTCCACCTTAGGATCTTTCTTGCCCACTGCTTTCTGCGCCATCCCCGGTCCCCCAATTTAAAGTACCATTTGCTAAAACGGACCTGACCCACCGGGGGTGATCCCTAGAATTCGTCTGCATCTTCAGACCGCCCAACCCCATCCTATGTTCGCGGGTGTGTATCGCCCGCTGCCGGCAGGAAAAGTGCGTGTATTGTTGCGTCGAAAATAATGAGAAACTGGCAGCAGGTGAGCCCATGGCGGTGGAGCAACTGAAGACCGAGTGTTACCCGATCGGGATGCTCCCAGGCCTCAGCCGGCTGTTTCTGGATTTCGTGGAGCGGCGCGAAGCGCTTTCTCCCTTCTACCCGGCAATTGCTTACTCAACCGAGTGGATGACCGCGCCGGCCCTTCTTCCTCCTGCCCATCGCGAGACACTGGCCGATTTGTTGGAGCAGCAGAACCGGAGTTTTGGCGCCGGAGATGCGGCTCTGGAGAACATCACACGCCTGCGCAACGGCGCCGGCGCGGTGGTCACCGGCCAGCAGGTGACCCTGTTCGGCGGTCCGCTCTTCACCATCCTCAAAGCCGCTACCGCGATCCGCAAGGCCAAGGACGCGTCCATCTCCGGCAGACCGCACGTGCCTATCTTTTGGTTAGCCACTGAGGACCACGACCTGGCTGAAGCCGACCACGTTACCTTGCCCGACCGGCACGAACTCAAGACCCTGAGCCTCGGCGAGCCTCCCATCGGCTCCGCGGTGGGTGCTGTGACCGTGGGCAAGAACGTTGAGGATCTGTTGGAACAGGCCGGAGCGATCTTGGGCGGAGGCCCGGTCCTTGATCTGCTCGCAGCCTGCTACCGCCCGGGGCGAACCCTGGGGCAAGCTTTTGCGCAATTCATCGCCCAAACCTTTTCCGCCCAGGGGCTGATTGTGGTCGATGCATCGTCCCGCGCCTTTCATGCCATGGGTAAGGATGTTTTGCGCGAAGCTATCGTGCGCGCCGATGAGCTGCGGGTAGCTCTGAACGATCGCGATCAGCAGCTGGCCGCCGAGGGCTATCACTCCCAGGTTTTGGTTTCACCCCTTTCCAGCCTGCTGTTTCTTTTCGACCGCGCTTCCGGAGCGCGGATTCCGTTGCGGCGAACGGCGGAGGGTGGATGGCACGCTGCGCGTCAGGTCTATTCCACGCAGGACCTGCTTGCGATTTTGGATGACGAGCCGGAGCGGCTTAGCCCCAACGCCTTGCTGCGGCCGGTATTTCAGGATGCCATTTTGCCCACCGCCGCCTATGTGGGCGGCCCCTCCGAAGTGGCCTATTTCGCTCAGTCACAGGTACTCTACGAGCGGATCCTGGGCCGCACGACACCCATTCTTCCCCGGCTGTCGGCGACGCTGATTGAACCTGCGATCGCCGGCCTGTTGGCCCGCCACGCAGTTTCGCTGCCCGATGTTATACAAAGCTCTTTGAAAGATCCGCTGGAGCTGGCCCAGAGACTGGGAGCGCGAGCGATCTCCGTATTGGGCAAGCGTAAGCTGGCGGCGGCCGGCAATGCTCTCGACACCGAACTCTCCGCGCTGGCTACCTATATGCACTCGTTGGACCCCGGTTTGGGACGTGCCGCGGACGTCAGCAGCTCCAAGATGCGCTACCAGATGAACCGCATGCGCCGGCTGGCGGCCAACTACGAACTCCGGCGAGAGCAGAGTTTGGGCCGCGATGCCGGACTAATTGCGGTGAATCTGTTCCCCAACCGTCACCCGCAGGAGCGGCTTCTCGGTGCAGTCTGGTTTCTCTCCCGTTATGGAGAAGCCCTTCCCGAATTGCTGGTGGAGCAAGCCGGGCAGCAATGTCCCGGGCACAAAGCTGTCTGGCTCTGATAAATGTTCTAGAATATGCCCAGCGATGAAGGCGAAACCGGCCAAGCCGTTTGACGTCATCTGCCCCGACTGTGGGGCGATCCTGAGAATAGACCCCGAAACCAGGGCGATCCTCTCCCACACCTCCGCACCCCGTAAGCGGACCTTCGAGGATTTCGAATCCGCCGCCAAAGCCATGCGCGAACAGGACGAGCGGAAAGAAGACATCTTTCGTCAATCGATCGAAGCCGAAAAGAATAAGCAGCAGTTGTTCGACAAGCGTTTCGAGGAAGCCTTGCGCAAGGCAAAAGAGTCTCCCGACGAAGGGCGCCCGCTGCGCGAATTCGATCTCGACTAAGGTACTTCCCCGCATCTAACACCGACAGTGCACACGAAAGGGAGACAGCAATGGGGATTACACACATTCCACAGCAAGTGGCGAGCACCGTCCAGGACGCCGCCGGCAGCCTCAAGTATCACCTCGAGGGCGGTTGGGAGAACAACTGGGTGCGCACCGTGGCCGCTGGGTCGCTGGTAACCGGCGCGATATTGTTGGCGGCCGGCAAACGCAAATCCGGATTAGCCGTCGCTGCTGCGGGAACCATCTTCGCACTGGCCGAGGATCCAGCGGGGGTCAAGAAAGTCTGGAACAGTATCCCGGATTATCTGGACAGCGGCCACGACTTGCTGAGCCGATTCGAAAAATTTATTACAGAACTGACAGCCCAAGGAGAAAAGCTCCGTTCAGTGGTGGAAAAGGCTGTTCGAGCCTAAGAATTAACCGATACCCAGTTGCTCGCGCGCCTGCGGGCTGATGCGGTGGGGCGTCCAGGCCGGTTCCCATACCAGGTTGACTACGGTGGCGCTGATCTCAGGGATACCCGCCAGCCGGTTGCGCACCTGTTCCATGATGGCGACGTGCGAGGGGCAACCCGGCGACGTCATGGTCATCTCCACCTCCACGCGTTGCCGGGGAAAGGCACGCTTGGAGTTTGGGTCCGGCGTCAATGTGACCTTGTAAATCAACCCAAGGTCCACGATGTTGACCGGGAGCTCGGGATCGTAGCAGTCCCGCAGGGCTCGAAGAACATCTTCTTCGCTGAGGGCCATATCAGTTCTTACGCTCCACCAGGTAGCGCGCCACCGCCTTCAACCGATCGGCGCGCTCACCGTAAACCGTTAGCTGAGCGAACGCCTCATCCACCAGCCGCTCTGCATCCTGGATGCTCTGGGCCACGCCGTAAACCGCAGGCCAGGTGGCTTTCTCGCTGGCCACATCTTTGCCGGCGGTCTTCCCCAACTGGGACGAATTCTGGGTTACATCCAGCACGTCGTCCATGATCTGAAACGCCAGCCCTGCTTTGCGTCCGAACTCTCGTAGCCGCCCGATGTCTCCTTCTGCATCGCCGGCGTATACTCCTCCGGTCATCAGGCTGACGCGAATCAATGCCCCGGTCTTGGCGCGATGGATGGCTTCCACCAACTCCGCCGTCGGCTTATGCTCTTCCGCTTCCAGATCCATCACTTGGCCGCCGATCATGCCATCGACCGTGCCCGTAGCCTGGGCGATCAAACGCACAATCTCTACCGTCTGGGGAGCGGGGCACTGCATGCGGGCGAGCACTTCGTAGGCTTGGGTCTGCAGCGCATCGCCGGCCAGGATCGCCATCGCCTCGCCATAGACGACATGACAAGTGGGCTTGCCGCGTCGCAGATCGTCGTTATCCAGTGCGGGCAAATCATCATGGATGAGGGAATAGGTATGCAACATCTCGATCGCCGCGCCCAGCTCTTCCACTCCCGCGGGGAAGGAGCCGGCAATCATCCTGGCCGCTTCGAGACACAGAACCGGCCGTAGGCGTTTACCTCCGGCAAATACACTGTGCCGCATCGCGCGGTGGATCGAGACTGGGGCCTGATTTGGACCGGGCAACAGACGATCCAGCACAAGGTCGATCAACTCAGCGCCGCTAGCCAATATCTCCTTTACATTCACTTGCATTTTGGTAATCATACCCGACGCTGACGGCGCTCCAGCATGGCCACTCCAACCAGCGCCACGAGGGCGAACGCCGATACTTCGCGGCCGGCGATCACATCCCAGGTAGCGAACCATTGCACTGCAATCTGATGGCTGCCCGCCGGCAGGGGCACTGCCATCAACCCGTCTTCGCGAAGCGGGCGGCCGAGCGCGGGTTTGCCGTCGACGCTCACCCGCCATGAGGGGTAGTCCATCAAGCGCAGCACGGCATACCCCCTCTCCGCGGTAACGACCTGCACCAGCCATTGCTCTCCGTTCGTTCGTTTGGCGTCTACTGTGGCAGAGATGCTGCCGGCATCTCCCGATCGCCACTCCGGGTTGTCGCCCGAGGTGCTGTCGGCGGTATCATCCTGCGCTCCCCGCAGCACACGCACCAGGGGCAGATGTTGTTGCACCGATGCATTGTCGCCGCCCACGGGGGTGTACTCGTCCGTGCCTTCCGTGCCTTGCCCCAGGCGGAAGGCGGACACTTGCGCCGCTACCGCGTCCTCATCGTCGCAGGGCTGAAAGAAAAGTAGGCCGCCGCCGACGGCCACGGCAACAATCAGCACCGCGACCACCACAATAGTTAGACGCTTCAGAGCCCCCTTCAGAGACATAGCCGCAAGTACACAAGCGGTCACGCTCAACGCCAGCACCCAGCGCCACGGGAACTGCAGAAACTTGAGGTGCGGAGCATGCGTCCACAGCACGGCGCTGATGGGCAGTTGCAGCAACAGGAGGATCGGCAGCAAGGCGGTGAGTACCATTCTCGCAGGGGCGCCGGCTTGTCTTCTCCACGCGAAGTATGCGGCGATCGATGCCCCAGCGAGCTCCCCAACCAGGATCCATGAAGCAGTCCGCAACACCTGGTCATGAAAGGCGTCCGCGGTGTGGGCGAAGAGGAAACTATCCTCCACCCGCATCCCGGGTATGATGGCGCGATTGATTTGTACCCATCGTTGTTCGAATGCGGCGGGCACGATGTAGAAGGCGGCCAGACCGAGTCCCAGGGCCATTCCGCCCGCGGCGCGCGCAGCCGGCCATAGCTTGCGCTCTGCAATGCACATTCCCAAAGCGAGGATGGCCAGCATGTAGCTGCCCATGACGGCGGCGGGTGAATTCGTTAGCCAGAGAGCTGCGACTGAAAGGCCAAGTGGGGCAATGGAAGAACGCGCTCTGAGCGCGAACAGCACCATCAAGGGAAGCCATGCGCCGGCCAGCAACTCTCCCAAGGCTGAGCGTTCATACACCACGAACATGGCATAGGGATTGGCGACGTAGAGACAAGCGGCCAGGGTTGCGGGGGCCTGTGGCGTCCACTCCCGCGCCAGCAAATACATGCTGCCTCCGGCTCCCAGCAGCGCCAACAGCACGAATAGGACTGGAGCCGCGTGCCACCCAAAGAGGGTTCCCAAAAAACCGCCCAGCAGCCAGGAAGCGGGAGGATAGAACATCAATCGCGGTTCACCCGCCCCGAAGTTTGCGTCCTGCACCCAGTGGGGATAAACCAGGCCGGTATGCCAAGCCCGGGCCACTTCCATCCAGGAGAGCAGGTGAAAATCAAAATCATGCCCGCACGAATTGCCCCGGACGACCAGCGTTCCAATCGCGGTTAGAACGGTGCCGGAGATGAGAAAGCCTCGAAGGACAACAGCCCTCACGGAAGCAGACGCAAAGTGTGCTGGGTGGCCGTGGTCACGGCCCGCTCGGTGAACGGCATGGCAAAAGTCCTGCCCGCATACCAATACGGCCACTGATCGAGATAGAAGGGGCTGACTGGATCTCCGGACTCGCCCATCACAATGTTCTCCGTCGAGCCATCGATATCGCTCCAATCGACCGTGAGCCTCTGGCTGGCGCCAAGCAACCCACGTACGTGGTCGACCGTCGTTTCGTCACCCGCCAGCTGGTGAGGTCCGGTGCTGATCCAGCGGAAAAAAGGCAGCATTGCGTACAGGGGATGCTTCACATCGATCACATGCCTGCTACCGTAGGTCCAGTCACGCAGCGATGCGGGAGCATGTTCGTCAGCCATCCCCTTTTTCACAGCACCCGCAATCAAGTCATCCCAACTTTTGTACTTCGCCGGGAGCCATGCAGGCGCGGACCTCTCCACCATCTCTTCCTGCACGAAGTTCTTGCTTTGCCAATCGTAAAGCTGCCAATCGGAGCCCAGTTTAGGCTCCAGCACCAGCGGCCACAAGGCCCGCCTGGTCGCGTCCACAATCTCCGCCGCCACGGAGCCAGTCGAAACCACTCCGTCCCAGCTGCGCATCAGGTCTGCAGCTTGGCGCAGTTTTGCGTCCGGCGCCGAGGAACGGTCGATGGCATAGGCAAACCGCTGAGCCAATCCGCGGTCGACTTCGGAAAAAGTATCCATCTGCAGGGTGAGCATATCCGCCGCGGTGAGCTTTTGGTGGCCTGCGAGCCACTTCCATATGCGCTCATTGCGATAAGGCGCGTCCCAGTTGAGCGCCAGGGGGTAGGTATATCCGTCAGGGGTAATGCGGGCGTTGGCGGTGGCGACAATACCGCTATCCGGGTCGAATACCGTGGGCAGCTGGGCGAAGGGAACATACCCCTGCCATTCGTGCTCGCTATCTGCGGCGGTTCCCGTTTCCACGACCGGTATCGCGCTCAGGCCCGCCGGTCGAATCGGAAACCACCCCACCGCCTGGTAGCCAATGTGGCCCTGATCGTCGGCATACGCCAGATTCTGGGTCGGTCCCCACCACTGGCTCAGCGCCTGGCGGAATTCTTCCCAGTTGCCGGCTGCGTCCATGGCCTGTAGCGGAAAACCACGCAGATCGGGCGAGTACACCGTCCACTTGAGGGCCAGCATGCGTGTCTCATGGGGGAACATCGGAGTAATGACCGGCCCGTGGTCGGTGCTCTCCGAATCGAGCACCACATCGCTGCCAAAACGCACGTGGATGATCTCTCGGTCATGCTCCAGCTGGCGCCACCCCTGTGCCGTCCAGTACTCACCCTGGGCATTGGTTTTTTCCACGTACACGTCCTGCACGTCTCCGTTGAGGGTGGTAAAGCCCCAGGCGATGTGCTCGTTGTGGCCCTCGATGATGAGCGGGATCCCGGGTGTCGTTACCCCAGACACATGGAAGCTGCCGGCTTGCAAATCTTCCTCGTGCCATATATCGGGAATGGAGTGCTCCAGGTGCATGTCGTTCGAGAGCATGGCCTTTCCGCTGACCGTGTGGGCCCCGCTTACGGCCCATTCGTTAGAGCCCGGCTTGCAGCTGTTGCACCCGTCTTCCCCCAGCTTGAGAATGGCGCGTAAGCGCAAAAGGTCTTCCAGGCTGGTTTGCGACTCGTCGAGGGGAACTTGGGGAATATTCTGCTGCGGCGCCGTGAGGTCGGGAATCGTTTGGGTCGGGGGATGATCGCGCCACGTGGTGGTGGGGAATATGTCTGCAGCCAGGGTGGGCCCCAGTCTGGCCTGTACCTTCTCCCGCTCCAGCTTCCAGGGATAGAGCGTGTCCAGCCGGCCCACCATATTCATGGTGACCAGCCAGGAGTCCACCGGTTGCCATGGGCGGGGCTTGTAGCCGAGCAGCCGGAATTCGGCCGGCAGGTTCCCCTGGTGGCTGGCGATAAAGGCGTTGACGCCCCGGGCAAAGGCCTCGAACATACGCCTCTGGTCCTGGGGCATGGTCGCGGTCAAATGCTCTGCAGTGGGCCGGATCTGCAATATTCGCTGGACTTTATCGTGTTCCACGACGCTCGACCCCAGCAGCTCGGCGAGCTCTCCGGCGGCAAAGCGCCGCGCCATATCCATCTGCCACAGACGGTCCTGGGCAACCACATAGCCTTGGGCTTCCAGCAGGTCATCCATGGTAGCCGCGTGGATATGGGGCACTCCCAGGGCGTCTCGCCGCACCAGCACAGGAGCGGAAAGTCCGGCCAGGTGCAGATTGCCATCGAGCACCGGCAGCTGCTCGCGCATGGCGCCTTTCAGCCAAGCCGCACTCCCCAGCACGCCCACCACCGCCACGATCAAGAGGCTGACGACCATTCCGGCTGCAATCCGCACCAATAACGGTACTGTTCGCCGCCGGGTGCTATCCACCACAAGCCTCGCCATCATGCGCCCATTGTCTCATCGCGCGCCGGATTCCGCGGTCGGCGCTTGACACGTACGCCCCTCCCGGCAATCCTAATGGTTTGCCGAGAGGAAAATAACTGTTTTGAAGGTTGGCGTTTTTTATCACGACCGGTGTTTTGACGGAGCGTGTTCCGCTTCGCTCTTCATGCGCTTCCACCGCGAGTGCATTCGCCCTGATGCAAGCTATGGCTTTCACGGCCTGGTGCATCGGGCCGGGGCGCTATTTCGGGAGTCGGACTTTACCGGTGATGAGAACGCGATTGTTGACTTCAAGTACAGCGCTTCGCCACGCATCACCTGGTGGTTCGATCATCATTTGAGCGCCTTTCTCACCCCTGCCGATCAATTGCATTTTCTTGAGCGGCAGCAGGACGGCAGCGCGCGTAATCGCCATTTTTACGATCCAAATTACACTTCCTGCACCAGTTTTATTGCCCACATTGCGCAAACCCGCTTTGGCTTTGACTTGGGCGCATTGGCAGAACTGATCCGCTGGGCCGACATCGTGGATGGGGCTCTTTACGAAAGCCCCAGAGCCGCAGTCGAAATGGCGGAGCCGGCCATGAAGCTGACCATGATCATTGAATCGAGCCAGGACCCGGACTTCATTCCCAGACTGATTCCGCTGCTGACCACCATGCCTTTGGGCGAGGTGCTGCAACAGCCTTTTGTGGCCGAACTTTTGCCGCCGCTGCTTGAGCGTCACCAGGAGTCGTTGGCTGTTATCGGCGCGCGGACCGAACTGGTGGACGGCACTTTGTACTTCGACATTACCGACCAGCCGCTCGAGGGTTATAACAAATTCGTCCCGTATTTCCTGCATCCCGATTCGACTTACAGTGTGGGGCTAAGCAAGTCCAGCTTTCGCACTAAGGTTGCCGTGGGCTCGAATCCCTGGACCAAAGCAAAGCCTGAGCAGATGGTGAATCTGGCGCAGATCTGCGAGCGCTACGGTGGAGGAGGGCACGCCCGCGTCGGCGCCATCTCCTTTCCACCCGAAAAAGCAGATATGGCGCGCGCCGCCGCCGCGGAAATCGTGAGCGAGCTGCGCGCCCACAATCCCTTCCCTTGATGGGGAGCGATCGCTAGAATGCATCTCCCGAGAGGGGGCATCTAGATGGGATCCCTCTACTGCGCTCCCGATTGAAGGGTACGCCACCACGATAGACTCCTGAAATGAAACTTTATCGCACCAACGGCGGCTACATCGTCGAGCACCAGGACAGGTTCTACGCAGGCACAGACTCCTCCTGGGATCAACTCATCACCCGGGAAGACCTGGAAGCCCATCTGACCAAGCATCTGCAGCAGCCAATGGACGCCGCGTCCTTCGCCAACATTGAGAATCAAGTCCTCGCGCCCATCGGAAGCCAGGAAGTCTGGGCCTCAGGAGTCACCTACTACCGGAGCCGCAACGCCCGCATGGAAGAAGCGAAGACCGCCGGAGGAGGAGACTTCTACGATCGCGTCTACGTGGCCGAACGCCCTGAGCTTTTCATGAAAGCCACCGCCAACCGAGTGGTCGGTCATCGCGCCAAAGTCGCCATAAGAAAAGACGCCACCTGGTCGGTCCCGGAACCCGAACTGACCCTGCTCGCTTCCCCCAGCGGAAAGATTGTGGGCTACACCATCGGCAACGACATGAGCTCGCGAGACATTGAAGGCGAAAACCCCTTGTATCTGCCGCAAGCCAAGGTCTACAACCGGAGCTGTGCCTTGGGCCCGGGGATCCTCGTCGCGGGAGACCAACCGATCCCTACCTCGACCGAAATCCAGCTGCAGATTGTACGTGCCGGCAAGCCCGTCTTTTCCGGTTCCACGGCGCTTACCGAACTGAAGCGCAGCTTCAGCACACTGCTCGAATATCTCTACCGCGACAACGACTTTCCCCACGGCTGCTTCCTGCTTACCGGGACAGGCATCGTTCCGCCCGATGAGTTCACCCTGCAACAACAGGATGAGATCCACATCACCATCACCGGCATCGGCACTTTGACCAATACGGTCGGCTAAGGCTTAGGGGCGTTGATCTTATACGTCAGCTTGTCGGATTCGAACCTTCCCCCGGGTACCGCAATCCCCGCATCCTTGAGCTTCTGGTCGTCCGCCGGGGTAGCGCTGGGCCCGTCATAAACTACGTGGAACTCGTAAGTCCCATGGGCGTTCGTATCCACGCCCATGGCCAAGGGCCGCCGAGCCTCATAGTTCTGACCGGGCTTAAGCGCCAGCCAGTGGGCCGCACGCTCGCGAATATCCGGAAGCCCACTGCCATCGACTTCCAGACCGCAATCCGTGGCCGCTTGCGGTTGGCTGGAATTCTCCGGGACGAACTTTACCTCCAGTGAGAGCGCACCCGGTGCACCTTTACACAACAGTGGGGGTTCGGGAATATGCAGCAGATGACCCGATTGGTTCACGATGTGGATCACCAGGATCGGCTGCTGTTCCGGCGCCTCCATGTCGAGGGAAGCCATCAACTTCAGGTCCGGCTTGTTGGTCTGCTTTCCACCGGCGACAGGCGCCAAGAGCAGCACCGCCAATCCGGCTACAGGCAGAGCGCGCATAGGGAACCTCAAGCTAAGATCCTAGTCCTTTTCCACGGACGTTCAAGGTAGAAACGGCCCCCCATACGCACGCAGGTAAACCCGAAATTCATTATGGTTAAAGGTTCCCGCGCTCCGCCTGCTCGCGCTCGATTGCCTCGAAGAGAGCTTTGAAATTACCCTTCCCAAAGCTGCGGCTCCCCTTGCGCTGGATAATCTCGAAGAACAGGGTGGGCCGGTCTTCCACCGGGCGGGTGAAGATCTGCAGCATATAACCTTCGTCATCACGGTCCACCAGAATGCCGAGTTTCTCCAACTCCTCCACCGGCTCATCAATCCGTCCGGTCCGCGCTTGCAACTCGCTGTAGTAAGAGTGGGGGACGCGCAGAAACTCGATCCCCTGCTCTTTCAGGCAGCCCACCGTGTGCAAGATGTCGTTCGTGGCCAGCGCAATATGCTGTACGCCGGGCCCATGGTGATACTCCAGATATTCTTCGATCTGCGACTTCCTTCGCCCCTCCGCGGGCTCGTTCAGCGGAAACTTGATCCGCCCGTTCCCATTCGCCATCACCTTCGACATCAACGCAGAATACTCGGTCGAAATGTCTTTATCGTCGAAATGCTGGTAGAGAGAAAAACCCATCACCGTGGCGTAGAAGTCGACCCAGCGGTTCATCTCGTTCCAGCCCACATTGCCCACTACGTGGTCCACATGCAGCAGCCCGGCGGGGCGGGCCAGAGGGTCCTCACCCTTGCCCCCGTGTCTTGCAACGTACCCGGGGAGAAACGGACCCTCATAGTTCTTGCGCTCGACAAAGGTGTGAATGGTGTCGCCATAAATGGCGATAGACGCCGTTCTGGTCTTTCCGTGCTTGTCGGAATGTTCGACTGGCTCCTGCACGCTGCGTGCCCCGCGGCGGGTCGTTTCCTTCCATGCCACCCGGGCGTCCTCCACCCACAGCGCAACATCGCGAACCCCGTCGCCATGCAGGCGGATATGCTCTGCGGCTTCGTTGTCCGGCCGCAAAGGGGTGGTCAACACAAAACGGATCTTGCCCTGCTGCAAAACATACGAGGCCCGGTCGCGCTGTCCCGTTTCGGGGCCCGCATAGGCCACCAGGCTGAAGCCCATGGCCACCCGGTAAAAGTAGGAAGCCTGGCGCGCGTTGCCGACATAAAATTCAATGTGATCGGTGCCGTTCAGCTGAAGAAGGTCTTCAGTTGTCTGTTGCTCTTGCTGCGTAAGCGTGGTCATGAATGCTTGGTTACTCCTTGGGGTCGCCTCTGCTCTCGGGGCCGCATGAAAGATATACCTTCGAGGAGGTCCTTGGATAGGCCCCCGAAGGTACGATGTAAAGTGCGTTCAATATCGGGAGGGGATAGGAACAACATGCTTACGGATTCAGCCACGCTTGGGGCCGCCGAGCCTTTCCTGATTGAGCAGGATTGGTCAGCCTACACGCCGGAGCAGCATGCGACCTGGGCGGAATTGGTAGGCCACCGCATGCCCCAGATCGAGGCCCACGCGTGCGAGGAATATCTGCAAGGTTTCCACCAGATTGGTCTTAGAACCGACCTGATTCCCAACTTGGCCGACGTGAATGAACGGCTCAGGCCCCGCAGTGGCTGGAGCGCCACCCCAGTGAGCGGCTTTCTCCCTCCCGACGCCTTCTTTGCCATGCTCGCCGCCCGCAAGTTCCCCACCACCACCTGGCTGCGGAGCCGGGACTCGCTCGCCTACATTCCCGAGCCGGATATTTTCCACGACGTCTTTGGCCACGTCCCCATGCACGCGCACCCGGTTTTCGCGGATTTCCTCCAGCATTACGGCGCCGTATGCGCTGCCCTGACCGACAAGGATGCCTTGGAAAAGATGGGGCGTCTCTTCTGGTTTACGGTCGAATTCGGGGTGATTCGCCAGAAGGGAGGCTACCGGATCTATGGCAGCGGGCTCATCTCTTCCCAAGGCGAATCCACCTATGTCATTGAGGGCGGGCCGGAAATTAGGGATTTCGACGTGGACATGGTCCTGAACCACCCGATTTCCACCTCGGAAATGCAGCCGGTCCTGTACGCGGTCGCATCCTTCGACCAGATCTACGAGGCTACACGCGAGGCAGAGAAGCGGCTTTGCCGGTGATTTTCTTCTGATTGTCATCGACCATGGTGCACAATTTCGATACAGGGGAGGATTTCGTGCCGCGCATACATTTTCAGCAGCAGCTCGCCGCGCTAAAGGACAAATTGTTGGCCATGGCTGCGCTGTCCCAGCAGGCGGTGATTTCTTCTGTGGATGCCTACCTGCAGAGAGACGCCGGCCTGTGCCAGTATGTGCGCGAAAACGAGACCGCCATCAATGCGGCGCAACGCGAAGTGGACGAGATGGCCTATGAACTTCTGGCCCAGGAACAGCCCATGGCCATCGATCTGCGCTTCATCCTGGCGGTGATCAAAATCAACGGCGATTTGGAACGGGTGGGCGACCAATCCATGAGCATTGCCATCCGTACCCAGGAATTGCTTGAGTATCCTGCGGTAGATCTGCCAGTAAACATTGGGGTTATGGGAGAACATGCATCCCGCATGGTGCGCTCGGCCATCCAGGCCCTGCTAGACGCGGATGCCCAGTTCGCGGACTCGGTCGTGATTATGGACGATGAGATCGACCAGATGAACCGCGTCGCCCGGGCCGAGCTCATGAAAGTGATGGAAGAGCAGCCAGAGATAAGCTTGCAGGCCCTGAACGCGATCATCATCGCGCGCGCCCTGGAGCGGATTGCTGACCACGCCACCAACATAGCCCGCGATGTCATCTTCTGGATCCGCGGCGCCGATATAAGGCACCAGGTAAGCAGCGCAATAGACTAGGGGGTGTATTGACTAGAATCCCTAGCAGGATTACGGTTTAGGTATGTCTTTGTATTGTCGTCGCAGCGCTGGTTGTTGCACTAACTCATCGCGCCGTACCGGTCTGTCCTAGAGAATTCAGCTTTATCATCGTCGGAAACCCGGGTGTCGGCAACCAGCGACGCGCGGGTTTTTCATTTTAGGGAGTGTATGGGATGGCCGAAGTAAAGGAAACAAAAGCCCAACGGATGGAGCGGCTCAAGCGGGAGAAGAATCCCTGGGAAGCCTTTGACGAAGTGCGTGCTTTCGCCGCTGCGGGCAGGGAATCGGTGCTCCCGGAATGGGCTTCGGCGTATTTCAAATGGTGGGGCATCTATACCCAAGGCGACGGAGCCGGCGCACTGGGTGGCAAAGGCGGAGAAGGCAAAGCCACCGAGTATTTCATGATGCGCATTGCCTTGCCCAACGGGATCGCCACGTCGGATCAAATCGAGTTGATCGCCGACATTGCGGCCAAGCACGGCCGGGACTTGGTCGACATCACCGTACGCCAGGCCATCCAGCTGCACTGGCTTTCCATCGAGGTCCTGCCCGGGATCATCGAGAGCCTCGATGCCGCCGGGCTCTCCCCGAAAGGAGCCTGCGGCGATGTGGTTCGCAACGTAACCGGCTGCCCGCTGGCAGGTTTGGACGCCGATGAGGTCCTGGATGCCTCCCCCTTCGCCTTGGCGGCCGCAGGGGACCTGAACGGCAATCCGGATCTGTATAACCTGCCGCGAAAGTTCAAGGTTTCGATCACCGGCTGTTCCGTGTGGTGCTCCTATCCGGAGATTAATGACATTGGCTTGACTCCCGCCGTTCGCGGCGCTGAGAAAGGATTCTCGGTGCGCGTGGGCGGCGGTCTCTCCGCCGATCCCCACCTTGGTGTGCGGCTGAATGCTTTTGTGCAGCAGCACCAGGTCGCGGACGTCGTACGCAAGATCACCGAACTGTTTCGCGACCAGCAGGGTTTGCGCGAGAGTCGTGACCGGGCGCGCATGAAGCATCTGTTTCTCCGCGAAGGGTGGACTGCCGAGACATTTTTGGCGGACCTGAACCGGCGGCTCGGCTACCAGCTTGATCCGGCAGTCGAGGAAAAGGTTCCCGATGACATTTACCGCGACCATGTCGGGATCCACCGGCAGAAGCAGGAGGGGCTTTCCTACGTGGGCCTCTCCGTGTTGCGCGGACGCATGACTGCCGCCCAGCTGAGTGCGGTGGCCGGTCTGGCGAGGCGCTACGGCAACGGCCAGCTACGCACGACCGTGATGCAAAACCTCATTGTGGTCAATGTGCCTTCTCACAAGGCGCAGGAGCTGGCTCGGGAGCTGCAGGGCCTTGGCCTGCCGGTTGAGGGTTCCTCGTTCTGGCGCGGCGCCATCGCTTGCACGGGCAGCGAATTCTGCAAGCTGGCGATTACTGAGACCAAGGGCTTCACCCGTTGGATCGTCGATGAACTCGAGGAGCGTCTTCCCGGGTTCGACCAGCAGCTCAAGTTGCACGTGACCGGCTGCCCCAACTCCTGCGGTCAGCATTGGATTGCCGACATCGGGATGGAAGGCAAGAAGATCAAGCACCAGGGCAAGCTGGAAGACGCGTATTACTTCTGTGTTGGCGGGTCCGTAGGGCTCCATCAGCAGACCGCCAGACCGGTCGGCTTCCGCTGCCTGGCGACGGAAGTGCCGGATGCCTTGGAACGCCTGCTGGGCGGCTACCTGCAGGCCCGTAAGCCAGGGGAAAACCTGCGCGCGTACTTTGCGCGCTCAAGCGACGAGCAGCTCCGCGAGCAGCTTGCCGGCCAGGTGCTGGAGGCAGTGGCCAGAGACGCCGCCCCGGTTGGGGGTCGACATCTTGAGTGACCCTGCGAGTCTGTTTCCTTTGTTCCTGAGGCTGGAAGGGAAGAGATGCCTGGTAGTGGGCGCGGGCCTGATCGGCCTT
>Ga0302324_100011213_pt1 | contig 18438 bp, 17 predicted proteins | sample Palsa_T0_1_FD_201949 | JGI IMG/M metagenome (GOLD analysis project Ga0302324, IMG submission 201949) | Peat permafrost microbial communities from Stordalen Mire near Abisko, Sweden - Palsa_T0_1 | ecosystem: Environmental > Terrestrial > Soil > Palsa > Peat permafrost | place: Sweden: Abisko... | reverse complement strand
CCGGTGGTGGCGGTCAACGAAGGCGGCCCCGCGACGCTGATCGAGCACGGCGAGACTGGCCTGCTGGCGGAGGCCAACGCGGAGTCGTTGGCTTCGGCGCTCGAGCAGATTGTCAGCGCGCCACTGCTGGCTGAGCGGCTGCGCCGGGCCGGCCTGCACGCGGTCCAGGGACGCACCTGGGAGGCGTCGATGCAGCGCCTCGCCGACGGGTACCGGGCAGCGCTCGCCGAAGACACCGCCGGCGCCCGCCAGATCGCCTGATTCAGCCAAATCGTCGTGAGTTTGCGCAGCACCCGGGGTGACCGGCGACGGTTAGGATCGCTACGTGCCAATCACTGACGCGATCATCCCGGTCGCCGGGCTCGGCACGCGCCTACTGCCGGCAACTCGCTCGCAGCCGAAAGAGATGCTGCCGGTGCTTGACCGGCCGGTCGTGCAGTACGTCGTGGAGGAGCTGGTCGGCGCCGGGATTCAGCGGGTGCTGTTTGTCACCGGGCGTCGCAAGCGAGCGATCGAGGATCACTTCGACTCCGATCCTGAGCTCGGCTCCGACCCGCTGGTCGACCCGCGCAGTGGGTTGCAGATCTTGTACACGCGTCAGTCGCGTCCGGCTGGTCTCGGCGACGCGATCCGGTATGGCACGGGGCTGGCGGCAGCCGAAGGCGTTGTCGTGGCGCTCGGCGACGCGATCATCGAAACCCCGGGTAGCGGGCACGGCATCACGCGGCGGCTGATCGAGACGTTCGAGCGTGAGCGACCGGCGGCAGTGATCGCGGTGCAAGCGGTCTCGGCGCAGGATGCTTCACGCTACGGGGTGGTTGCTGGTCCACTCGAGCACCTGACTGGGATTGTCGAGAAGCCGGCCGCGGCCGACGCGCCGAGCGAGTGGGCGGTGGCAGCGCGGTACGTGTTCGCCCCGGCGGTGCTTGATGAGCTGCGGGTGACCGCCGCCGATGCCAGCGGCGAGGTGCAGGTCGCCGATGCGTTGAACGCGCTGATCGCGCGGGGGGAGCGTGTGATTGCGCTGCCGCTGGGTGATGGGGAGACCCGCCACGACATTGGCACCGTCGAGAGCTATGCCCGCACCTTTGTGCACTTCGCGCTGCGTGATCCGCTGATCGGGCCCGGGATCCGGGAACTGCTGCGCGATGGCTGAGGCGCCGGCGCGGGCCGCGCTGGCGGGCAACCCGAGTGACGGTTATGGCGGCGCGGTGCTGGCGGTCACTCTCGATGCGTTGCGAGCGACTGCGACTGCTGGTACTGGCTTGCTGGCCAGTACCAGCACTGAGAGCTTGCTGGTTGACGCCACTGTGACGCGCTTTGATCGGGAGTTCGGGTGCGCGCCCGTGCCGGTTGCGTTCGCAACCCAGATTCCGCTGACCGTCGGGCTCGGCGGCTCGAGCGCGATCGTGATCGCAGTGCTGCGCGAGCTCTGCGCGGTCCACGGCGTCTCGCTCGCCCCGGACCAGATGGCCGCATTAGCACTCTCGATCGAGGTCGACGACCTGGGCATTGCGGCGGGGCTGCAGGACCGGCTCGTGCAGTGCCACGGGGGGCTGCAGTTGATGGACTTCTCCGGTCCGGAACCGCGCACCGAGGCGCTGGATCGCTCGCTGCTTCCGCCGCTGCTGATCGCCTGGCGCGACGCGACCGGCGAGCCGTCAGGCATCGTCCACGGCGATCTACGGTCGAGGTACGAGGCGCACGATCCGGCGGTAGTTCGATGCCTGGAAGAGCTTGGGGATTACGCCCGAGAAGCTCGCGACGCGTTGCGAGCGGGCAAAATCCCCAAGTTCAAACAGGCAGTCGACGCCAGCTTCGACCTGCGCGAGCAGATCGTCGACCTCCAGCCGGCGCACACGGCGATGATCGCCTGCGCGCGTGATGCTGGCGCGGCCGCCAACTACACCGGCTCAGGTGGCGCAATCGTCTGCGTCTGCGACGACGAGAAGCACCGAGCGCGCGTAGCCGATGGACTGAGGGCGCTCGCCGGCTGCAGCACCTTCGAGCTGTAGCGGCTGAGCCGCCAGGAACAACCGAGATTCATCTATATCGGGGTTTTCGGTTGTTCTTCAGCTCTGCGCCGACCACCCTGGCGCTTGGATGCAGCACACTCACCGCGTGAGCACCACCCGCTTGGAGGCGTTCTCGGACGGAGTGATCGCGGTGGCGGCGACGTTGCTCGTGCTGGAACTCGTTGTGCCAGTCCCAGGCCCTCACCACGACGGCACACTCGTCCACCGGTTGCTCGAGGACTGGCCCGACTACGCCGCATACGTGATCTCGTTCGCGACGGTCGGGATCGTCTGGATCAACCACCACGCAATGATCAGCCGGCTGCGCCAGACCGACCACACGATCCTCGTGCTCAATCTGCTGCTGTTGATGACGATTGGCTTCCTGCCGTTCGCGACGAAGCTGATGGCCACCTACGTGCGCCAACCACACGGCCAGGCAACGGCGGCGTTTGTTTACGCCGGCGCATTCCTACTGATGGCAGTCGCGTTCGGTGCGCTCAACCGCCACATCTTGGTCGCCAAGACCCACCTTCTAACCACCCCGCTTGACGAGCCCGCGCGTCGCCAGGTGCTGCTCCGTTCGTTGTCAGGGATCGCTCCCTATGCCATCGCGGCGCCGCTCGCGTTCGTCTCGCCTTACATTACGCTCGGAATCTGCGGGGCGATAGCGCTCTACTACGGCTCGCCGCTGGCGTCGAGTTCAAGCTGATCAACGATGCCGCCGACGGCTGTCCGTGAGCTACGCGCGCTGCTCGGTGAGCAGGCGGTCCTGACCGGCGAGGAGCCGGGGGCCAGGGAGTACCTGCACGACGCGACGGTTGGCCGTGGCGTGCATGGCCAGGCGGAGGCGATCGTGCTCGCCGCCGACGCCCGGCAGGTCTCGGCGGTGCTCGGCTGGTGCTATCAGCACGATGTCCCTCTGACCGCACGCGGCGGTGGTACCGGCTTGGCCGGCGGGGCAGTGCCGCAGGGCGGTGTCGTTCTCAGCCTCGAGCGGCTGAGCGCGGCGCCGTGCATCGAGCCCGGTGTCTGGAGCGTGCCGGTTGAGGCCGGAGTGACCACCGCAACCCTGCGTCGCCGCGCACGCGAGCAGGGGATGTATTACCCGCCTGACCCAGGCTCGGCGTTGGCGGCGACGATCGGCGGCAACATCGCGACGAACGCCGGCGGCCCGCACACTTTCAAGTACGGCGTGACCGGGGCGTGGGTCAGCGGGCTGACGGTGGTGCTCGCGCCCGGCGAGGTGATCACGCTCGGCGGCGCTGCGCGCAAGGACGTCGGCGGCTACGACCTGCGGTCGCTGCTGGTTGGCTCGGAAGGGACCCTCGGTGTGGTCACCTCGGCGACGCTCAAGCTGATCCCAGCGCCGGCCGCTCAGCTACCGGTGATCGCCCACTACCCGACCGTTACCGCCGGCTGCGATGCACTGCAGGCAGTCCTCTCAAGCGGTGTGATCCCGGCGGCACTGGAGTTCCTGGCGATCGACGACGGCTTCACGTTGATCGCCGAGGCCGACGGGTCGCAGACTGAAGCGGCTGACGGCGCCGAGGAGCTGCGCATCGCCATGTCTGTCGGGGCGAGCTCAGTTGAAACACCGACCACACTTGAAGCGATCACGGCGTTGTGGAGGTGGCGTGACGAGGTCTCGGTGTCGGTCACCGGGCGCCGCGGCGGCAAGTTGTCGGAGGACATCGTCGTGCCGGTGGCGCGCCTTCACGAGGCGATCGAGCAGACCGTCGAGATCGGTGCTCGCCACGGCCTTGAGGCCTGCAGCTGGGGTCATGCCGGTGATGGCAACCTGCATGCGACGTTCCTGCTCGATCCCGGCGACGAGGCACAGCTTGACCGGGCGGAGGCTGCCGCTGGCGAGTTGTTCGAACTGGCCGTGCGGCTCGGTGGCTCGGTTTCAGGCGAGCACGGACTTGGTCTCGTCAAGCACGGAGCGCTGGCTCTGCAATGGTCTGAGCGAGCGCTCGAGCTGCATGATGAAATCAAGCGGACGTTCGACCCGAAGGGCTTGCTCAACCCGGGCAAGAAGCTGGCTCATCCCCCAGGGCGCGAAAATCTGCGCGCCCACCTGAACAGGAGCAGTTGAATGCCCGACCTCAAGTACGCAGCGACCCCGTCCCTCGAACTTGGCGCCTACCTGGCGACACCCACCGGCGAGGGTCCCTGGCCCGGCGTGGTGGTGGTGATGGATGCACTCGGCTTGAGCGACGACATCAAGAGCATCGCCGACCGGTTCGCGGCCAACGGCTACGTTGCGTTTGCGCCGAACCTCTACTCGGGCCGCGGTGTCAAGTGCGTGGTGGCGACGCTCGCGGCGTCACGCAGCGGCAAGGGCGAGGCGTACGACCACATCGAGGCGGCGCGCAAGCTGCTAGCCGATCGCGCGGACTGCACCGGCAAGATCGGGGTGATCGGTTTCTGTATGGGCGGTGGCTTCGCCGTGTACTCCGCGCCGCGTTTCGACTTCGCCGCGGCCTCGGTCAACTACGGCGAGGTCCCTGGCGACGCCGTCAACAAGCTGGTTGGCGCCTGTCCGATCGTTGCCAGCTACGGCAAACGTGACAAGACGCTGCCCAACCGCGCCGCCCGCCTCGAGTCCGCACTGACGACGCTGGGCGTCGCCCACGACGTCAAGGAATACCCGAACGCCGGCCACAGCTTCATGAACAAGGTCTCAGTAGGTCCGCTAACGCCAGCGCTGCACTTCCTCGGCTTCGACTTCGTGCAGGACGCCAACGAGGACTCTTGGAGTCGGATCCTGGCGTTCTTCAAGACCCACGTCGACTAGGTCAGCGAGCCATAGGTGTCCGGGCGCCGCGTGGTCAGGAACGGGAACAGCTCAAGCCAATCACGCCGCTGATCCAGATCGAGGTCTGCAACGAGGACCGCGGGGCGATCGCGTGGGGCCTGCACCAGCACCCGCCCGTAGGGATCGGAGATGAACGACGAGCCGTAGAAGGTCAGCGGTGGCTCTGAGCCGATCCGGTTGACCGCGACCATGAAAGTGCCGTTGGCGATGCCATTGCCGACGATCACCTGCTGCCACAGCGGCTGCGTGTCGAACCTCGGGTGGTCAGGCTCGGAGCCGATCGCAGTCGGGTAGATCAGCACCTCGGCGCCGGCCAGCGAGTAGGCGCGCGCCAGCTCCGGGAACCATTGGTCCCAACACGTGGGCAGGCCTAGCTGGGCCTGCCCACCACCCGAGAGTGGTAGCGGGACGGGTACGTAGGCGTCCTCGCCGGCTGGGCCAGGCCGGAAGTAACGGTCCTCGTAGTAGCCGGCCGTCACCGGGATGTGCAGCTTGCGCGTCCGGCGTACCAGCGAGCCGTCGGGTGCGACCAAAACCGCGGTGTTGAAGCCGAGTCCGTCGTCTGCGTCAGCGCGTTCAAACAGCGAGGCGTGCACATACACGTCGTTTGCCTGCGCTTGGCGCGCCGCGAACGAGACGGTTGGTCCGTTGTCCAGCGACTCCGGTTCAACGCCGAGCACTGCCGGCCCATCCGCGGTGATCGCGAAATACGGGGACAGCGTCAGCTCCTGCAGGCAGACGATCTGCGCACCCTCCCCGGCTGCCGCCGCGATCCCGCTCGCCAGCGCTGCCTCGTGCTCGGCGGGGTCCGGATGCCAGGCCTCCTGCACGAGTCCAAGCCGTAGCGGCGGACGCGCGGCAGGTCGGATGCGCGCCAGCGACTCGGGTACCGCAAACGAGGTCAGGAGCTCAGTCATAACTCAGCTCAAGCGACGGTACTTGCTGGGTGATGCAGTGCGGACCGCCACCGCCGTAAGCGATCACCGCGCCCGGTACTGGTACGACCTCGCGACCCGGGAACGCCGACCCAAGTAGCGGCAGCGCGCCATCGTCGGTCTCGGCGCCGGTCACCGGCACGATTAGCGCGTCATTACAGATGTAGAGGTTCATGTAGCTGGCGACGACCTCCTCACCGGCGACCTCGACGTAGGGCAGGTAAGGCATCTCGATCACCTCGATCCCGGCGCTGGCGAGCCGCGCCATGTTCTCGGCGCAACCGGCGAAGTTGGGGTTGTCCCCGCCAACGGTTTGTAAGACGACGCGGTGATCCGGTGTGTAGGCGGCAATCAGGTCGACATGGCCGTCGGTGTCACGGTCCTCGACCAGGCCATCGCCCAGCCACAGAACCCGCTCAGCGCCGAGGTACTCGGTCAAGGCCGCCTCGATCTCCGCACGCGACATCGAAGGGTTGCGGTTCGGATTCAGCAGGCACTGTTCGGTTGTCAGCACCGTGCCGGCGCCGTCGGAGATCACCGAGCCGCCTTCCAGTACGAGCGGCGCGCTCACCACCTCGTCCCCGAGTTCCGCCGCGATCAGCGCACCGATCGCCGCATCGCTGTCCCAGGGCGCGAACTTCTCGCCCCAGGAGTTGAACTTGAAGTGGACCGCTCGGCGTGTCTGCGAGTCGGTCACATAGATCGGACCTGAGTCGCGCAGCCAGGAATCGTCGATCGGTAGTTCGACCACGTCGACCGCGCCGGTCAGCGCGGCGCGCGCCTCGGCGGCGTCAGCACCCGGGTTGGCGATCATCGTCACCGGCTCAAACGCCGCGATCGCATTGGCAACCGACGCGTAGTCGGCTCGCGCCTGGCCAATCACCGGCCCCCACAACTCGAGGCGGCACGGCCAACCCATGATCGTCCGCGCATGCGGCTCCCACTCGCCCGGGAATCTCACCCGGTTGAGACTAAATGCTGCTGGGCTCGGCGAGCGCGGGCAGGTGCAACCGGTGCGCGACCGCTGCCGCTTGCGTCCGTGACTGCACGCCGAGCTTGGCGAGGATCCGCGAGACGTGCACGCTGGCGGTCTTCTCGGCCATGAACAGCGCGGCGCCGATCTGGCGGTTGGTGGCGCCGTCGGCGATCAGCGAGAGAACCTGCAGCTCACGTGGTGTCAGGCCGAAAGGCGTCTCCGCCTCCGGCGCGACCACCGCGTCCGCGCGTGCCGGGCGAGCTTCCACGTGCAGGCGCGCGCGGGCGCACAGCGCTGCCAGTTCAGCCTCAAGCCAGCCGGCGCCGAGCTTCTGTGCCACCGCAACGGCGTCGCGCGCGACCGCGGTGGCGGCCTCGCGATCGTCGTTTTCGACGAGAGCCTCGGCTTGGCGCCAGCGGGCCGTGGCGGCTGGGTAGGGACGCTCCAGTGCGTCGAACTCGGCGGCGGCCGCGGCCCATAGCGCGGGCTTTGAACGACCGGCGGCACGCGCGGACTCGGCGCGACCGACTGCCAGCCAGCCGCGCTCGACCGGACCACCGTCGCTGGCGGCGGCCTCAAGTCGGTCGAGATGGATGCCGGCGCGGGTCATCGCCTCCCGCTCGCCGTCGCCGTCGCGCAGGTCACGCGCGCGGAGGGCGAGATCGGCTTCAACCGCCATCCCGACGGCCGTGACCCGGGCGATCCGCATCACGTCTTCGGTGCAGACCTCAAGCTCGTCGAGGGCACGCATTACAGCGGTGCGGGCGGCGGCAAGGTCACCCTGGCGGCGGCGCAACTCAGCCAGCAGCGATCCGTACAAGCCGTGCCATTGCGCCTCGCTGTTGACGCGTACCAGCGGTTCGGCGGCAGCTAGCGCCGCTTCTGCCGCTTCCTCATCACCGAAGCCGAGCGCCAGCTCGGCGTCGCGCGTGTGGCGAAAGATCAGCGCGACTCCGTTGAGGCCTGAGCGCGCCGGCCCTTGGTCTACGCGTGCCAACTCCCAGTCGCCGACCTCGAACGCCAGGATCGTCAGGGTCAACCGCATCCAGCTGAACGTCCGCCGCAGCGTCTGCGGAGTGGTGGCGATGCCGTCCTTGATCACATCGAGCGCTTCACGTGTGCGCCCGGCGAGAGCCAGTAGATCGCCGAGGTTGCAGACCGCGACCGCGAGCGCGTCGGCATCGCCGACCTCACGTGCGACCTCCATCGCCTCACGTAGCTGCGCTTCGCCTTCGGACACCTCGCCGATTGCGATCCGTGCCATCCCGAGCGTGTTCAACACCTGCCCGACGGTGCAGCGGTCGCCGGCCGCATTGGCCAACGCCAGCGCCCGCTCGCCGTCGGTGATCGCGGCGCGGAACTGACCGCGCAGCACGCGCGTGCGCGCGAGGAAAGCAAGCAGCTCGGCGCGATCGGCGTCCGTCTCCTCGACCGTCATCATCAACTTCAGTGCCTGCTGGGCTGTCTCGAGACCCTCGCGGCCACGGTTCAACTTCCACTGCGTTTGCGAGAGGCCGGACAGCAGCCGGCTGCGGACACGCGCGTCATCGCCGGCAAGTTCCAGTGCGCGTAATTGCAGCGCCTCCGCGCGCGGCCAATCACCGGCCATGCCCTGGACCTCGGCAGTCTCGGCCAACAGCTCGATCTGCTGCGTACCGCTGATCGCCTCGGCGTCTGGCACCCGCGGCCACAGGTCAAGCGCCCGTTCGAGCAGCTCAGCGACGTCGGCGTAGGCGTGCACCCGGCGCGCCGACTTGGCGGCGGCGATCGTAGCTCGCAACGCCGCGGGCTGGTCGCCGGCGGCGGCGTAGTGGGTCGCGATCTGGGCCACCCGCTCAACTTCGTCCTCGATGCAGGGCGCCGCCTCGCGTGACTCGAGTGCCAAGGCGGTCGCCAGGTGAAGCTCGCCGCGCTCGCCTGGCAGCAGATCGTCATAGACGGCCTCGCGCAGCAACGCGTGACGGAAGCGGTAGCGATCGTCATCGCCCGCCAGCAAGACGTTCTCGGCGATCGCCGCGCGCAGCGTCTCATGCAGAGCGTCGCCGGCGATCCCTGTCAGCGTGGCGAGAGTCGGCCCGTCGACCCGGCCGCCGACTGCCACCGCCCGCGCCGTCGCACGGGCCTCGGGCGAGAGCTTCTCGATCCGCAACATGAAGGCGTCGTTGAGGCTCTGCGGCGGGGCGCCGCGGCCATCGAGGCCTGCGGCCAAGAGCTCCTCCACGTACAGAGGGTTTCCCTCGCTGCGCATCAGCAGGCGGTCAAGCAAAGTCTCGTCGGCAGCGCTGCCGAGCAAATCGGCGAGCACCTCTGCCAGCTCCGCGCGGTCGAGCGGGGAAAGCCCGATCCGGCGAGTGCGCTCGACCCGATCCAACTCCGTCAGCAATGGGCGCAGCGGATGGCGGCGGTGTAGCTCGTCGGTCCGGTAGGTCAGCAGTAGCAGGACCCGTTCACGGCGCAGGCTCCGCGCGAGGAACGCGATGAAGGCCCGCGTCGAACCGTCGGCCCAGTGAATGTCCTCGAGCAGCAGGATCACCGGCGCGCGGGTGCTCAGCGCCTCCATCAGCTCAAGTAGTGCTTCAAACAGCTGTAGCTGGCCGGCTCCCTCGCCGGCGCTACCGCCAAACGTCCCGGAGCCGCCGCCAAGGCTGGGCAGCAGCACCGCCAGGTGCGCTCTGCTGCCGTGGCTGATCGCGTCCAGCACCGGATCCTTATCCCGGACCAGCGGGCGCAGAGCGCCGAGTAGCGGCGCGTAAGGGAGCTCGCCCTCGCCCTGCTCCAAGCACTCGCCGTTGAGGACCAAAGCTCCTGTCGCAGCGTCGCTATTGATCAACTCGGTGACCAGCCTTGTCTTGCCGACACCCGAGTCGCCCCCGAGCAGAATTACTCCGGGGCGACCGGATGTGGCTTCGCGGAAGGCAAGCTCCAGTTCGGCGAGTTCACCTTGCCTACCGACCAGATGACTCGCTGTCATGCGTGCGGGCATGACTGAAGTATCGCCCGAGGCGCGAACGCCGTGAGAGCGTGTGGCCGGAACCAGTGAGGTGGGCGGCCCGGCGAAGCTCATCGGCCGCGTAGCTCTGTTGTAGCTTGATCATCATCTGAGGGTTCATGCTGTGCTCCTTGGTGTGAGTGAGTCATTGCGTGGATTGCAATTTGGACTGCGCCAAGGGGCCGCACATCGGCAGTTCGCAGCCGATCGACCGAGGCAAAGCCTTAGTTGCCTTACAAGACCCCTTACCTGCTCAGACGGGGTCAACTCGCCCGACGCACCGCCGGGGCGCTCAGGACCCGGAGGGTGACTCGCCGTCGCGGTAGATCCCGCCGCGCAACCCGGAGCAGACAGCGGCGATCAGGCAGGCGATGATTGCGAACAACAGCGCGGTGTGCAGTCCATTACGGAACGGTGCGGTGATCAGCGCCGGGAAGAACGCGCGGCCTGTCAGCGTCGAGCGCGCGCTGGCCGAAAGACCCGCCAGCACATGCGCTCCCGCCAGGTGCTGGATCGGGTTGAAGCCGAGGAACGCCGCGAACAGGACCGACACCGGCGGCGTATGTCCGATCCGGGTAGCGGTCGCGAGCCCGACGCCGTGAGCGTGCAGACCGCTCGCCAGGGCGTGTGGCAACTCGCTGCCCAGGCCGATGATCATCAGCGAGAAGAACACGCCGACCGACAGGACCTGTGCCGAGTTCTGGAATGTCTGATTCATCGCACCGCCAACGCCGCGGGCGGCAGGTGGCAGGCTGTTCATCACAGCCGCGCGGTTGGGCGCGGCGAATAGCCCCATCGACATCCCCAGCAGCAGCAATACCGTGGCGAACTGCCAGTAGACGAAGTCGGTTGGCAAGCGGTCAAGCAGGAAGAAGCAGGCGGCCGTGGCGATCATCCCGGTCGTCGCGAACGGTCGCGCGCCGTAGCGATCCGAGAAGTAGCCCGAGAGCGGTCCGGCGAAGAGGATCCCCACCGTCAGCGGCAGCATGTAGATGCCGGCCCGCAGCGGGGTGTGGGTGAAGCTGACGCCGTGCAACGGCAGCCAAATCCCCTGCAGCCAGATGATCAGCATGAACAGCAGGCCGCCGCGGGCGATCGAGGCGAGGAATGTCGAGAGCGTGCCAAAGCTGAACGCGCGGATCCGCAGCAGGTCAAGCTTGAACATCGGGTCCTGCGCGCCTCGCTCGATTCGCCAGAAGGCCACCAGCGACACCAGTCCGGCAGCGAGAAGTGCCAGCACCCGCGGGCTGGTCCAACCGGTCGAGTCGCCGTGCCAGGGGCGGATCCCGTAGGTGATTGAGACCATAATCAGGATCAGCCCGAGTGCGAATGTGAGGTTGCCCGCCCAGTCGACGCGTGAGCGGGTTGGCGTACTCAACTCCTGCAGTTTGAGGTAGGCCCAGACTGTTCCGAACAGCCCGACCGGCACCGAGATCAGGAACACCAGGCGCCAGTCGATCGGCGCCAGAACGCCGCCGAGCACAAGCCCGACAAACATCCCGCTGACCCCGACGATGTTGTTGATCCCGAGCGCCGTGCCGCGCTGGTTGGCGGGGAACGCGTCGGTCAGGATCGCCGCGGAGTTGGCCAGCAGGAACGCGCCGCCGACCCCCTGCACGAGGCGGAACACGATCAGGTACATCGCGCCTTCCTGACCGGTTAGCCAATCAATCGTCAGCATCAGCGACGCCGCCGTGTAGATCACGAACCCGATGTTGTAGAGCCGGACCCGCCCGAACATGTCGCCAAGGCGCCCAAGCGAAACGATCAAAACGCTCGACATGATCAGGTAGCCGAGGATCATCCACAGCAGGTAGAAGCTGTTGCCCGGCTGGAGCGCGTTGAGATGGATGCCGCGGAAGATGTCGGGCATCGCGATGATCGTGATCGAGCCATCGAGCGTCGCCAGCAGAACGGCGAGAGTTGTGTTCGACAGGACGATCCACTTGTAGCCCTCTGACCGGGGGACTGAACTGGTCCGGGCGGCGGCTAGCACGGAAATCGATGTTACTCAGGCTGCCTACATATCTCGAAGGTTGTTCATATATGTGGCATAGTCACGCCCGATGGCCGCGAGCACTGAGCCGGCCCCCGTCGACGGGCCACGACAGGGCGATCCACTCGCCGCGGAACTGCGCATCTCGTTGGCGCGGCTGATGCGCCGGTTGCGCGGTGAAGGCGGGATGGGAATGACCCAGGCCGCGGTACTTCGTCGCCTTGAGGCAGAGGGCCCGCAATCGACCGGCGAGCTGGCCAAGGCCGAGAAGGTGCGGCCGCAGTCGATGAGTCAGACGCTGGCCGAACTCGAGTCGCTGCACCTGATCCTCCGACAGCAGGACGGCCGTGATCTGCGCCGCACGATCATCAACATCACCGACGCCGGCGTTGCCGCGCTGGGTCGTGAACGGGCGCTGCGCGAGGGCTGGCTGGCGATGGCGCTGGCCGAGCACCTGACGGATGACGAACGCGAGCTACTCGAGCGGGCGGCTGTCCTGCTCGCAAGATTGTCCGAGCTGTAGGCCCGCGTCTCAGGCGGCGGCAAGCTGCCCGAGGATCTCCTGCTGCGACAGCCAGCCGGGCTGCCGGCCGGCACGAACGGTCGCGTGAACGAGTCCCTGAAGTAGTTCGTTGATCGGGGCCTCCAGCCCCAACAGACGCGCCTGCAGCACGATCTCGCCGTTGAGGAAATCGACCTCGACGCCGCTGCCGCGCAGCACGCTTTGAAGGGTCGAGCTGGCGTGGTCCTGACCGTCGATTTGGCGCACATCCCAACGCGCCCAGCGCGCCTCGATATCGGTCACAGATTCCGCATCGTGCGCGATCCCGGCCGCCATCAGGATCTGCTTGCCCTCGGCCCGCGCCTGCGCGAGCAGCTCGGGCGCGTTGCCGTCACCGCACAGCACTTGCACGGCATTGCCGAGGTTGGCGATCAGCTTCGCGTACTTGGAGCGCATGATGTCCGGCCGGGCGCTCGCCTCAAATTGCGATCCACGAAGCGCCTCGGCGATCTGCTCGCACAGCCGATCGGACCCGGTCGGATAGCGGCCGAGATCGAGCGTCCCGGTGACCGTCGTCGCGTACGCCTCGACGACGCCTGGCTCCATATACCCGGCTGGGCAGAGCACCACGGCACCGTAGACGTCGGCAAACATCCGCAGCGCAACACGTTCGTTGGCGACGCCGTTCTGCATGCAGACGACGGGAATATCGCCTGCGGCCACATCTCGCAAATCACGCAGCGCCGACTCGGTGTCCTGCCCCTTGACGCAAAGCAGCACCACGTCGCCGGTGCCGATCTCCGCCGCCGCTGGATCCCGCGCGACCGGGATCTGCAGGGTCACGTCCTCAAGCGGTGTGCGCAATCTCAGCCCGTCGGCCTTGATCCGGTCGTGGTGCGCCCCGCGCGCGATCAGCAGCGTCTCCTGACCGCTTTGAAACAGCCGCGCGCCGATCACACCTCCGACCGCGCCGGCACCGTAGATCACGAACCGCATCGCATCGAATTCAAGCAAGCGGCTAAATACAGGGGTATGGACATACGCACAGAGTTCGGTCCAGCCCGCGCGCGGCTGCACCCGGCCGGCAGGCCGCAGGCGCTGTTGGTGCTCGGCCACGGCGCCGGCGGTGGGATCGATTCGCCCGATCTGAAGGCGACGACCGCGGCGGCGCTTGACCACGGGGTCTCGGTCGCGCTGGTCGAGCAGCCGTATCGGGTGGCGGGGCGGCGCTCGCCCGCGCCCGCTCGGCAACTTGACCAGGCGTGGCTGGCCGTGATTACTGCCTTGCTGGGCAGTAATCAGGCAGCGGCGCTCGGCGGGCCCGGCTTGCCGCTGCTCGTTGGCGGCCGCTCCTCCGGCGCACGGGTTGCATGTCGCACTGCCGAGGTCGCGGAGGCCAGCGGTGTGATCTGCCTGGCATTCCCGCTGCATCCGCCCGGGCAGGCGAACGATCCGAGCAAGTCACGACAGGGTGAGCTCGACGCGGCCGGCGTACCGACGCTGGTGATTCAAGGGGAGAAGGATCCGTTCGGGATGCCGGCGTCCGATCGCAACCTCGCACGCTCGGTCGTGGTTGTCCCGGGCACTCACACTCTGACCAACCAACGTGCGGTCGCTGACGAGGTCGGGATCTGGTTGACGGCGTGGCTTGCAGTGGCTGTCCGCTAGCTTTGCCCGCGTGATGGAGGAGGTGCCAGAGGAGGAAGCAGAGCCGGTCGAGCCTTCGGGCCACATCATCGCCCGGCTTGCGCGTCAGGTCGAGGTTGCGGTGTCGGCCGTCGGACTGTCGCTGGCGCAGTACCGGTTGCTGGCGATCCTCGGCGAAACCGGTGAAGCGGCGGCGTCAAAGCTCGCTGAGCTGATGGCCGTCAGCCGACCGACGATCACCGGTGTCGTCGACGGGCTGGTCGAGCGGGGGTTGGTTGTGCGTGAGGGCGTCGAGGGCGATCGCCGGCGCGTCGACGTCGTTTTGACCGAGGCGGGGCGGGCGCTGATCGCCGCCGCCGACAGCGAGGTGCAGCGGCGGATCGCTGACATCCGCTCGTTTTTCAGCTAGCCGGCGGCGCATTCGTTCGCGACGAAAATCACACAGCGGTATGTGCGCGTACCATATGCTTTGGCGCACAACCAAAGGTGAGGGATCCAGTGAGCTACGAACACCTCGACGTTCTAATTGTCGGAGCCGGTCTTTCCGGCGTCGGCGCCGCGGCTCGGCTGCAGCGCGAGCTGCCGCACAAGCGCTACGCGATCCTTGAAACGCGTGACGCGGTCGGCGGCACTTGGGATCTGTTCCGCTACCCCGGCGTGCGCTCGGACTCCGACATGTACACGCTCGGCTACGACTCCAAGCCCTGGCAGCACGAGAAGGCGATTGCCGACGGCTGGACGATCCGCGAGTACATCCGCGAGGCCGCGGCCGAGAACGGCATCGACAAGCAGATCCGCTTCGGCCACAAGCTGATCCGCGCCGACTGGGATACCCCCACCGCACGTTGGCTGGTCGAGGTCGAGCTGGTCAACACGGGCGATCGCCTGAAGATGACCGCAGGCTTTATCCATTTCTGCAGTGGCTACTACAACTACGACGAGGGCTACACCCCTGAGTTCCCCGGAATCGAGGACTTCACGGGGACGGTTGTGCACCCGCAGTTCTGGCCTGAGGACCTTGACTACGAGGGCAAACGCGTTGTCATCATCGGCTCCGGCGCGACGGCGATGACGCTTGTCCCGGCGATGGCGGAAAAGGCTGCCCACGTGACGATGCTGCAGCGCTCGCCGTCGTACGTCCTGTCGCTGCCGGCAATCGACGCGCTGGCGCAGGCGATGGATCGGGTGATGCCGGATTCGCTCGCCTACGGGCTGACCCGCCTCAAGCAGCTGTTGATGACCGAGCTCTCTTACGGCTTCTTCCGTCGCTATCCGAAGCAGTCACGGGCGCTGATCCGCAAGCTGGCGGTGCGCCAGCTCGGCGACAACTTCGACGTCGACACCCACTTCAAGCCTCGCTACAACCCGTGGGACGAGCGGCTCTGCCTGGTGCCTGACGGTGACCTGTTCAAGTCGTTGCGCGCAGGCACTTCCTCGATCGTCACCGACCACATCAAGACGTTCACCGAGGATGGGATCGAACTCGAGTCCGGTGCGACGCTTGAGGCGGACATCATCGTCACCGCGACCGGACTTGTGTTGCAAGGGCTCGGCGGCGCCGTCGGCTCAATCGACGGGCAGGAGCTGAACTTCGCCGACGCGGTCTCGTATCGGGGGTTGATGTACGCCGGCGTGCCGAACTTGGCCACCACCTTCGGCTACACAAACGCGTCTTGGACGCTGAAGGCCGATTTGATCTCGGCTTACGTTTGTCGCTTGCTCAAGCACATGGACCGCAACGGCTACGACTACGCGGTGCCCGAGCATCCGCCGGCCGACGAGCCGCTGCGGCCGTTCATCGGTCTTCAGTCCGGCTACGTCAAACGCGGCATCGGGCTGCTTCCCAAGCAAGCGGTCAGCGAGCCTTGGGTCGTGCACCAGAACTACTGGGTCGACATGAAGAACATGCGCCTGGGACCGGTCGACGTCGGGATGAAGTTCGGTTCAGCTACCGCGCAGGTCACCGAGCCGACTGAGCTGACGGCCGTCTGAGTCGAAGTTCGCCGGGTCAAGCCACCGCTCAAAGGCCGGCTTCAGCACCGGCCAGCGCTGGTCGGTGATCGAGAACCAGGCGGTGTCGCGGTTGCGGCCCTTGACGACCTGGTGCTGGAGGAACGTCCCTTCGTACTCGAAGCCGAACCGCTCGGCGGCATTCCGGGAGGGCGCGTTCAGCGCGTTGCACTTCCACTCGACACGGCGGTGGCCGAGGCTGTCGAACGCGTTCGCGATCAGTAGGTAGATGGCTTCAGTCGCGGCGGCGCTGCGTTGCAGCTTTGGCCCGAGCCAGATGTGCCCGAGCTCGATCCTTCCATGCTCAGGAACGACCGCCAGGTAGCTGGCGATGCCCTGCGGGCCGCGATCGTGGTCGAGCACGGTGAAGAACAGCGGATCCTCGGTAGCGGCTTGCTCCCGTAGGTGTGCGGCAAACGCCTCAAACGTCGGAAACGGCCCATACGGCAGGTAGGTCCAGATCGCCTCCTCACCGCTCGGCGCGTGCGAGAGTTCGAACAGCACGCCGGCGTCTCGATCCGGATCAAGCGGGCGCAGCGACACCCGGTCACCTGTTAGTGGCGCGCGGGCGGGTTGCCGCGCGGGTGTGAAGTCGACGGGTTCGCCGAGTGGACGCTCTGTCACAGGGGTTGGACGACGATCAGCGAATGCCCGTCAGGGTCACGCACCCAGAACATCGGCGGCACCGGGCCGCCCATTCGGGTGATCTCCTCGTCGACGTCAAGACCTCGGGAGCGCAGCTCAGCGTGAGTCGCGTCGATGTCGGCGGTGGAGAACGTTATCCCGGTCGACTGCGGCTCGATCGGGCGGCCTGCCGGCGGTGGCGCGACTGCGATCCCGGTGCTGCCGATCGGTGCGTACACCTCGACCCAGCGGTAGCTGTCGCCGAATGGGTCGTCACGGCGCTTCTCCAGGCCGAGCTTCTCGTAGAAATCGATCGATCGGTCCTGGTCGGTGACGGGCAGGATCACGAGGCTGATCTCGCGGATCCCGGTGGCGGTGACGTCGCTCATCTCTCTCCTTCTGCAGTGGTGGATGCAGTCGCGTGGGATCCTAGGAGGTGATGAAGCTCGACGGTCTCCACCACTTGACGATGATCACCGGCGACGCACAGCGCAATGTCGACTTCTACACCGGGCTGCTCGGTCTGCGATTCGTGAAGAAGACGGTCAACTTCGATGCCCCCGAGGCATACCACCTGTACTTCGGCGATGAGCTTGGTTCACCCGGGACGATCTTGACGTGGTTCGAGTTCGCAGGGGCCCGGCCCGGTCAGGCCGGGCCCGGCATGATCCACACAATCGAACTGGGAGTGGAGTCCGAGCGCGCACTCGATTTCTGGGAGGGTCGTCTCGGCGATGCCGGATATGGCGCTGAGCGGGGTGAGGGGTCGTTGCGGTTCGTCGATTACGACGGCCTGGCGTTTGAGTTGGCGATCGCAGATCAGGGCAATGCGCCGCTGCGCGCCGTTGATCCGGAGATCCCTGAGGACTGCGCGATCGGCGGGGTTGAAGGAGTCCGCGCCTACCACCACGGCGAGCCCCAATCCGACCGGGAGCTACTGATGGAAACGCTCGGCTTCACCGAACGGGGTGAGGGCGCGTATCTGGTCGATGGGCCGACCCGCAAGTTCCGCTACAGCTACGACGCGCCCATCGGTGCGGGCGTGCCGGGTGCCGGCAGCGTGCACCACATCGCATGGCATTCGGCCGACGAGGATCACGATCGCTGGCGCTTACGCGTCGGCGAGGCCGGTCAACACGTGACGCCGGTGATCGATCGTGACTACTTTCACTCGATCTACTTCCGCGAGCCGCAAGGCGTGCTGTTCGAGATCGCGACCACTTCGCCAGGCTTTGCAGTCGACGAGGAGCCCGAGCACCTCGGCGAGGAGCTACGACTGCCGGCCCAACATGAACACCTGCGTGCGCAACTTGAGCAGATGTTGCTCCCGCTCGGCAACCCGCGGGTGCACTAGCTCAGGCACCCGCGGGTGAACTGGCTCAGTCTCGGCTGAGAAGTTCCTTCGCCTTATCGGCGGCCTTGTCGATCCCATGCTTGAGCTTCTCGCTCGCCTGGTCGACCTTGCCTTCGTGCTTCAGCGACTCGTTACCCGTCAGCGTGCCGGTCGCTTCCTTCACGCGACCCTTCAGGTCCTCGGCGCTGGTGGGGCGTTTCACGTCCTGCGTATTGCTGGTCATACCGGTGCTCCTTCCCACGGATTGCTCCGTGTTGTAGGGAATCGGTCCTGACCTGGAACTTCCCGGTAAATGGCAGATCGAAACCTAAAGATGACTGAAATGTTCGTTTGCCGACAGAAAAGGTGGGGTATGGTCGAAGGCATGACCTCTGTTCATGAGATCGATACCGCCAGCCTTTTCAACCGCTGGCAAGAAGATCGTGACCAGTCAGCTCGCGAGCAGCTCGTCGAGCACTTTCTGCCGGTTGCGCGCAAGCTCGCGCGCCGTTATCAGGGTGCGCACGAGCCGATGGACGACCTGATTCAGGTGGCAAGCCTCGGCCTGGTCAAGGCGATCGATCGCTTTG
>Ga0302324_100011211_pt1 | contig 18441 bp, 15 predicted proteins | sample Palsa_T0_1_FD_201949 | JGI IMG/M metagenome (GOLD analysis project Ga0302324, IMG submission 201949) | Peat permafrost microbial communities from Stordalen Mire near Abisko, Sweden - Palsa_T0_1 | ecosystem: Environmental > Terrestrial > Soil > Palsa > Peat permafrost | place: Sweden: Abisko... | reverse complement strand
CTTTCTGTTTCTGCTCCTGAAGCGTCAGGTCGGCTTGCGCGCGCTGCAAGGTTTCCTCCGCCTGCTGCACCTCACCGGCCGAAGCCGCACCTTGTTGCTGCAGGCGGCGGAGAGCGTCAAGGTTGCGTTGAGCAGTGTCGCGTGCGCCCCGGTCTTTGATAAGCTCCGCGTCGACCGTGAGGATTTCTTCGCGGGTTCCGCCGGTGCTCACCTCAGACTGATCGGCTTGCGCAGCCTTCATCTGCGCTTGCGCGCGCGCGGCCTGGCTGCGCAGATCGGCCGCGTCGAGCTGCAACAGCAGTTGACCCTGGCGAACGTGGTCTCCTTCTTTCACGAACAGACGCTTCACCGTGGTAGCGGCGGGCGCGTGGGCCTCGAAATTTCGGATGGGCTCGACTTTGCCGTCGGTGGAAATCAGGCTGCGGATGGGGCCGCGCTCTAATGTAGTGGTGCGAATCTTCAACGGACCGGGCCGCGTAAAGATAGGGATTGCCAGGAGGGCCGCAAGCACTCCGACCACCAGCCAGGTGCGGCCGTTGCGCGTGGCGGGCTGTCCATTCGAATTGTTGTTGGTTCCTGCCAACCAGTTATCTTTCAGAGCACCGCAGGGACAACTGCAAGCATCAATTTACCACTCCAACGGCAGCCGAAGGAGACCGCATGCCCCAACGGTTACCTGTTTAGATGCCACCGGGGGTTGGCGGATGCGTGTCGCGTGGAGTTGCTCCCGACAAGTTCCGCCTTAGGATTGGATCGAGGATCTTGGCGCCATCCGCCGGACCGGCTCCAGCTCTCGAAAAAATCACGGAACATGTCGATCGCGATCAGGATCGGCTTCTTCATGCACAAGAACTGCCACGCTACAATACCTTCATGCCAAAACCGCAGCGCTACACGCCCGAGCACGCCGCTGCCGGGCTGGATGCCAAATTTCCAGAGATCGAAACCTGGCCGAATCAGTTTCCCGGATACGAGATTGTGATCGACGATCCTGAGTTCACTTCGGTGTGTCCGAAGACGGGTCTGCCGGACTTCGGCGTCATCACGCTGCGCTACCAGCCTGACAAGCTGTGTCTGGAACTGAAATCGTACAAGGAATATCTGCAGTCCTATCGCAACCTGGGGATTTTCCAGGAGAACATCGTGAACCGCGTGCTGGAAGATGTGGTGCAGTGGGCGAAGCCGGTGTGGGCCGAGGTGAAGGGAGACTTCCGTCCGCGCGGCGGGATATCGACGACGGTACTGGCGAGATGGCCGAGGTCGAAGAAGCGCGTTTGAATTCATCCGGCAGCGTTGATCGTTACTGCAGCCTCCCATACTCGGCCTTGGCTAGCCGCAGGATGGGGATGTTGGCATCGGCATCTTTCCAGAGCGCAAGAAAATCCTGATACGCAACTTTGGCCTTGGCCGAATCTCCCGCCAGGGCATACCCCCGGCCCAGTCCCAAGTGAGTCAGCGCACCGATCGGTTCATTCAGCACGACGCCGGGGTGATCGAGAATCTTCTGGAACTCGGCGGCGGCGGCCGAGCCTTGTTTCGCCGCCAGATTCGCCGCGCCCCGCAAGTAGACGGGATAGAGAAGGAAATTCAGGTTCTGCGATGCGGCGCCCAGTTCGTAGGGCGCGGAAGGCGCCAGAGCGGCAATCGCCCGGTTGGCATCGCCATTGTGAAGCGCGACGGCGGCGCGAATCATCGGCAGATAATCAAACTGCACAATCGTGTCCTCCGGCAGGCGTTTATCCAAATCGTCAGCCACGCGCATGGCCGGAGCCGATTCGCCGGCCAGCGCCAGAGCGATCGCCGACATCGCTTTCACATCGCCCCCATCGGATAGCGCGAGCGCAGCCTCTGCCTGCCGTTTAGCAAAAGCGAAGTCACCCACCAACGCCGCGCGCAGCGCGGCTTCCGCCTGGTAGCCGGCGGCGGTCTCTTTTTCATCGGCGCGCTGGGCAGATTCGGCGGCGCGCTGCGTTAACTCGTTCGCCTTGGCAAACTGGCCGGCATTGGCGGCGGTGTCCGATTCGTAGTAGAGCACAATATCTTCATATCCCGCCTTGCCCATCAACCGGGCCGCCTCTTGCTGCATCCCCACGGCGTCGTGCTGAAGAAAATCAACCAGGTAAAGATTGGCGTGATTCAGCGGGGAATCTAGATTGCGAGCCTTTGCTTCCTCTGCGGTAGCTCGTGCTTCGTCGAGGCGGTTCAAGTTGAGATAAGCAGTGATGAGGTTGCTGTAACCGATGCCGCTTCCGGGATTTATTTTCAGAGTCTGCTGAACCAGTGTGAGGGTGCCGGCGTAGTCGCCCAGATTGTTATAGATCACCGCCAGGTTGTTGGAGGGAGCTTGATCGTGAGGGTAGGTCTGGGCCCACAACTCATACGACTTGCGGGCGGCTTCAAGATTTCCGGTGACGAAATGTCCGTAGTGCGAGGCGATGTAGAACTTCTCCCGTTCGCTGACCCGCTCGCGAAGTTCAAAGGCTTTGCGGATGTTTTCTGCCGCGCGCACCGTTTCATTCAGGTTGAAGTAATTTGCACCAAGGCGCGCGTAGGCCATCGCGAAATTCGGGTCAAGGCTGATGGCACGCTGAAAGAAAGGAATGGCGGCAGCGTAATCGTTCTTGATGACCTGCGCCCGGTAACCCAGGCTGTATGCTTGCAGCGCCTCGAGCGACGGCGTGGTCACGTTCTCGGCCGGGGCGTCATACTTCTGCACCGACGCGAGTGACTCTCCCAGCTTGCTCCGCAAGGCTGCCGCCATGCTTCCCACCGCATCGAGAACATGATTCTTATCTGCCGCCCGGGCTGAAGTGGCGGCCAGCGAGTCTCCGCTGGAGCAGTTGACGGCCTTCAGCGTGAGCAGATATTCGGTGCCCACCTGCGCGATCGAGCCATCGAGCACGGCCGCGCTCGCCGTGCGCTGGCAGACTTCGCGAGCCAACCCGTGCGTGAGCCGCGTTTCCTTTGCCTGGGCCATCAGCGCCAAAGTTCCAGCGATGCGTTCGTCCGAAAGCAGGTTGAGAAAGGGCGATTGCTCCAGTTGCGCCGAAAGCGCCTGGCGAAGCGCGCCATCGAAGACGGGATCGCCGGTGGTATTGGTAAAGTCGGCAAGCACCACCGTATCTCTGTCGGTGAGCCTGGGCGATTGGCAGAAGTGGTAGTAGAGACCGCCGGCAATCAGGCCAGCCATGATGACAATCAGCGCGACTTTCAACGTCCAGGTGCGGCGAGGTGCGGTTTGCGTCAGCAAGCCAGCGCGGGACCCGGACCTTGAACCAAAGCCCGAGCCCGGAGTTTCGACGAAGGCTACGGACCGCCGCGAATCTGAATCACGCTTCAGGCGTTGCAGTTCCGCGCGCATCTCCGCCGCGCTCTGGTAGCGCAGATTGCAGTCTTTCTCCAGCGCGCGGCTGATGATCCGCTGCAACTCCGCCGGAATTCCCGGATTGATGCGCACCGGCGGAACCGGCTCCCGTTCGAGGATCGCGCTGAAAATAACTCCGGAACTTTCTCCGCGAAAAGGTAGTGCCCCGGTTGCCATCTCGTAGAGCACCGCGCCGAATGAAAACAAATCGGTGCGCGCGTCCAATTCTTTGGCCCGAACCTGCTCGGGAGACATGTACGCAACCGTGCCCACCGCCACGCCGGGACTCGTCAGGTGTTCTTCCGTCTGCGTGTTGGCTGCGGCCAACTGGCTGGAGGAACTGGAAGCAGCCGTGACCTTCGCCAATCCGAAGTCGAGAATCTTGGCGTGCCCGCGATCGGTGACGAAGAGATTCGCGGGTTTGATGTCGCGATGAACAATTCCTTTGGCGTGAGCGGCATCGAGCGCGTCGGCAATTTCAATCGCCAACCCGAGCAGCATTTCGGTTTCAAGCGCGCGCCCCGCGATGCGGTATTTCAGCGTCACGCCCTCCAGAAACTCCATGGCGATGAACGATTCCTCGCCGTCCTTGCCGATTTCGTAGATGGTGCAAATGTTGGGATGGTTCAATGCGGAAGCGGCGCGCGCCTCGCGGCGAAAACGTTCGAGAGCCTGCGCATCCTGGGCCAGCGCCTCGGGCAGAAACTTCAGGGCAACGAAGCGGCCGAGCTCAGTGTCTTCGGCTTTGTAGACTACGCCCATGCCGCCGCCGCCAAGCTTCTCGACAATGCGGTAGTGCGAAATGGTCTTGCCGATCATGCGGACGTGACCGCCCATGATAGGGTTCTGACTTCGGGCAAGTCAACGCGGGGGACGGTGCGCTGCCGCAACGCGGCTCGAGACTCCATGCTATATTCGCTCGACCCGTGGCCGAAAAGAAACTGTATCCCTGGACCGCGCTGATTCTGCTTACCGCGCTGAATCTGCTGAACTATATCGACCGCTCCGTGCTGTTCGCGGTGCAGCCACTGGTGCAGAGCGAATTTCGCCTCAGCAATACCCAAGTCGGATATCTCACCAGCGCGTTCCTGCTCTTCTATATGGTCGCGGCGCCGTTCGTGGGGCCGCTGGCGGATCGCTACTCGCGCAAGAGAATCATCGTGGGCGGAGCGATCTTCTGGAGCGCGCTCACTCTGCTGACAGCGGTCACGCACACCTACACAGAATTGCTGATCCGCCACACGCTGGTGGGCATCGGCGAAGCCACGTTTGTCACTATCGCTCCCACATTTGTTGCAGATCTGTTTCCGCAAGAAAAGCGCGGGCGCATCCTGGGAGTTTTTTACCTCGCAATTCCTGTGGGCACAGCCGCTGGCTATCTGCTCGGAGGAAATCTAAGTCCGCGCTATGGCTGGAGGTTTCCTTTCTACATTGCGGCGGCACCGGGCTTTCTGCTGGCGCTCGCCGTCCTGTTTCTCCGCGAGCCGCAGCGTGGAGCATTCGACTCAGCCAAGGAAACTCCGGAGCGAGGCACGCTGCTCGGGTTGGCACGTAATCCGGCGTTCTGGACTTCGACCTTGGGCATGGCGGCGATGACCTTTGCCTTGGGCGGCATACAAGTGTGGATGCCAACGTTCTTGTCGCGTGCTCGCGGGTACTCTCTGGAATCGGCGAACTTCATGTTTGGAATCATTATTGTGGTCGATGGCATTCTGGCGTCGCTGGCCGGAGGCTGGCTGGGCGATTATCTCCTGCCGCGTACAAAAGGATCCTACTATCTGGTTTCGGCGGCCAGCATGGCGCTGGGTGTGCCATTCATGATTGTCGCGTTGTTTTCGCGCGGAGCGATCATGGTGCCAGCCATTGCAGTGGCTGCGTTCTTTCTTTTGCTTAACACCTCGCCCTTGAACGCGGCGGTGATTAACTCCGTGGGAGCGCACATTCGGGCGACAGCGCTCGCCGTAAACATTTTCGTCTTTCATTTGCTGGGCGATGTGCCTTCGCCGACGATGATGGGGTATGTGGCGGACAAACGCTCGCTGCAAGCCGCTTTTATCCTGCCGGTCATCGCCATGGCCTTCTCCTCTGCCATACTGTTCTACGGGATGAGATTTGCGCCCACGGTTCGAATCGATGAGGCACGAATCGACGGCGCAAATCGAGCACGAACGACCAGAGCAGGGAAGACCTAATCCGGGATGCATTACTTTCATTGGATTGCAGGCACGATTCTGGCATTGGCCTGGTTCTCCCGCATTGTCGATGCCGCGATCGGAATGCCCAGTGTCGCCGACATTTCCATCCCCAAGTGGGACCGCAAGCCTTCCGGCGATCCGCGAGTTTCGATCATCGTTCCCGCGCGAAATGAAGAAGAAGATATCGAGCAATCGCTTGCCGCGCTGCTCGCCCTCGACTATGCCAATTATGAAGTGATCGCGGTGAATGACCGGTCTACCGATCGCACGGGCGAGATCATGGAGCGCATGGCACAAAATCCCCATCCTCTCGCAAAGAGCGCGAGAAGGATGGGGCACCCGGTTCTCCGCGTGATTCATCATCGCGAATTGCCCGCGGGATGGCTGGGCAAGACGCACGCCATGTGGACGGCCACCAATGAAGCTACCGGCGACTGGCTTCTGTTTACCGACGCCGACGTGCGGTTCAAGCCGGAATCGGTGCGGCGCGCGCTGGCGTATGCCGAAGCGGAGCAGGCGGATCATCTGGTTGTTTTCCCGCAGATGGTCATGAAGCGCCCGGGCGAATACATGATGATCGCTTTCTTCCAGACCATGTTCGTCTTCGGGCACCGGCCGTGGAAGGTGGCGGATCCGAAGACGCGAGACCACATGGGGGTGGGCGCGTTTAACCTGGTTCGGCGCAGCATTTACGAGGCGGTGGGAACCTACGAAGCTCTGCGGATGGAAGTAGTCGATGACATGAAGCTGGGCAAGGTGGTGAAAAACGCAGGCTTTGCCCAGCGCAACGTCTTTGGCGCCGACCTGATCTCGATTCGCTGGGCGCTTGGGGCGCGAGGCGTGGTGAACAATCTCACTAAGAATTTCTTTGCGGTGTTGTCGTTCCAGTGGTGGCGCGCCCTGATCTCGGCGTTCGGACTGGCCTTTCTGAATCTCATGCCCTTTCTCGGCGTGTTGCTCGCGCATGGCTGGGAGAGATTGCCCTATGCCGTGGCTCTGCTTTCGATGTTCTTGATTTACCTGGGCATGTCATGGCACTCGAAGGTTCCCGCTTATTACTTCGTGCTGCATCCGGTGAGTACGATACTGTTCGTGTACACATTGCTGCGGTCGATGGTGCTCACGCTGTGGAACGACGGCATCGTCTGGCGCGGGACGAAGTACCCGCTGGAGGAGTTGAGGAAAGGGATGGTGTGAGCGCTCACTGCGGCGGGTCATCGTTTGCGTTCGCTTCGTTGCCGTAGGTTGCGGTGGGGTTGGGCTGGGTGTAGGTCTTCGCGGGCTTCTTGGGAGGATGTATTCTGCCGGCGCTGTAGCGGCCTTGTTTTTCCACATCGTAGTCTTTGGGCAGCGGCGGGATGAGGGTTGAGCCGCTGGTAAGCTGGCTGACGCGGGTCAGGATGATCTCGGCGCGGCCCTTGTAGAGCTTGACGGGGCCGTGAATTTCAATGACTTGTCCGGCGAGGCGGCGGACGTCGCCTACATCTTTAAGGTCGGAAGGGAAGACCACGACCGTGAACGGGCAAGCCATTTGATCTTCGCAGAAGTCGACGAAGTGCACTCCCCTGTTGCCGACCTTCACCCGCAGCACTTTGCCGACAACGCATTTGGTTTCGCCCACGTGCTTGCTGGCCTCGCGAATGGGGAGGCAGTCGGAGGCGGCTGCGGCTGTAGTCGCTGGGAGCAGGAGGGCGAGCATTGCGAAGCTACTCAGCGTCGACATGGGAGTCGGGCGCCCGCTTGATCTGGATTAAAGCAAATTACAGATCTCTTTTGTAAAATCTCTGTTTTGAATGAGTTGCGGGCGGGCCGATCTGCTTTGATCTGACTAAAATATTGAAAGGCAAGCACTTGCCCGCAAAATGTCTTGTTTGAAGAACTTAGGGCTAAAATCCGTGCAACAAAGGGCGTCATGGGTTCGGGAATGTCCATCATGTGTGTGCCGGATTTACTGCCTTTGCTTGGACAATTATGGGGTGCGTTATTGGGTAGGGACAAGGTTGGATGTCACAAGAATGTGTTGTGAATTTCCACGTGTTACCTGTATCGCATCCTTCGTTCCTTGCAAGGCTGGGAACATCGATCCCTTGTCTTTAGGGATTGAAATCCTGGAAGAATAAACTCAAGTCTCTTCTCCCATCCTTTCGCACGGTACGCGAAAGGATGAGGCAGCCACCGCATTGCTCATCCCGGCGAAATCAGGCCCAGGCCACCTGCGTCAGGAGATTCCTTGCCCGCTGGCAAACACCGCGTATATGCGCCCCTGTCCTGCAAGGTTCGTGGCGCCGAAGAGAAATTTGAACTCCAGCCACGCGTCTTTGCCAACGATCACCGGAACTGAGATGTTCCCGGCAGGGTTGTTCCCCACAGGGTTGTCGTGGTAGGACAACAATTGGCCCTGCTTGTTCACCGCGTAGATGCTTCCTTGCCCGGCATGGTTCGTGCCCCCAAACAGAAATTTGAATTCCTGCCAGTCGTCGCTGCCGACGATCCCTTGATACGAGGGGACTCCGTTATCCACGTAGGACTTCAACTGGCCCTGTTGGTCCACCGAGTAGATGCGCCCTTGCCCGGCCAGGTTCGTGCTGGCGAAAACGAATTTGAAATTCGCCCACCCTACATTCTCGAGGGTCGTTGGACCGGACACCGAGGCTCCATTATCCACGTAGGACTGCAACGCGCCCTGTTGGGTCACCGCGTAGATACGCCCTTCGCCGGCCTGGTTCGTGCCGCCGAAGAGAAATTTGAAGTCCAGCCAGCCCCCGTTGTCGAGGGTCACTGGATCCGAAACGTTCCCCACGTCTCCGTTATCCCCGTAGGACAACAGCCGGCCCTGTTGGTCCACTGCGTAGATGCGGCCTTGCCCGGCCTTGTTCATGCCCCCGAAGAGAAATTTGAATTCCAGCCAGTCGTCGAAGCCGACGATCGCTGGATTCGAAACGTTGTAGATAGTTCCGAAATCCTGATAGGAGAGAAGACCGTCCGATACACAAAAGATAGTCGCCGTATAGTTTCCGACGCTCGTGGCGGTTAGAATTCTCCCGACGGCGGTCTCAATATTCAGAATGTCGCAATTTTCAGGATTGTTGGTACCGCCAGCAGCGGTACACGCTATGGCATTGGTGAATATGACCGGCGCAAATTTCGCCAGCGAAGCCTCATCTCCGTTGACACTCGGGTCTTCCATAATCCACTCGACCGTGTTGCCGGCGAAGTCCGCGTTCGGCGGCGGCGCCAATACGATTGTAAAATGCTTGCCCGTCGTGCGGTTTGCCAGCCAGATATAGCCGAAGCTCTTGCCGATATATTGAACCGACACAAATATTTCATCGCCGGCGGTTGCCGGAACGGTCGAAATCGATACCTGATTCACGTATCCGGGCCCTATATTCTTCTCCGCATCAATGTCGACGTACCACTCATACCAGGCGTAGTAGTGCGCATGGCCGCCGCTATCGACGTCCTGCTCAACCCCCGCTTGCAGCACGTCGTTGGAAGCGACGGAAATGCTGTCGCCGTCCAATCCGACCCAGGAAGCCGACATGTATGCATCAGGATCCCCGGAAGAGGACGGGGGCCACGGCGGCCTGAGTACGCTGGGCACTTGCCACATCCCAACCGCTCCCGTGTAGGGGCCACCGCTGGAAGTCGCCGCGCCAGACCAGTTATAGGTGACTTGAGTCGTGTCGCTAACTTTTCTAGGCGGCCTTTTCAAAATGTGCTTCCTGGCGACCGGCGGTTGAAAAACCGGCACCGCTCGATCTTTGGCCAGCCATTTGCGCGAGAAGAACTTCTGCCATGCCTCCTGAAGCGCGGGCGGATCGCTTGCCGTAGGACGCCGCCAAAGGATGCCATTCTTGATTAGCTCGCTTGCGCTGGCCGTGTTGGGATCGAAATCATCCGGAGGTGCTACGACGGAGTAAGCGCCTTTGAGGTTCGTCGGCACCACGCGGAAGGGGATTTTCTTTAGGAAAACCTCCTCGTTGAATACCCATTCGGTCGATGCAGAGGTAGTTGTCATCGGCATTGCAATGGCTCCTTGTGAATGTATTGATCCCTCGCGGCGCTTCATCGGACAGAGAAAACAAGGCAAGGCCCCCGAAGAGAACCCCAGCCTCGCCAGTCCCCCATAGGAAATAGTGAATCGCACAACCGAATCGTTTCGCGGCGTACCGCGAAAAAGCCGGGCAAGGGCCGGGGCTGGCCAATCTTTGCACCATTGCAAAAGAAGCTGCCCCATCCGTCGGGGTTTTCGACGGATAGGTACAACGAACGCGGTCGGGATGGATTTTGGATAGTTGCTTGGCCCTGGTGCTGAAGCCCGCAGCGATTCTTCGGGCAGACGCCGCCCTGAAAGGGCCGCTCCTCCACGGAGCTGCATGTATTCGTGAATTCTTCCGCGGCGTGAAGATATGTACAATTCCCACTTCTCGCAAAGGCGGCGAGAAGTGGGGCATCCGGCATCCAACGCGTGCTGCAGACTTCTATTTAAAGGCCTTCACGGCGGCGGCTTCGTCTTCCTTCACGTCGAAGACGGTGTACAGCTTGGTGATCTGCAGCAGGTCGTGCACCTTCTTGGTAAGGTTCAGCAGTTTGAGTTCGCCACCCTGGTTCTTGGTGGTAGTAAAAGCGCTGACCAGCTCCCCGATGCCGGAGCTGTCGATATAGTTGACGTCGCCGAGGTTCAACACAATTTTCTTGTTGCCCTTGGCGAGCAGGTCGCGAACGGTGTCGCGCAGCATGACGCTGCCTTCCCCCAGGGTGATGCGGCCGCTGGCATCCACGATGGTGACTCCGTCCACCTGCCGAGTGCTAAGTTTCATGCTCACTGAGACCCCTCCTTGCCGGCCGCGGATGAGCCGCGGACGTGCTTGATCAATTTAATTTCCGTACCTGTCTGGGACGGGCGGATTTCCACCACGTCCATAAAAGAGCGCATAAGAAAAATACCGCGTCCTGAAGTCTTGAGCAGATTCTCCGGCGCCAGAGGATTCGGAATATCGCTCAAGTCAATGCCTTTGCCCTGATCGCGAATGGTGATGACGAGACCCTCAGTGGTTCGTTCGAAAGCAAGCGTTACTTTTTTGTCGGGCGCATAGGCGTTGCCGTGGAGCACGGCGTTCACCGCGCCTTCGCGCACCGCCATGGAAATCTGCATGATTTCATCGTCCGCAAAACCCAGTTCCGTGGCGATGCGGGTGGCTTTTTCTTCCGCATGGTCCACGGTTTCCAAAGTGGAATCGAGCGTGTAGGAGATCGCTTGCTCCATGGCCGATGAACTAGTTTAGACCCGCACCTGTACTCGCCGTTGGCCCACAAGGGCTCGCCGCGCAGCCTGTAACCGGCGCTGCGGTAGTTTGCCTGTCGGGACGGGGAATTGTCAACGCGAAGGTGGCCCGCGCTGAGCAAAGCCGAGAGTCCAATCCAGCGGGGCGGTTATAATTTCACGTTGTGGCCACGGCGCTGCGGGCGAAAATCAAGCGATTCCTCAAGCGATTGATTGCTGTCGGGTTTTCGTCTGCGCTGGTCGTCACGTCGCTGGCCTACGCCGTGGACTATTTTGCTTTCCGCTATCGCATCGCGGCCGCTTGCCAGCCGTACGGGCAAGTCAGGATCCAACACTATTACGCTGTGGAACAGAAGAGCGGCAGGACGCAGTTCATCTTCGAACCGTCGCAGCGGGAAACCTGCGTTCACGCGTTGTTTCCGCGTGCCGGATATATGCCTTGCTGGTACCTAGAGCGGCACACGGAGCAACGCACCGATATCTGAAACTGGCGGGCATGCGTGTGATATCTAATATCTCACCGGGCAGCGGGTTCGATATGGAACTGTAAAGTTTCGCCAACTGCAGTTGTTTCAATCAGATGCGCGAGCATCGTGCTACCTCACCGGACCATCTAATGTAGTAGCAAGAAGAGGAATTGGTTCAGGAGGGAATTTATGAGGCTGTTACAGGTGCAAGGGCTAGCGAGCTTGTTCCTGGCAGCGGTTTTATCTGTGCCCGCATGGGGAAGTAATGCGAGCCCAAATTCAGCTGTGCCGGGAACTGTGAATTACGTTGAGGGTCAAGCCTACGTTGGGAATGAGCCGCTTGATCAGAACTCGATAGGAAGAACTACTCTGGAGGTTGGGCAATCGCTCAACACGGAAAATGGTAAGGCAGAGATCCTGCTGACTCCGGGCGTGTTTCTCCGCGCCGGAGACCATACTTCCGTGCACATGGTTGCTGCCGGTCTTACGAATACGGAGTTGCGGCTCACGCAGGGCCATGCCATCGTCGAAGTGGATCAGATCTATCCGCAGAACAACCTACGCGTGGTGGAAGGTGGCGCGACGGTCACACTGTTGAAGCCGGGGCTGTATGACTTCGATCTGCGGCAAAATCAAATCCGCGTGTTCGATGGCGAAGCCATGGTGCAGGACGGCGACCAGCAGATCAGACTGAAAGCCGGGCACGATGTGGTGGCGGAATCCAACGCGCCAGTCAAGGCTGCGAAGTTTGACAAGAAGGATTACGAAAGCGGCGATCTTTACAGCTGGAGCAGCCTGCGCTCCGACTATGAAGCGGAAGCCAACGTCGATGCGGGACACATTGTGCTCGCCGACGGCTGGTATGGCCCCGGCTGGTATGGGCCGGGCTTCTTGGGAGCGGGTTGGGGCTGGGGTGCGGGGTGGGGCGGATGGTACTGGGATCCGTGGTTTGCATCCTTCACCTTCGTGCCGGGAGGCGGAATCTTCTATAGTCCCTTCGGCTGGGGATTCTATTCGCCGGGTCTAGTCTACCGGGCTCCGTTTTACGGCGGACACGTCTACCACACGTTTAACGCGGCAAATGTGCACGCGTGGGGACCGGGGCCGCACTACGCGACCAGCAAAGGCTATGCGCGTGGAGTCTACAGCGGAGCCGGCGCTTTCCGTGGCGGTTTCAACTCCGGGCCGGTCATGGCATCGCGTGGTCGCGGTGGCGTCGGCGGAGGAGGCTTCCACGGTGGTGGTGGTGGTCACGCGGGCGGCCGCTGAATGAATTGATAATTTGCTGAAAGAGATGATTCTCAGGCGGGACGTTAAATTTCGTCCCGCTTTTTTTATGTCTGAAGGCCGTCGGCCAGTCTGACGCTGGGCGATCGTACGCCACCAGATAAAGTTCTGTGCATCTAACTGGTTTTGGAGGTAGCGATGGAGAGATCTGGCGGTTTAATCAAAGGCATATTCGGGTGCGCCTTGTGTGCGGTGATTGCTGGCGGCGTTTGGGCTCAGAATGCAGCCGCGCAGGGATCTCCGGCACATTTGTTGGTGACGGTCGAAGCTCGGCATAGCTCAGACGTACCGGAGATCGGCCAAAGCGATGTGATGGTTCTTGAAGGCCACGACCGCGATGAGGTCACGAGCTGGGTGCCTGCGCAAGGGGACAATGCTGCGCTCGAACTATATATTCTGCTCGACGATGGTTCCAATGACAGCCTGGGCAGGCAACTCGAAGACCTTCGGCAGTTCATCAACGCTCAGCCGCCGTCCGTGAAGATCGGCATCGCCTACATGCGGAATGGCGCGGCACCCGTGCAACAGGATTTGACCAGCGACCATGCCCTGGCGGCGAAAGCTTTGCGGCTTCCGTTGGGAGTTCCGGGCATCAATGGCAGTCCATATTTTTCACTGAGCGATCTGCTCGAGCACTGGCCGGGGAGCGCCGCACGCCGCGAGGTGCTGATGGTCTCCGATGGAGTCGATCGGTATTACGGCAGCCGCGATCTGGAAGACCCCTACCTGTCTAAGGCAATCGAGAACGCGCAGCGCGCCGGCGTCATCGTCTATGCCATTTACACTCCGGGGGAAGGGCACGTGGGCCATAGCTACTGGCAAAGCTATTGGGGACAGCTTTATCTCTCGCGCCTGGCCGACGACACTGGCGGGGAAGGTTATTACATCGGTCTTTCTGGCTCTCCGGTCAGCTTTAGCCCTTATCTTGACGATATGGAACGCCACCTGAACCACCAGTATTTCCTGGCCTTCAATGCCAAGCCGCAGAAAAAGAATGGATGGCAACAAGTGAAGGTTACGACGGAAGTACCGAACGCCGAAATGGTTTATCCGCACCAGGTTTACGTTCCGGCAGCGGCGCGTTAAGAGATCCACGGGGAAAGATCCATCTCGCTTTTTTGTCCGCGGATTCGGCTACAATGACGTTCACTCGGAAACCTGAGGGAACGCTTATGTCTAGCCGGTTCATCTCTACGCGATTGCGATGTCTCGTAATTGCGTTCTTCACCTTTACTGCCGCGGTCATTCAGCTTCCTTCTGCTTCGTCTCAGACAACTGCCGCATCAGCGTCCGATGCTTCTTCCGACCCTCGGCTGGAAAAGGGCTACCGCTTCCAGAAAGGTGGTTGGACCTACGTTCATCTGGAAGGCTCGCCCTCTGATATCGGATTCCAGCATGGCTATCTGCTGGCTGCCGAGATCGCCGATGCTCTTGACGTGGTCAAACTTCTGGATACGCACCAGACTCACCGCGATTGGGAGTTTTTCCGCAAGACGGGGCGGGAGATGCTCTGGCCGCGCATCGATGCTGAATACCAGCAGGAGCTGCAGGGCATTGCCGACGGCGCCCAGGCGCATGGAGTCGATGTGGATCTGGATGACATTGTCGCGCTGAATGCATTTTTGGAAGTTCCCGACTACTACGTTCCGTGGCTGAATAAGCGCGAGAAGCAGGCGAATGTGCCAAAGCTGAAAGCTCCGGGCAACTGCAGTGCCTTCATTGCCACCGGCGCTTACACCAAAGATCACCAGATTGTCATCGCGCACAACAACTGGACGGGCTATATCGACGGCGAGCGCTGGGTGATCATCTTCGACATTGTGCCGCAGCACGGCCAGCGCATTCTGATGGATGGCTTTCCCGGCGTGATCACCAGCGACGACGATTTCGGCATCAATGGCGCCGGCATCATGATCACCGAAACCACCATTACGCAATTCGAAGGCTGGGACCCGAACGGCAAGCCGGAGTTCGTGCGCTCGCGCAAGGCGCTGCAGTATGCCCAAAGTATCGACGATTATGTGAGCATCATCAAGGAGGGAAACAACGGCGGCTACGCCAACGACTGGCTTATCGGCGATCGCAAGACGGGAGAAATCGCTTATCTCGAACTTGGCCTGAAGAATACGCCGCTGTGGAGAACGAAAGATGGCTATTACGTCAGTTCAAACTTTGCGCGCGATCCCAAACTAATTCGCGAGGAGACCGACGGCTTCGATCCCAGTGATATGTCGGCGTCGATGAATGCGCGTCATGCGCGCGCCGATGAAATGGTGCAGCGCGCCAAGGGAGCGATCGACGTCGAAATGGCGGAGGCCTTTCTGGCCGACCATTTAGACAGCTTCGAGAAAAAGGAGCAGGCGGACGAGCGCTCCCTGTGCGGGCACGGGGATACGTCCCCGCGCGGCGTGAAGGAGTGGGAGTGGGCTCCGTACAATCCCGGAGGGGCGGTGCAGGGCAAAGCCACCGATAGCAAGATGGCGGCGAACATGAGCTTTGTCGCGCACGCCGGGCATCCTTGCGGAGCGGATTTTCTGGCCGCGGACTTTCTTGAGCAGCATCCGCAGTATTCGTGGCAGAAGCCGTTGCTGCACGACATGAAAGCCGGGCCTTGGATAAAATTTCAAGCGGGGCAAGCGAAATGAAAGAAACGCCGCAACAATACACGCAACGAATCGTCGGCTACTCCCAAGGCAAGCAGCCTCTGGCGGTGCAATCCGCGACGGCGAAGAAACTCGAGAGCTTGATTAAAGGCTTGCCCACTTCCAAATTGCGCAAGCGTCCGGCAGCCGATAAATGGTCGGTGAGTGAAATTCTTGCGCACCTTGCCGATGCGGAGGTCGCAATTGGGTTTCGTTTGCGGCTGATTCTGGGCTCTCCCGGCACGCCCGTCGCGGCCTTCGACCAGGATGCCTGGGTGATCAACCTGCACTATGAGAAACGCGATCCGCGCAAATCGGTGGAGCAGTTTCGCGTGGCGCGCGAAGCCAATCTGGCGTTGCTCAAGTCGCTGGCCCCGGAGCAGTGGAAACACTACGGCATGCATGCCGAGCGCGGGCAGGAGTCGATTGAGCACATGGTGCGCATGATCGCCGGCCACGATCTCAACCACCTGCAGCAAGTCGAAAAAATCCTCTCCAAGTGAACATTCCGCGCGTGTGCGCCGCGCGCGTGCCGAAGTCGTACATCCACTACAACTCCTCAAAATGCAGCAATAAATGCGATTCGGATATGCGGAAAATACGCGTGTGGACCGGCCATTCTTCGTGCTACTTTCGCGTTAACCGATTGCTTCTTTAACTTCGGGAGCAAATCCAGATGACTACGAAAGTTTGCACCAACGGGGACTGCCCGGCATACGCGCACCTGGTTTATACCGTGGCCATGCGGTGCGTTCTTTGCCGTTGCGACTTGCAGGCTGCAAAAACTGCCCCCGCCGGACTGGGGCGCCCCGACGCGAGTGCTCCCGGATTCTCCAAGAAGTCCGTTGGAACTCACGCCGCCCGGTAGCTCGCGGAGTTTACATCCCGAATCTAGTCGGAGTGTCCTTACCCCCGCCCTTCCTACGAATGAGATGTGCCGGAAGTTCGAAGCCAACAACTCCCTGATAAAATGAAGTGAAAGTGGTCGCGCGGAGAGATGGCCGAGTGGCTGAAGGCGCGCGCCTCGAAAGCGTGTATACCTTTACGGGTATCGGGGGTTCGAATCCCTCTCTCTCCGCCATTTTTTTGTTATCTGACCGTTGCAGACCATCCGTGCCGGGTTTTCAATTGCTTCGAGTTCCGTCATCTCTTCCTGGAGAAAACAACGGGCTCGGCCGAGGTAATACCTTTGCCTTCTTTCACGGTGATGAACTGATTGGGCTTGACGCCTGGGATTGAATCCCTTTGGCCGCTGGGCCAGACAATCTCGAGACTCACTGTCTTGCCCTCTTCCGGCTTGCCCAGACCGAAGGTTAGCGGCAGCTCGCTTTGGGAGAGATAGCTTGAACCGGTCTTTACCATGGCAAACAGGCGCGTTCCTTTGTTGGTTTTCACCGTGACCTTTGCGCCAATGCCATCGCGGTTTGATCGGGTGCCCACGGTTTTCACGCGCAGCATGTCGTTCTGGTTTCCGTTGTCGTTGCGCAGCAACCGCACTGGCCCGTTGTTGGCAGTAATCAACAGATCCAGATCCCCGTCGTTGTCGAAATCTGCGTAGGCCGCGCCACGGCCCACCGTCGGACGCTGCAGCGCGGAGCCGAGTTTTGCGGTTACTTCTTCAAACTTGCTCTTGCCAAGGTTGCGGAAGAGATGCGGCGGTTGGGCATACTTGACGTTGGGCTGCACCACACTGATGTCGTCGGAGACATGGCCGTTGACTGCGAGGATGTCGGGCTGGCCATCGAGATCGTAGTCAAAGAAAAACGTGCCGAAGGTAAGCGACTTGGTCGAAACTCTCGCGATGCCGGTGGCCGGAGCTAAATCCGTAAATAAACCCGAGCCGTCGTTGTGGTAAAGCGCCATCCCTTCGTTGGTGAAATTGCCGATCACCAGGCTCTGCCAGCCGGAGTTGTCGTAGTCAGCCGCATCCGTACCCATCCCAGCGCGTACCGTTCCAGCATCGCTGTAAGCCACGCCAGCGGCGACGGCAACGTCCGTGAAGGTTCCGTTGTGATTGTTGCGGTAGAGCTTGTTTGGTTCCGTATCGTTCGAAACGAAAAGGTCTAACCAGCCATCATTGTCATAGTCCAACAACGCAATCCCGAGCGATTTGCCCGTGGGATCGTAGAGGCCGGCGCGTCGCGTGACGTTCTCAAACGTTCCATCGCCCTTGTTGTGGAAGAGCGTGGAGCTTTGACCTTTGTACCTCTGGGGAGTGCAGTAAGACTTGTTTTTGTTGTCGAGTGAACAGTATTGATCAGTTTCAATGGACCAGTCGATGTAGTGGGCGACGAAAAGATCGAGCTTCCCATCGTTGTCGTAGTCAAACCATGCCGCGCCGGCGGAAAATCCCGGATCGCCCACTCCCGCCTTGGCTGTCACGTCAACGAATTTGCCATTGCCGAGATTGTGAAATAGATGGTTCGATCCAACCGTCGTGATGTAAATGTCGACGTAGCCGTCGTTGTCATAATCGCCGACGGCACAACCGAGCCCATACATCTCCACCGCGAGACCCGCCTGCCACGTCACATCCGTAAAGGTTCCGTCCCTATTATTGTGATAGAGCGCGGGGAAGGATTTGGCGGACTTATGTCCGGGCCAGTCCATGGAATTGACGAGGAGAATATCCTGCCATCCATCGTTGTCATAATCGAGAAAGCACGCACCGCTGCCCATGGTTTCCGGGAGATACTTTTTTCCGAAAGCACCGCTATTGTGTTTGAAGTGAATGCCTGCCCGGGCGGTGACATCGGTGAACTCAATGGGGCCGGAGGGACGAGAAGGCTTCGCGGTCGAGTCGGGTACTGCAGGTGGGGGTTGAGAAGCTGATGTCACGGGCGTCTGCGCCGGGGCCGCCGGAGCGGATTTTGGCTCGCTCGATGCCTTCGGCTTGCAACCCGCCAACGTGAAAAGAGCAACCAATAGCAGCAGGGAGCAGGTGCCACCATGCAGCGGCCTCTGAAATCGAAGACTCCTCTTACGAACCGTCACTGAGCCACCGACAGTTTTGCAGCGCTCGCGCGGCGGGAATCCAGCCAGATCTCGATCAGCATGGCCGTTGGACCCACCACGAATAGCGCATAAAAAGGCGCGTAAACAATCTGGTCTAAGCGCAGGACCATTTCAACCAGAGCCACCAGGAACACGACCAGACATTGACCGCGCTTGGACCGAACCGTGGTCTTCGGATCGGTAA
>Ga0302324_100011206_pt1 | contig 18444 bp, 16 predicted proteins | sample Palsa_T0_1_FD_201949 | JGI IMG/M metagenome (GOLD analysis project Ga0302324, IMG submission 201949) | Peat permafrost microbial communities from Stordalen Mire near Abisko, Sweden - Palsa_T0_1 | ecosystem: Environmental > Terrestrial > Soil > Palsa > Peat permafrost | place: Sweden: Abisko... | reverse complement strand
CAATGTCGTCGTCGGGATGAACGCGTTCGGTTTTGCGCTCTCGCCGGACGGACGCTTCGCGATCGTCAGCAACGACGACGAGCGCGAATACAAGGTTCACAGCGCCATCGATCCGCTGACGTTCGGCGGATATTCGCTCACCGTCGTCGACACGACGACGATGAGCGTCGTCGATCGCTACCGTGCGTTCAATGAGCCGTTTTTCGCGGGCGTCGTCGCCCTTACCGATCCGCAGAATGCGGCGCGCACGCTCGTGCTTGCCTCAGGCGGACCGTCCAACATCGTGTATGCGTTCACGCTTGATTCCGGCGGTCATTTAGCGCCGGATGCCGCGCACGTCATTGCGGTACCGAGTCCGGGCGATCCGGCGTTCGCCGATGCGGGCCACAGTTTTCCGGGCACCCTCGTCACGGCACGCGATGGCCGCCGCGTCTACGTCGTGAACGAGGGAGGCGATGCCGTTAGTGCGATCGATACCGCCCGCCGCTCGGTCAGCGGCGTCACACGGATGGTCGGCTTCTTTCCGGCCGGCGCCGCGCTCGCCGGCGAGCGCCTCTTGGTGACGAACGAAGGATTGATGCGGTACGCAAGAACGGCCGAGCAGCTCGTGCCGCCGTTTCGCGAGCCGCCGGCGGATTTGCTGCGCGCGTCCTCGTTGTCACTCGTCGGCACTACGCCGGACGGTGATTTATCGGCTGCCGATGTGCCGCCGTTCGTGCCGGCGGTGCCGATGGATCCCACGCCGGATGGCACCATTGTGATCGGCGGGGCACATCCGACCGCGATCGCCGTTTCGCCGGACAACGCATATGCCTATGTCGCGATGACGAACGTCGACCGCATCGCAACCGTCGTGCTCGACGCGACGCCGCACGTCGTCGGAGGCACCGAATTGCGGTTGTTCGATCGCGGCCCCTACGGCACGCAGCCGGACGCGCTCGCGCTGAGCAAAGACGGAACGCGACTCTATGTTGCGCTCGCGGGCCTCAATGCGATCGCCGTGATCGATGCGCACGATCCGATTCATCTGCACCGGTTGGGCCTTATACCGACGGGATGGTATCCGTCCGCGCTGGCATTGTCCGCGAACGACCGTGTCTTATATGTGACGAATGCAAAGGGATTTGGACACGACGCGGGATTCACGGGCGATCCGGCGATCGAGGCTGATTCAAGCACTGTTTGGTCGACGTTCGAGAAGATCGACCTCGCGCAGGTACACGTCAGCACGACAACGCTGACGACGCTGAAGAACACGCGCGTGGTGACCGGCTCCAAACCACCGTCCTATCCCAAGGCATTGCGTAACGTCGTCGTCATTCTGGAAGAAGCTCGGACATTCGACTCCGTACTCGGCGACCTCGGTTACGGTCCGGCCGATCCCGGCCTCGTTGCATTCGGCGAGACGGTGACGCCGAATCTACATGCACTCGCTCGCCGGTTCGCAGTCGCCGGTAACTTGTTTGCAGATGCCGAGGAATCCGACGCCGGACATCAGTTCGTCTACGCCGGCATCGCAACGGCCTATACGGAAAAGACGCTCGCCGTCAAGAGTGGCCGCCGTACGCTCGTCAACGCAAACGAAGATCCCGAGGATTACCCGCGCCTCGGCTACATTTTCAATAGCCTAGCGCGTCACAAAATATCGTTCCGCGACTACGGCGACCTCGTGCGGCTCGCGGGTTACGACGAAGGTGCTGCGGCCGATCCGAAAACCGATGACGCCGATTTTCTCGGCCCCGATGACGTCCATGCGCTCACGCACGGTCTCGGCGGCCGATACACGCTCGACGTTCCCGCCCCCGCAGTGCTCGCCGGTCGCATCGATCTCAACTATCCGGGCCAAAATGCGCGCATCCGCGACGAGCGTCGGGCGCGCGATTTTATGCGCGACTACGATCTGCTGGTGAAGGCGCACCGCCAACCGCGGTACACGGCAATCTGGTTGCCGTCCACCGATGCCGGCGACGGCGATCGGGCACTGGGCGAGATCGTGCAGCACCTTTCGCACTTGGCATCATGGAAGAATACGGCCATTTTTATCATGCCGGCCAGCGCGCAGAATGCGCGCGATCATGTCGACGAATATCGCAGTTATGCCGTCGTCGTATCGCCGTACGCAAAACGCACGTTCGTCGGCATGCGCCACCTCTCCACGGTGAGCGTCCTAAAAACCACCGAACAGCTTTTCGGCCTGCCGCCGCTTGCACTCGGCGATCTGCTCGCAACCGACATGTCCGATTTCTTCACCCCGAAACCAGCCAACGCTCGCCCCTACACCGTTGTTCCGGTTTCCCCGCAAACCGGCGCCGCAGCCCGCTGATGCCGGAACCTGGGTTTTTGGTGCCGAACCTGACAGCGTGACGACGAAAATTTTGGAAGCACCTTTCGTAATGCACGACGCCGGCTCGCTCGCCGGCGCCGTCGTGTTGCGACCGGCGACGGCGGTCGACCGCCTGGTTCCGCTCAAAGGCGAGCCCAGCCCGATTGCCGACCGCGCGATCGACCAACACAAGATCTTAGTCGGCCGGCTACGCGATAAGGGCGTCGCCGTCACGGAACTCGAGCCCGTGCATGCAACGCCCGGTGAGTCATTGATTGCTGATTGCGCGATCGTTTTGCCGAAAGGTGCGATCATCACGCGGCCGTCGAGCGTCGATCGCCGCAATGAAACGCAGGCCGTCGAAAACGCGCTGTCGGCGTTGGGTATACCGGTCATCGGCCGCATCGAAGCACCCGGTTTGCTTGACGCGACCGATGTCGCGTTCGGCGGTGATACACTCTACGTCGGCGTTCCGATGCCGGGCAACGGTCTGCGTGCCCGCTCGAACGAACTCGGCCGTCGCGGTCTCGAAGCAATTGCGACGGCATACGGTCTCAAGACCGTCGAACTCAGCTTGACGGCCGATGTGCTGCGCCTGCGTAACGTTTTCAACTTTGTTGCCCACGATACGGTTGTCGTTGCGAGCGAATGCGTCGACATCGTTCCGCTCTCGAATCTTAAGACGGTTGAAGTACCGCGCGGTGAGGAGTTTGCAGCCGGCATTTTGGCGCTGGGCGAACGCCGCGTTCTCGCGAACCTGCGTTACCGGGAAAGCGTCGCGGTTTTTCGCAAGGCGAAGCTCACGGTCGAAGCGATCGACCTTTGGGAGTTCGGAAAAGCGGGAGCGGGTCCGTTCTCGCTTGTCCTTGCCACAAAACGCGGCTGAAGCGCCGATGCGCGTGGCAATCGTGTCCGACATTCACGGCAACCTCGCGGGTCTCGATGCGTGCTTGGATGATTTGCGTGCGCAAGGTGGCGCCGATCGTATCGTCGCTGCCGGCGACCTCTGCATGGATGGGCCAAAGCCGAAGAAAGTCCTCAAGCGGTTGCGCGAGATCGGCGCCGCGTGTTTACGCGGCAATACCGATCGCATGATCGCGCTCGGTGACGGCGGCCCGGAAGAATCGGCAGCGATTGATTGGCAGCGCGAACAGATCGGTTCGCGCTGGACCCAGTGGCTGGGCGAGTTGCCGCTGCGCCTGCGGTTTGGCGATGAAGGCAACGAGCTTCTCGTATGCCACGCAAATCCCAAAAACGATGACGAACACGTTTGGCCCGACGCCGGGAGCGCGCAACTCGAACGCTTATTCGGCGACGAGCCCGCGCGCAGTTTTGCGTTCGGTCATTTACACGTGCCGTACGTTCGGATGTGGCGCGACAAGCTGCTGACTTGCGTTGCATCGGCGGGCCTGCCCAAAGACGGCGATCCCCGCGTCCATTACGCGATTTTGACTAGCCGTGACGACGGCTGGCAAGTAAAGTCGCGCCGGGTCGTCTTCGACGTCGAAAAGGTCGCCAAGGATTTGCGCAAGAGCGGTATTCCGGAACTTGCGGAGCGCCTGCGCACGCTGCGTCGCCATCGCTACAAAGCCATCACGAACGTCGTCCCGTAATGGCGCCCGCAATCAAGATAGACCGGCTCGTAAAGCGCTACGGTGATTTTACCGCGGTCGATGATATTTCGCTGGAAGTCGAAGAAGGTGCGTTCTTTGGGCTGCTCGGCCCCAACGGTGCGGGCAAGACGACGACCATCAACGCGATCGTCGGTCTGGCAAAAATTACCGCGGGTTCTATCGCGCTTTTCGGCCACGACGTCGTGCATGACTGGCGCGCTGCGCGCGGCTTCGTCGGCCTCGCGCCGCAAGAATACAATTTCGACCGCTATCTGAATATCCGCGACGTCTTGATCTATCAGGCCGGTTATTACGGGCTGGCGGGGCCGGCGGTGAGAAGGCGGGCTGACGATCTCCTCGAGCGCTTTTCGCTGACGAGCAAGGCCAAGCAAGTCTACACGCGTCTTTCCGGCGGAATGAAACGCCGTCTGACGCTGGCGCGTGCGCTCATGCATCAGCCGCGCCTTCTGATCCTCGACGAACCGACGGCCGGTGTCGATGTCGAGTTGCGCATCGAGCTGTGGGCCTTCTTGCGCGAGATGAACGCGGCCGGAACGACGATCGTCCTGACGACCCATTATCTTGAAGAAGCCTCGGAACTCTGCGAGCGCATCGCGATTATCGAGGCCGGCAAAATCGTCGCACTTGAAGATACGCAAAAATTGATCGGCAGCCGGTCATTGCAGGATGTCTTTCTTGAGCTGACGCGCCGATGAGCAATTGGACCGGACTTTGGACGATCGTCAAGCGCGAAATGGTGCGCACGTTTTCGATTATCAATCAGGTTATTTGGCCGCCGGTGATCACGACCTTGCTCTACGTACTCGTGTTCGGCTACGGCATCGGCAGCAAGATCACGAATGTCAAAGGCCTCTCGTACGCGGAGTTTCTCATTCCGGGGCTGATCATGCTGCAAGTCATCGATCAAACCTACGGCGAGAGTTCCAGTTCATTTTTCCAGGGACGCTTCATGAACTCAATCCAGGAACTCCTGATCGCGCCGCTCTCGGCGTACGAGATCGTCACGGGCTACATTCTCTCGGGTATTGCGCGTGCGATGTTCATTGCAGTCATTATTACCGTGATCGGTATTGTGTTTGTCCATACGGGACCGATCAACTACGCGCTCTACGCGCTGGTCATTGTGCTTGTGGCGATTCTTTTTTCCTCGCTGGGCCTGGTGTTCGGCATGATGGCCGAGAAGTTCGACCACATCGCGATGCTCACGACGTTTGCGATCACGCCGCTCGTATTCGTTGGGGGCGTATTCAACCCCAAGTCGTTTTTGCCGCCGGTGCTGCAGCAGATCTCGATGTTCAATCCGATGTTCCATATGATCGATGCATTTCGCTACAGCTACTCGGCCCGCGGTGACGCACCGCTTGCCCTCTCGCTTTCCGTGGTTGCCATCCTGGCGACCCTTGCGACGGCGCTTGCTCTAACGATGACCGCGCGGGGGTACAAGCTGCGGGCATGAAGCGGCAGCGGCGCAACCCTTGGGGCCGGTTGCCCGTCGGGAACAGTATGACTTCAACCCACCGTTTCGCGCTCGGGGCGGCGTTTGCGCTCGTGAGCTTGGGCATGCCGGTCGCCGTCCGTGCAGCCGGCACGCCGGTCAACGCGCCTGCCCCGAAATTTCGCCTGCACACTCTCGACGGCCGAACGGTGACGCTCGACACGTTCCGTGGCAAGACGCTCGTCATCAACGTGTGGGGATCGTGGTGCCCGCCGTGCCGGCTCGAAATGCCGGACCTCGAGGCCGAAGCGAACGCCGATGGTCCCAGCGTTGCGTTTCTGGGCATCGATACCACCGAAACACCGGCGGTCGCGCGCGCGTTTACCACCGCCAAAGGCGTCACGTACCCGCAAGTTGTGACGACCGTCAAGTCGGCCTTTGCGAACGATTACGATATTCGCAACTACCCGACGACGATCGTCATCGATCCCAGCGGCGTGGTACGGGCGCGACACGACGACAACATCTTGCCGCGCGCGCAACTGCATGCGTTCATCGCCGCTGCGCAGCAGGGCCGCGCAGCGTCACTGGTAACCGAGGAGCAGCGCAAACTCGATACGTTGCTCGATCCCACGCAGTTTACCCTGACCGGCGATGGGCCGACGATATTCGGGGGCGCCGTCGGCGTCGACCGCGCGATCAGCGTGGCGGACGACCGGATGGATGATGCGATGAGCGATCCGGCGCGCGATCACGATCTGCTTAAGACGCATGCGGAAGAAAACGCATTGCGCGCTCGCGCGATCGCCGCTCTCGAACCGGTCGCAAGCGACGCGTCGGCGCAAGTATTGCTATCGCGTTTGCGCGGCGATCAGGCTCTGGCTTTGGGCCACTGGGGTGCCGCGGATGCGGCGTACGCGCGCGCACTGACCATCGCTCCGAACGATCGCGGTTCGCTTGCGGGCCAAGCGTATGCGGCCTCCAAACGCGGCGATACCGCCCGCGTTGCCGCCATCGACCGGCGGATCGCCTCCATCGCGCCGTCGTATTCGACATATATCGCATTGACGCGCGCGGAAGCCGCCCGGGGTCATCGCGCGCTGGCATTCAACGCGCTCGACCGTGCCGTCGCTGCAGCGAAAGCCGCGCACGACTTCGCGCATTTGGCGTGGGTGCATCTGTATGGTGGTCGCTCGGCCGTCATGCTGGGCGATCGCGTGCGCGCGCGCAGCGAATTCACCCTGGCGGAGTCTGCCGCCGAACGTATCAACCCGCACGACGTGCGCCGGGTGATGTATCTGGAACAATCGCAAGAAGCGACGGTCGCTCTGGATCTGAGCGATTCGCACGTCGGGACGGCTCTATCACTCGCGCCGTGGACGGGACCCGATCTGCCCGGTTCGGTTGCCAGCACGATCAAATACCGGCTCGCCGTGAGCGGCACTGCCGGCAATCGCATTGCCTTGACGGCGACCGGACTCCCCAAAGGCTGGGTCGGCTCGTTTTGCAGCGACCGGTTGTGCTCGCCCTTTGCAACGACGATCGCCGTTCCCGCAAGCGGCATCAAGCTCATCGAATTTCAAGTCGTGCCCCCCGACGCTTCGCGGCGAACGGTGCACGTGCGTATCCATGCCGCGTCGGGCGGGAAGTCGCTTGCCGACGTCACGACGCTCGTGCGCACGTAAGAGGAGCCCCGATGAGTATTCGTATTCTCGTTTGCGCCCTCGCCGTGACGGCGGCGGCCGTCGCGCCGCAGGCTGCGCGCGCTGCTGCCGTTACCGGGCCGCAAGTCGGCGCGCCTGCGCCGGCATTTACGCTCGAGACCATCGACGGCCGGACGGTTACGCTCGAGTCTTTTAAAGGCAAGACGCTCGTTATCAACATGTGGGCGACGTGGTGCCCGCCGTGCCGTGAAGAGACACCGGATCTGCTCGCAGCGTACGCGTCGCTGCATGCGCCGGACGTCGTGTTCCTGGGCGTCGACTCAACGGAAGAAGCGCCGATCGTTCGGGCGTTCGTTGCGGCCAAGGGTGTTCCGTACGCGCAAGCGATCGACCACGATCGTCGCTTTGCCGCGGCGTACGACATCCGCTATTTTCCAACAACGTTCGTGATCGATCCGCAGGGCATCTTGCGCGCGCGCTTCATCGACGAGATCGCGCCGGAGCAGCTGCGTGCATTGGTCATTGCGGCGAAGGCCGGACGTGATGGGGTCATCGCCTCGGCGCTGCAGTCGCAGATCGATGCCGTCTTAGCGCCCGAACGATACGATTTCAGCGGCGATGCCGCTGCCGTCCACGCGGCGGTGAAAAATGCATCCGATGCGATCGATCGCGCCGACACGCTGGTGGGCGAAAGCGATGCCAAACAGGGAAAAGCCGTTGACTTTTTGCGCGTTCGCGCCGAAGAAGTCACGCTGCGCGATCGCATCATCGCTGCGCTGGAACCGGTGGCGACAAGTCCGGCGGACCGCGGTATGCTCGGCCGTCTGAAAGGCGACGCCGCAAGCGAACGCGAGCAGTGGAAGGACGCCGTTGCGCATTACGATGAGGCGCTTGCGGTCGACCCGGCCGATCAAGATGCCTTGGATGGCTTGGCGACGGCGGCAAATGCCGCGCAAGAGTACGATCGCAGCATCGACGCGTACCGTCGCCTGGCCGAACGTGCGCCGTCCCCCGACGCCTTCATCGAACTTGGAAACGCCTATAAAAAAACCGGCGACTACGCAAAGGGCGTGGGCGCATTCGAGCACGGCCTAGCGCTGGCAAAAGCGGCGGTCGATGCAAAGCCGGAGGCGCGGACGATCCGCAAACTGGGCGCCGTGTATCTCTACCAAGGCCGGCTGTACGCCGTTGCAGGCGACAAGGAAAAAGCGCGTCAGGCGTTTGCAAACCTCACTGCCTGGACGCTGAAGTTGCCGAAAAATGACAGCCGCTACGCGATGTATCTCGAAGAATCGCAAGAAGCGACCGTCGCGCTCGACACGGATCCCGCGGCGCGCGGGAAAACGGCCGTTTCGCTCGCGCCGTGGACCGGTCCTGACCTGCCGGGTTCCGTAAGCAGTACGTTCAAGTATCGGCTCGTCGTGTCGGGAACGCCCGGAAAAACGGTGACGCTGAGCGCTTCGGGCTTGCCGAAATCGTGGATTGCGTCGTTCTGCACGGACCGCGTTTGCGCGCCGTTCAAAGTGGTCACCACGCTGGCACCCTCGGGCGTGAAGGTCATTGAATTCCAGGTGATTCCCGACGGCCCGAACCTCAAGGCCACGCCGACGGTCCGGGTCGATGCGACCGCCGGAGGGTCGCGTTCAAGCGCGACCGTCGTCGCAAAGGCCCTGTAACTTCCCGGTGTCCGGCGAACTAGCCGCGCGGTTTGCGCGTGACGAGCGGGAGGCTTTTCGCATAGACGGCGCTGCGGATGGCCCAAGCTCGCAGCGCCTCGACGTCGTCGAGCATCGCCTCGGGAACGACGACGGCGGTTTTACTCGGCGCCGCCGTCGGTTCGTATTGCAGCATCTTGCCGCCGGCTTTGAGTAAGTCGCGGCCATGAGCGGATGAGAGTTTGAAGGCGAGCCCGACGTTTGAGAGCGACGCGAAGTTGCGGTCGTCGACATACGCCGTCAAACCGCCGAACATGGCGCGGAAGCTCAGAATACCGGGAAACGCCGGTGTATTGCAAGCGGGTTCCAGCCGCGCGCGGAGTTCGTCGTTCGTCACGATCAACCCGGAAAGAACGGGTTGTGCGCTTTTTCTTCGGCGATCGTCGATGGCGGACCGTGGCCCGGCATCAGCACCGTCGCGTCATCAAGTGCGAATAATTTGAAGCGCACGCTGTCGAGGATGTCTTCATACGTCGAAACGTCGCCGTACGCGCCGCCGACGCTGCCCGCGAAGAGTGTGTCACCGGTGAAGAGTGTCGAGCGAAAGAGAAAGCACGAGCTGCCGTCTGTATGGCCCGGTGTGTGCAGCATGCGAATGGCGGCGTTCTCACCGAACGGCAACTCGTCGCCGTCGACAATCGGCAGCGCGTTTTTCGCAAGCGACCCGATCGCCTGCGAATCCGACTTGTGCATCACGATTTGCGCTTTCGGATAGGCTCGTGCGACGTCGGCGGTCGCGTCGCAGTGATCGGCGTGTTTATGCGTGATGAGAATATAGCGCAATGTATAGGGGCCTTCGTTGACGGCGCGCATCAACGTTGACGGAAGTCCGGCAGGGTCGATGAGTGCGGCCGTCTTGCCGTCGTCGAGGAAGAAGAGATAGCCGTTGGACGGATGGGGATCGTGCGGATGGTGACGCACATCGGGCGGAAGCGGGACGTTCGGCTGCCAACGCTGCGCCGCAAGGTCTGCGAACTTGCCGGGGTCCAGGCGCAGGAGCGGTGCGAGCGCGCGCGCTTGGTCCTCGGTCGCAACGCCGTCCCCGCGCTTCCAGCCTTCAATCAAATCGGCGGCCAGGCCGGTTGCTTTTGTAAGCGATGCGGTCGCAACGCCGGTACCTTTTTGCGCTTTTCGCAGGACGTCGGAAAAATCGTCTTCGAGCATCTATGCGGCCGGGATAACCGTGTCGAGATCGCCGCTGAGCAACTGTTGCGGAACTTGCGTGAACGCATACGATCCGTCCGCTGCTTGATTGAAGATCCAAACGATATCGAAGCGATCGCCGGGCCACGTCGCCGGTACGCCCGCAAAGAGTTGTGCGCCGATGATCGGGATATGCTTATGCTCCCATGCAACGAGTACGACGCCCGACGCGCCACGGATATCGTTGACGAGTGCCGTCTCGTCGCCAACGGAGAATTGTTCATTAATCGTAAGTTGCAACCGGTCGGCGAGCGGCGTAACCGTTTGGGAAGGTCGTAAACTATGTGCGGGATCCTCGATCCCGTCGGTTGGATCGTCGCCCGGGGGTGGCGTGAAACCGCCCGCGTAGATCGTGCCGGGCGTTTGGACCGCACTGACCCATGGTTGCGAAAAAAACGGCGCGAGTGCGCCCGCACGGTTCCAGCCGCGTACGATCAAAGAATGTTTGTTTTGTGTGCCGTCGGCAAGTACCGCAAACGGCGCGGTTTTTGGCGCAAGCGGTTTCTCTCCGTGGCGAACGATCATGATTGTCGATGGTCCCGGCATAGTCACACCTTTTCCGGCGTGTGTCCCGCGATTCCCGGTTCGGATATCGGCCGAGCGGGTGATCGCGTAATGCTCGCGCGAAACACCGCACGTATGCGCAAGCGGATCGTCCAGGCCGCCGGGGTCGCGTTCGCGGTCCTACTCCTGCTGTTGTACGCGCCGACGGCGTGGGTGGAATTCGGCACGCCGGGTACGATCGGCTGGCAACTCGACGATGACGCTCGCGTCGCGACGCTAGCCCCCGACGGATCCGCGGAGCGCGCGGGCGTGCGCGTCGGCGATCGGGTCGACCGGACGGCATTGCCGCTGGGCGTCGGTTACCTCATTGCGAACGGGCGTATGCCGGTCGGGCTCGTGCGCGATTATCGCATCACGTCCGGCACGCGGATGACGACGGTGCGATTGACCGCGACGGCCGCGCCGCGGGCGTCGCGCCTCGACGCACTCCTGCAAACCGGTTCATTTCTCGTTACCGCTGTCTACCTGATCGTAGCGGCTGCGATGATCGTCCTGCGGCCGGGGCCGATGTCGTGGTGGCTGTTGCTCTACGCCGGCGGCACCGGCAGTGCATACGAACTGAGCGCCGTGTATGGTCGCCTTCCGCCAGGCGCGCTGGCCGTGTTCACCGTGACGGTATTCGCACTTATCGGCGGCGCCAGCGCCTACCCGATTGTGCCGTTCGTCCTGCGATTTCCATACGACCGCGTTGAAGGGACACGGAGGGTTCTCTATCTGGCAAGCGTCGCGCTCAACGTTATAGCGGCGCTCGGCTTCATCGCGTATTACATCTGCGGTAGTCTGGGGAAGTTGGCGTACAACTCGAACGTACTTGCCGTCGCGCAGAATGCACCAATTCTGCTCGCGATTGCGGCGCTTGCGTATGTGTATATGGCCGCGCACGAACGAGAGCGCCAGCGGCTCAAGTGGGCGATCTTCGGAATGGGCTTCGGTTTCCTTGCGTACGGAGCATCGAGTTGGGCGTCGTTCTTCTCCGACGGCTTGACGCTCTCAAATGCGCTCGAATTGCTAACGATCGTGATGCCGCTCAGTCTTGCCTATGCGGTGCTGCGCCATCGTTTGCTCGACTTCAGCTTTGCGGTTAATCGCGCGATCGTTTACAGTGCCACGACGACGAGTGTGGTTGCCATCGTTACCGGGATCGATCGGCTCAGCGGCTGGCTCTTGAGCCAGTTCCACGTCGCGCTCTTTTTCGATGCGCTCGCGACCGTCGGCCTGGGCATCGTGATGGGCCGCATTCACCGCGTTCTCGAAGGTCTCGTCGAGCGCGTTCTGTTCCGCAAACGTTCGCAGGCAGAGCGTCATCTGCGCCGCATTGGCGGTGCGATGGCGTACGCTTCGACGCCGCACGCGGTCGATGAAATGCTTGCGAAGGAACCGGTCGAAACGCTCGAGCTTGCCGCTGGCGCCGTGTTTCGGCTCGAACGCTCCGTGGGGGCGTTCGTTCGCGCTGCTTCGCTCGGCTGGGCTGACGATCGTGCCGATAGTATCGATCTCGACGATCCGCTCGTGCTCATGCTGCAAAACGAACAGAACGCCGTCGACTTGGCGGACAGCCGTTGGCATCACCCGAATCTGCCGCATGGACCGCTTGCGCCGACCGTCGCGGTTCCGATCCGGTTTCGGCGCGAAGTGACGGCCTTCGCGCTCTTTAGTCCGCACACGAACGGCACGGAGATCGATCCGGACGAAATTGCGCTACTGATGCTGATGGCGGACAGTGCGGGTTCCGCGTATGGCCTTGCGCTCGCAGCGGCCTCTCTCAATCGCGTTCTCGAACTCGAGACGCAGGTCGCCGGTCTACGCCAAGCCCGCGCATAACGAGCGGAACCCGGAAGCTGTGCGTTTGTGTTGAAGGAAGCGCTATGTCCACGCCCCATGCCAAAGTCATCATCATCGGTTCCGGCCCGGCCGGCCTGACCGCCGCGATCTACGCGGCCCGCGCCAACCTCGCTCCGGTCGTTTTCGCCGGCCACATGTACGGCGGCCAGCTCATGCTGACGACCGAAGTCGAAAACTATCCGGGTTTTCCCGACGGCATCATGGGCCCCGACCTCATGGAGGCGTTTCGTGCGCAGGCCGAACGCTTCGGCTCCCAGATTCACAATCTCGACGTCACCGAAGTCGACTTCTCGAAACGGCCGTACCGCGTATGGACCGCCGAGCACGAGTACACCGCCGATTCGGTCATCCTATCGACGGGCGCAAGCGCGCGTTGGCTGGATATTCCCGGTGAAACGCGCTTGCGCGGGCGCGGCGTGTCGACGTGCGCCACCTGCGACGGCGCGTTCTTTCGCGAGAAGCATATCGTCGTCGTCGGCGGTGGGGATTCTGCGATGGAAGAAGCGACGTTTTTGACGCGCTTCGCCAGCAAAGTAACGCTCATTCATCGTAAATCGAGTTTCCGCGCGAGCAAGATTATGGCCGACCGCGCGCTTAATCATCCCAAGATCGAGGTTATCTGGAATACCGTCGTCGATGAAGTGATCGGCGAGAACGGCGTCAGCGCGCTTAAATTGCGCAACGTCGAAAACGGCGAAACGTCGGTTTTTGCAGCCGACGCGCTCTTTATCGCAATCGGCCACGATCCGAACACGGCAATCTTCCTGGGACAAATCGACCTCGACGACGCGGGCTACATTCGCTCGCCCGACGGCGTGTCGACCAACGTCGAAGGCGTGTTCGTCGGCGGCGACGTGTTCGACATTCGCTATAAACAAGCGATCACGGCCGCGGGATCCGGTTGCAAAGCCGCCATGGAGGCGGAGAAGTATCTTGAAGCCCTCGAAAGCGCGCACGCTCAGTCTGTTCACGCATAGGATGTCAATCTGAAGCACCGCGCACTCCTGGTATTGCTCGTCGCGCTTGCGGGCTGCTCGGGTCACGCCGTCGCCCCCGATGCCAATGCACCGCATCGGACGTACATGAGCGAGCGCTTCAATAAGGGCTTTCAGTTTGCGCGGTTTGATGACAACGGCGATTTTTCGCTCGTTACGGCGACAATCGTGCCGTGTCTCGACGCAAAGGAACCCCACCCGGGCTATCGGTACGACGAAGAGCACGGGACGCCGAAGAAGATGGGCGACGGTTTCTTCGTCGATACGGATAAAGGAGACCGTCTCGTGCTCGATGTTCGGGATGACCGCATCATGATGCGCGATGATGAGGGCACGGTAACGCTACGCCGCATCAAAGACGCTGATTTCGCGGCGCGCGCGGACGCGTACCGCCGGGCAGTCGTCGATCACCCGGCAGCGCGCTGCGCGGCCTGATTTGTCGAGTCCGGAAGGCTGGAATCGGGCTACTTTTCGAAAAAACAGCGGGCCGGTTGCTCTAAATATGATTATAACCGCCAGATCCGGGAAGAAGGGACAGGTGACGGAACAGCCGGGCGGGTGATCTCGCCGCTTCTTGGCATTAGTGGAGTCATCGGCATCGCTTTGTGCATCGTTGTGGTAATCGCGTACGCTTGGCGCGATGTCGCCGCACGCGGCCGAGCCATCGCCGAACTTGCGCGCACCAATGCCGAACTGAAGCAACGTCTGGCCGAGCGTACGATCGAACGCGATACCGTTGCCCGGGACGACGCTCTCGCCGAGCTGGCGCGAACGAATGCGGAACTCAAGCAACGTTTGGCCGAGCGTACGATCGAACGCGATACCGTTGCCCGAGACGATGCTCTCGCCGAGCTTGCGCGAAGCAATGCTGAACTTAAGGAGCGTCTGGCCGAGCGTACGATCGAACGTGACAAGGTTGCCCGGGACGAGGCCGCAGCACAGCTCGCCCGCACAAATATGGCGCAAGGATTTCTCAAGCGGGAACTCGAGCGCGAGCATCGGGCGTCCTCCGCATTTCAGGAAGCCGCACTCCCTAGCCGCACACCGATCGTTCCGGGCATGCAGTTCGGAGCAATCTATCGCGCTGCGAAAGCGGAAGCGCTCGTCGGAGGCGACTGGTATGATGCGTTCCGACTCGATGACGGCCGAATTGTTCTCACCATCGGCGATGTCATGGGAAACGGCCTCTTGGCTGCGGTCACAATGGGTGCGGTTCGTCAAGCTCTTCGCGGAGCGGCTCAAATTCTTGCCGAGCCGATCGAGATTCTCGATGCGGCCGATCGTGCGCTACGCTCGGAACAACCCAATCGTATCGTAACGGCCTTCGTCGGCATCCTCGATCCGATTACCCTTACCCTCACGTATGCGTCGGCCGGGCATCCGCCACCGCTCTTACGGTCGGCAAACGGTGAAATTACTGCGCTTGGCGGCAGTGGGTTGCCGCTCGGTTTGCGCTCAATGCAAATCTACGCGCCGGAGACTTCTCGCTCGATAATCCTGGATAGCTCATCGTTGATCGTGCTCTACACCGATGGGCTGATAGAAGCAACTCACGACATTGAAGTCGGAGAAAATAAGGTGCGGCACGCGCTGCAAAGTGCAGAAGTATGGAATGCCGAGAATCCGGCAGCGGCCATAAGCGATCATGTCCTCGACGAAGTGTTGGACGACGTTGCAATTCTTACGATTCGCATCGAAAGCGCGTCGGTTACGGTGACGCGCCCAGCGGGTTTGCCGGACCGTGACGCCCGTTGGAGTTTTTCCGTGCAGGATTGGAAGGCAGCTACCGAAGCCCGGCAAGGAATCGTTCGCGTGTTGCGTGACTACGGGGCAACCGAAGTGGATACAAATACTTCCGAGCTTGTTTTTAGCGAGCTGCTCGGCAACGTCGTTCGTCACGGCAGTGATCAAGTGGAGTTTGCCCTCGATGTCAGCGGCGATGCGCCCGTTCTTCACGCGCTCGATCGGGGTCCCGGCTTTACCTATAGCGCGCGCCTGCCAATGGACGACTTGAGCGAATCCGGCCGCGGACTCTTTATCGCGCGCTCTCTCACACACGACCTGAATGTCACCAGACGCAATGATGGTGGAAGCCATGCCCGCGCGGTGCTGTCGTTCGCCATACGAGCTCGTCAGTTGGAAAGCCGCATACCGGCGGATTCGCTGCCGCTCATCGCTGGTCTGAACCCGGCTCCGCTACGAGCCGCGGCCCTAAGGCCGTAGTTCGCGGGTGTAGACGACGTCGTCGCAAATGCGGCCGGCTTCGCGGCCGGTGCCGGCGATGCGACCGGTGAGGAGGAAGCCGAGTGATTCGACGACTGCGCGCGAGAAGCGGTTGGGTTCGCTGATTTCCGCGACGGCACGATCGATGTCGTCGCGCGCTTTTAGACGAGCGAGCACGCCTTGGACGGCTTCGCGTGCGAATCGGCGTCCCTGAAAGCGCGCAAAGATGCTGTAGCCGATCGTCGCGCGCCGCGCACTGACGTCGATCGTTGCTTGCAACATGCCGACGCGTTCTTTCGAACTGCGTTCGACGGCGATCCAGTTCAACCAGATCACTCGCGGGTCGAGCGATCCGCCGCCCCAGCGTGCATAGAGGGCGCGTAGATCGGCGAGCGACGCCGGTGGTGGCTGCTGCAGATAATGGTACAAACCCGGATCGCTCGCGTCGGCGAAGGCGGGCTCTGCGTCCGCCGCGGTCAGCGGACGCAAGTCGAGCCGGCTGGTTTGTATGTGTGGAACCCCGGCGATCACGTCCCGGCGCGTGCGGCCATTTCACGCAGATAGTCGGCCGTCGGGTGCGCTTGATAGCCGTGCGGCTTGAGGGGGCGGCCGTAGTTGAAGACGGCGTGCGCGGCGGGCGCCGTTTGCGCATCGAGAAACGTTTGCAAACGATAGCACGCGAGATTGAGAAAGAAGTCGTCATCGTCGCCGACGTCGACGTGCAGTTTTCCGGCCAGTTTCGGTCCGATCGTGCTCCACGTCTTTTCCAGGTACGCTTCTAAGTCGTAGCCGTGATCGTGCATGTAGGCGATGACGTCGCGATTGATTGTTCCAGTGTGCTTATCCCACATCTCGCCGGGATAGCCGTCCAAGCCCACCGGACCGTACGCGGCGTCCCAGGCATTGAATTGTTCCGTCGACCGGCCGTGGCTGCCGAGCACGAATTCAAGCCGGCTCTCTTCGCGCATCGTTGCGAACACGTTGCCGTCCGATTCGCGCTGCGCGGGGATCTCGGACGTTATCCAATCGTTACGTTTGGTCACGAAGGCGGACGTGTCGTCGTACATGTCACCGAGTTGGAATCGGTGGAAGTCGACGGGATCGGGATAGAGCCCCCACGCGCCGTTGAAATCGTCCGGATGATAGATCTGCAGCGCGAGCGCCTCCCAACCGCCGGTCGAACCGCCGATCAAAAAGCGTGACCGGCCGTCGGGGATCAGGCGAAAGTGCGATTCCAAATACGGAATCAATTCGGTCATGATCGCGTCGCCGTACGGGCCGTTGTTGGCGGAATTGACGGCATAGGAGTCATCATAGTAGGGCGTCGGATGCGCGAACGTGATGCCGACGAGCGGCGGAATGCTGCCGTTCATCCACGCTTGCGTAAAGTCGTATCGGCTTTCGCGGTTGGTGCGCGCTAGCCGGCGCTCGCGCGCTTGCCCCGTTTCGGGCGTTGCGGCCGGAGCGAAGCCGAACGCCGGACCGTTGGTGAAATGACCCTGCTCGTACACGGTCGCATAACGGCGCTCCCGTTGGGTGTCGTAGTCCTTCGGTAAGAGCACCGCGGCGCCGAGATAGATCGGAACGCCCCAAAACTTCGAGAGCAGCGCGCTTTGAATACGAATATGTTTGACGAGTGCGGTATCGGCCGGCGGCGCGAGCGGCGGTATCGCTTTGATCAACGTCAGCGCGATCGTTTGCCGGCTGTGTCCGTCGACGTGAACGTGAACGACGTCACTGATCAAGTTCCCCGGCGAACGATTGAACTGCTGCCCTTCGCCTTGATCGTTATGCGCCCAAATCACGTGTCCGTCGGATCGCGGGAAGCGCGTATACACGTTCGCGAGCGCCTGAACGGAATAATCGCCGGGCGGCAGATCGCCGATACCGGCGAGCGGGTAGCCGGGCGTCGTCGCTTCGAGTGCAACCGGCGTTCCGGCGGGCTGCAAAGTAACGTCGCGGCCGAAGAACGGAATCGTATCGCCGAGGCCGCGATACTGCAAACGTGGTTCCGGTGATGCACTGCGCGAGACAAAGACGAAGACGCGTCCCGTCAACGGTTCGGCGCGAACGCTTGGGGGCACGGTGACCGTGAAACGCGGTCCGGGCGGCGATTGTGCGCCCGCGTGCGATGCAAGCAGCGCGAGAACGGCGAGAAAAAGAACGGTCGCGAGGAGTTTAACGAACGATCGCGTCGAGGGCTTCGTCGAGACGCGCGTATTTGAAATGATAGCCACTTGCGAGCGTTGCTTCCGGAAGGACGCGTTGTCCTTCGGTGGCGATGCACGCGGCCTCGCCGAGGACCAGCCGAACCGCAAATCCGGGCGCCGGGATGAACGCGGGGCGGTGCAATGCCGCAGCGAGCGCGGACGTGAACGCGCGGTTCGTCACCGGAGCCGGCGCCGTCGCGTTGAGTGCGCCGTCGTAGCCGTCGATCGCGCGCAGATAGATGCCGGCAAGATCGTCGATGTGAATCCACGAGTACCACTGATCGCCGCTCGCGACGACGCCGCCGGCGCCAAAACGGAAAAGCGGTAGGAGTTTTGCCAGCGCGCCGCCGTCCGGTCCAAGCGCGAGTCCGGTACGAATTTTCGCCACGCGCATCCCAAGGCCGGCCGCCTGATCCGCTGCGGCTTCCCATCGGACGCATACCCGGGCCAGAAAATCGTCACCGGGCGGATCCGACTCGACGAACGTCGCCGTGCGGCTCATACCGTAGTATCCGACGGCCGATGCCGATACGTATTGAGCCGGCCGGCGCGTTACATGCGCGAGCGCCGCGAGGTACGCGCGCGGCAAATCCGTCCGCGAGCGTTCGATCTCGCGCCTCTGTGTCGGGGCCCAGC
>Ga0302324_100011205_pt1 | contig 18444 bp, 21 predicted proteins | sample Palsa_T0_1_FD_201949 | JGI IMG/M metagenome (GOLD analysis project Ga0302324, IMG submission 201949) | Peat permafrost microbial communities from Stordalen Mire near Abisko, Sweden - Palsa_T0_1 | ecosystem: Environmental > Terrestrial > Soil > Palsa > Peat permafrost | place: Sweden: Abisko... | reverse complement strand
TGCGGCAGTTGGCCGCGGAGATGCGCGCGCAAGGGCTCTCGCCGGCGATTATCGCCCGCGAACTGGCGTCGCTGGTGGAGGTATTGAAGTCATGACCGCCGATTCGTGGATGGTATTGGTTTGTCTCGTATCGATCGCCTTGCTGCTGAACTGGCTGCCCTTGTGGCGCCGCAGCAGCCTCTGGTTTGGAGTGACCGTGGCGCCGGACTTCCACGACACGCCGGAAGCCGCGCGGGTCTTGCGGAAGTATCGCGTCGAGATGTGGGCGGTCTCGGGGATCGCGTGCGTTTTATTGTGGGCCGGCGCACGCGGGTTATCCGCTTGGATGCTGGCGGCCAGCCCGCTGATCGAGACCCTGGGCGCGGCCGTGGCGTTCGCGCGCGGGCGGAGCCGGACGCGGCCCTATGCCCGGCATCCGGATGGGGCGCGCGCCGCAACGCTGGACGCCGCCTCGGAACACCTGCCCGGCGGACCGGTTGCTATTGTGGTTCCATACGCCACACTGGCGGCGGTAGCCATTTTTCTGCATGCGAACTGGCAGCGCTTGCCCGGCCGATTTCCGGTCCACTGGGGGATCGACGGGACGGCCGACCGTTGGGCCGACCGCACGTGGCGCGGTGTGGATGGCCCGCTGCTGGCGGGCTTGCTGTCGATCGCGTTGCTGCACGTGCTGGGCGCCCTGATCTTGGCGGCATCGCCCCGTGCGCGGATGGCCGAAACGGCGCAGTGGACGGCGCGCTTCCGGCATGCCAATCTACGCATGATCGTGGCGATGGGATGGACGCTGGCGGCACTGTTCGGCGTCCTTGCGCTGAATCCTTATCTCGCCGGCGGCGATACGCTGGTGGTGCCCGCGTGGCTGATGGTGGGTGCAGTCCTGGCAGTTACGGCGGGTTTTCTCTGGCCCATCATTCGCATCAGCCAGGAATCGGGCAGCGGGAGCGACGGCACGCCGGACGAGTGCTGGAAATTCGGGCAGATCTACTACAACCCCAACGATCCGGCGCTGATGGTGGAGAAACGGTTCGGCGTCGGGTATACGATCAACTTCGGCAATCGCGCATCGTGGCTGTTGATCGGATTGCTGGTGTTGATCGTTATGGTTGCGCTGTTGCTGTGACCCCGTCATTTCGCCCATTCGGAATCGGCGCAGGCGCGGAAATCCGGAATGGGCATGCCGTGGCGCTGCAGCCAGAGCCAGTAATCGTTGCGCAGATCGGCCCAGAGGTTGCTTGCCGCTGTGGGTCTGCGCCGCGTGTCCAAAGTGAAGTGGTGCGCGTACTCATGCGGCAGCGTGGTGTCGCGAGCGTCCCGCAGGCCCAGGAAGATTTTGTAGAATGGATCTCCTCCAGAGCGCCGGCTGGGAGGGCGCGGACCCATGGAGCAGCCGCCGGCGCGATCCCGATCGATGTCGTAACCCAACGAGTCCGTCACGAACAGGTTGATGGCCCGGCGGGCCAGGAATTTCTCCGGGATTTCAGAGTATCCTTGTTGCCGCAGATAGGCGCCATCGAGGACGCGGACGTCGAAATGGATTCCGCTGACGGCGTATTCGCGGCTGGCGTTTTCCTGGTAGGTTCCGAATTTGGTACGTTCGGATTCGGCCAGGCCTTTGCCGGCGTGGGCGGCTTGGTCGAATAGCAATTGCACGGTTATGGTGAGGGGACGTGCTGGCTCTAAGAGAGCGAGCGCCAGGAACTCGCGGCGGCCCAGCGGGTCCTGGAGGACCCGCGCAGATCTGGAGGTCTGCCCCACTACTGCGCGGTGAAGGGGGTCCACGGGCGCGAGGGCATGTCGCGCAGCACGGGGCGCTCCCAGGCGAACTCGGAGTGCTTGCGCAGATGCGCGGCGGCTCTGAAGCCGAGGCCGCAGGAATGGCCCAGCGAGGCTTGGAACGTCATGGCTTCAGCCATCGCCGCATCCGACACCTTGTTCTGCACCGTGCCGGTCGGCGCATAAGGTCCGGCCCAGGGCAGCCAGCCGCGCGGCGAAAGGTCCAGGTGGCCGCACAGCGTGCGCTCGTCGGGATCGACCTTGTTCTCGTAGGCGTCGAAGTGGTCGGCCAGAAAGCGCTCGGCCGCTTGCGCGTCGATCTTGCCCTTGTTTTCGTGCATAAGCTGCAACCAGCGCACGTGGCGCGCGTTGGCGCTTTCGCCGGGATTGTTCAGGTCGAATTCAGTCTCTTCGCGCGCCAGCTTCTCGTTGACCGGGAAGTTGGAGCCCACGAAGAAACCGTCGCGGGTGCGTTCGAGCGTCACGTTCTTCAGACCCAACTCCAGACTGGCGACCTCGTTGGTTTTGCGGTCGGCCACCAGCCAGTTGTTGGCGTAGCCGCCGTTGTTGCCGTCCTTCATGATGCGCGCGAAGTCGTCGATCGAGGCGGAGTATTGCATGGCCTTGCGGGCGCGCACGAATTCGGGAATGCCGGCGGGATCGAAACCGTTGAAACGGCTGATGGTGGTTTCAGTGATCAGGATGCCGGCGGAATTGACGCCGAAATCGTCGCCGCTGTGGATCAGTCCGGGCATGCCGTCCATCAGAAAATGGTTGCCCTGCGCCGGCACGATATCGAAGACGATGTTCCAGCGCTCGCCGGTTTGATAGCTGGTCCAGTTGTTGTGCGCGATCACCACGCGGCCGTCCTTGGTGTAACTGCCGGTGGCCACGAAAGCGCTGCAATGGTCAGGCGTGGCTGCGGTCGATGGAAGTCCCTGCTGCTTCGATTCCCATTTATCGAAATACGGCATCTCCAGCCAGGCGTTGAGCGCCACCACGTCCCACAGGTCCAGCTTCACGCCGTGCGCCACCGCGCCGTCGGCGATGCCCTGCAGTTCGGCGCGGTATTCGGCCTCCACGTGCGGCCAGAGCACGTTCTGCGCCTTGTCGCGGAAGAATTGCCAGTTGTGTTTTTCCTCGTGGGTCATTTCGAGAGTGACCGTTTGCAGGGTATCGCGGATCTCGGGGGCCAGCAGGTAGCCGTGCTGATATCCGATATCCGACGGGCCGCCCTCCAGGTGTACCCAGATCCAGCCGTTTTGCGCGGCGTGGCGGGATGCGTGTTTGAGGCGGTTATCGGTTTGCGGCTCGCGGGAGGCTAACGCGAGGGCCAGGGCCATGACAAAGATAGCAATCACAACGGCGGTTCTTCGCATCTCGTTATTATAGTAGAAATGCCCAAGCTGACAGCCCACGTGAAAGCCGGGGGGTGCGCGTCCAAGCTGAGTCCGAAGATTTTGGACAGGGTGCTGGCGAGCATCCCGCGCGTGGCAAATGAAAACGTGCTGGTGGGCTTCGACACGGCCGACGATGCCGGGGTCTACCGGTTGACCGCCGAGATTGCACTGGTGCAGACGGTGGATTTCTTCACGCCGGTGGTGGACGATCCATTCACGTTCGGGGCAGTCGCGGCGGCCAACGCGCTGAGCGATGTCTACGCCATGGGCGGACGGCCGATTTCGGCGCTTTCGATTCTGGCATATCCGGCGAAGGGCGATTTGGGGGATCTGGAAGAGATTCTGAAAGGCGGCGCGGAGAAGATGCGCGAGGCGGATTGCGCGGTGCTGGGCGGCCACAGCGTGGCGGACGACGAAATCAAATTCGGCTATGCGGTGACCGGCCTCATCCACCCCGCGCGGGTGAAACCGAATGCGGGCGCGCGCGCGGGCGATGCGCTGGTATTCACTAAGAGGCTGGGCACGGGCGTGATCTCGACGGCCCTGAAACGCAGCATGGCGCAGGAGGCGGATGTGGCGGGATCCATCGCGTCGATGCTGACGCTGAATCGCAAGGCGTGCGAGGCGATGCTCGAGTACGATGTCCACGGGTGTACGGACGTCACCGGCTTCGGGCTGATGGGGCACGCGCGGGAGATGGCGCTGGGCAGCGGCGTGACGCTGGAGATCGCAGTGGACCGGCTGCGATTTCTGGAAGGCGCGCTCGAGTATGCGCGGATGGGCGCGATTCCGGGCGGGCTGACCAACAATCGCGAATTCGCTTCGTGCGTGGTTGAGACGGCGCGGGAATTGGCGCCCGAGGTCGAAGACCTGCTGTACGATCCGCAGACATCCGGCGGGTTGCTGATCTCGCTGCCGGAAGCGGATGCGGCGGCCCTGGCGGGCGTGTTCCCGGATGCGTATACGATCGGGCGCGTGCTCGCGCGGCAGGCGAAACCCATCAGGCTGATATGACTGAAAACCACATTATTGTCGCGCTGGACGTGGATTCCGCCGCCGAGGCGCGCGCGCTGGTGGCGCGGCTGGGCGATCGGATCGGCTTTTACAAAGTCGGGATGGAGCTGTACGCGGCGGCCGGCATGGATTTCGTGCGCGAGCTGTTGGGGCAAGGCAAGCAGGTGTTCCTGGACCAGAAATACTACGACATTGGCGAGACGGTGAAGCGCGCCGTGCGCGTGGCGGCGCGCAACGGCGTACAGTTGCTTACCGTGCATGGGAGCAGCCAGGTGATGCGCGCGGCGATCGAGGGCCGAGGGGACGCCGCGACGAAGCTGCTGGCAGTCACAGTTCTCACCAGTTTCGACCAGCAGGATTTGGCCGATATGGGATTCGAGTGCGCCATCTCCGATCTGGTTGCGCTGCGCGTGCGCAAGGCCATGGAAGCCGGGATGGACGGGCTGGTGTGCTCGCCGCTGGATGCCGCGGCGGTGCGCGCGCAGGCTGGCGCGCGGGCGATCCTGGTCACGCCGGGGGTGCGCTCGGGCGGCGCGTCCAGGGGGGATCAGAAGCGCGTGGCCACGCCGGCCGAGGCTATCCGCGATGGCGCGGATTATGTGGTGATGGGACGGCAGATCACGCGCGCGGCGGATCCGGCGGGGGAGGCGGCGCGAGTGGCGGAGGAGATTGCAGGAGTTGCAGAAAACTCTTGACTACGTTTGGCGGCTGTGGTATTTTGCGTGTGCTTTGCAAATCCGGTTCCTTGGAGAAACGCTAATGTTCCGCAAAATCCCCCCCCCGTGTCCTGGGAGTACTGGGTCTCCTCTTCGCTATAGCGGCTAACGGTCAGACAGTTCAGCCGCCCTACTCATCGAACTACACGTTGGTTTCGCTTGGGACCACGGGCGACCCCGGCGCCCTCGCATTTCTGAACCCTTCCACGCTCCTGACTACTCTCGGCGAGGGCAGTGGGACGATCTACGCGGCTCCCGTGACACGGGGAGCCAACGGCCATGTTACCGGCCTTGGGACACCGGTTTTCTTCGCAGGCTCGGCTTCGCGATTGGACGCGGGTCTCGCCTTTGGCCCTGGTGGCGTGCTCTTCGCCATAAGCTACGAAGACGTGCTGTACGAGTTTAAGCCAGGCAGCACCAGCCCGGATTTGTCGGTCTCCCCCTCCGGCTACTCTGGTGGATACAGCACCCTGCAGTTCGTTCCCCCAGGCTTTACGGGAGCGGGAGCCCTAAACATGGCCAGCTTCTCTTCCGGCTGGAACGACGCGACGCTCGCGGCTGACGGCTCGGGCACGTACAACGTGACGGTTACGGAAACAAACTCCTTGGCGAATAATCCATACCCATTTGGCATTTTTTACGTGCCGCCGGGCAGCGCCCAGTTTACCTCTCCCTCGGTGCTGGTCAACGAGGCCTATAGTGGACCTATCTGGGCGTACGCCCTTGATTCGGACGGCAATCCGACCGGTAGCGGCACCAGCTTCATCGGCGGTTCTTTCTACCCTTACGGTGCGGCCTTCGATCCGCTGACCGGCGACATGTTTTTCTCTACGTACTCCCCGGGATATCTTTACGAGGTACAAGGCTTCTCCCCAGGCACGTTGACTGCTACCGCCGGCAATCCCCAATCGGCGATGATTAAGACAGCATTTGCGTCGCCCTTGACTGTCCTGCTTTCGGATCCCTACGGCTCGCCCATTAGCGGCGTCACGGTCACCTTCGCCGCGCCCGCATCCGGCGCGAGCGCCACCTTGTCGTCTACGAGCGCGGTCACAGGACCGGACGGTACAGCCAGCGTGACGGCAAGAGCAGAGGCCACGGCAGGCTCGTACACAGTAACGGCGACGCTCTATGGTCTCTCGACCAGCTTCTCGCTGAGCAACGTGGCATTATCCGCGTTGTCGCTGTCGCCCGAGTCTGTCGTGGGCGGCAAGTCGACTACCGCGAACACGGTAAAGCTCACGTCCGCGGCGCCGGCGAGCGGCGCCACCATCACACTAACCAGCGCGGATCCCGCGGTTGCGGCCGTTCCCGTTTCGGCCACGGTGGCTGGCGGTTCGACTGTTTCGGCGCCGTTCACCATCACGACCACCGCGGTCGCGACCACCACTCACGTGACGATCAAGGCCAGCGATGGCACCAATACGAAGTCGGAAACGCTCACCGTAAAGCCGGCCGCGCTGACCTCCGTGAAGCTGTCGCCCGCTTCTGTGGTGGGCGGCAAATCGACCACCAATAACTCCGTCACGTTGAACGGGCCGGCTCCGGCGGGGGGCGCTGTAGTCGATCTGTCGAGCAGCGATCCAACGGTGGCGAGTGTCCCGATTTCCGTAACGGTCGCGGCGGGCGCGACCACTTCGCCGGTATTCACGATTACGACCACCGCCGTCGCCACGGACACCCCGGAGACTATCTCTGCCAGCTACAACAGCGTAACCAAGACGGCCGATCTAACGGTGAAGGCCCCCGCTGCGGCGTCTCTGCGGCTGTCGCCGGCAACAGTTGTAGGCGGAAGATCCACGACGCACAATACCGTGACGCTGACTGGGCCGGCGCCCACGGGCGGCGCGGTGGTGATGCTGACCAGCGGCGATTCCACGGTAGCCGACCCGCCGCCCACCGTGACCGTACTGGCAGGCGCCACGTCGGCGACGTTCACGATTACGACGACGGCGGTCGGGAGCAGCACGGTCGTACCGATCACGGCCACCTTCGGCGGGGCTTCGAAGATGGCCAATTTGACGGTTAATCCTTAACGGTCGCCCCTGGCCAAATTCTGGGACAACTGGACCTGCCCCGCGCCGAAATCGATGGTTAAAACGAGCCCACGTAAAAAGTCCAAACCCAGCAGTCCGTCGACTCCAGCGCTCGGCGGCAGAGTATGGCCGAGCACAGGAAAGCCGAGACGTTCCCGCCCGAGGGCGGTGAGTCTCTGCAATTCGACGCGCGGCGCGAACTCGACTCCGCTCCCAGTAGTTACTTGCACTTGGTCTAAGGCCAGCGTCGGGCCGTAGCCGATGGCAACCAGCATCGCAACATTCACCACTGAGGCGGTAGCCCCGGTGCCGAGAGCGAACTGCAGGACGGCGATGCCGCCCGGCCCCGCCAACTCCGCCTTGACCAGAATCAGGCCCCGCGACGCATCGAATGAGTAGCTCACAAAATGATCGCCGTATCCTGGGGCATCTTGCCCGTATACACTACCGCAAACCGCTTCGGACGAGTCTCGGCGGCATGCCGGTAAACTTCTTCGCGATCCTTCGCGTGCCAGCGGACGGTACCGCCCCGAACTTCCAGCGTCTCGTCCGTCGTCGGGTTTTCGATCAGCACCCACTCGGAATCGAATTTGGCCTCGATCTGGGCCATGGTCAGAATCTCGGGCATGGTTAGCTCCTTAGAGCGTTTATAGGATAGACCACCGAGGCGTCGCGGACCACTTCTTCCCGGAAATGCCGGCTCAGGTCCATGGGCGTTCTCAAGTCGATTGCGCGTCCGTCGAGAAGCCGGCTGAGTTCGTCCTGAATATCGGCCAAGCGGAAGAACCCCACCCGTTCGTGCGGCCGGAACTCCACGAGCACATCGATGTCGCTATGATCGGAGAAGCGGTCGGTCAACACGGAACCGAATAGCGCGAGCTTGCGAATGCCGTTGCGGCGGCACAGCGCGGCGACCTCCGCCTCGGGGATCTCGATGTGCGCGACCGTCATCCTCATTCAAGTATGACGCATCCGTAGTTTTATGGCGATAGTTGGGCTGATCTCGGACACGCACGGACTGCTGCGGCCCGAGGCAATGCGAGCGCTGGCCGGCTCGGACGTGATCATACACGCTGGGGACGTAGGGTCGCCCGAGATCCTGGATGCACTGCGGGCGGTGGCGCCGCTGGTGGCAGTCCGGGGGAATGTGGACACGGGTGCCTGGGCATCGGCGTTGCCCGCGACCGCCGTTGCCGAAGCCGGCTCCACTCTCATCTACGTCTTGCATGATTTGAACGAACTGGACCTCGACCCCGCAGCCGCGGGGTTTGGCGTGGTCGTTTCCGGGCATTCGCACCAGCCGGCCAGCAGCGAAAAATCAGGCGTGCTCTACGTCAATCCCGGCAGCGCCGGGCGGCGTCGGTTCAAGCTGCCGGTGACGGTGGCCCGGCTGGATTTGGCGCGGATGCCGTGGAAGGTGGAATTCGTCGAGATGGACAGGTAAAGTTCAACATATTGATAGTAATTGGCTTACATCACTGAGGGAGTGTCACCGCCGACGTAGCCGGAGGGAATCCGGGTTCTTGTCGATGAGAAACAGGTGGTCTGCAACAACACGATTGGTTGGCCAACCGGCGGCGGTCCGAGTTCGCACTCTCGGATCGATGGCCCGTGGGATGAAAGGAAATGGACCGTTTTGCGGCTTGGTGCGCCCCGACGACGCCACGTGAGTTTCCGGTCCCTCCGGCCCCGACGTGGCGTCCCGGCTGGCGTGGAGCGCGGCAAAGCTGGTACCCCCTTGCCAATTTCACCGATGTGGTGTAACGTGGTGAGGATCAGAGGATGCACCAAGGTGAAGGCGAAAAAGGGAGAAGGAAAGAAGACGACGGCGCCAAACGTTTCGGCGGTCCGCGCGTCGATCAGTTTCCCGCCGGATGTTTACCAGACCCTTGAGATGATCGCCAAAGGAAAGAAGGTTTCGCTGGCCTGGGTCGTACGGGAGGCAGCGGAACAATACATCGACGGCAAATGGCCATTGTTCAGAGGAAAGGCAGAGGAGCAGCAATGAAAAACAGTGGTGCCCAGTTGAGATTGGTGCTGTCACGGAACGAGGCGCGGAGGGGAAAGGTTGAAAACCCATTTGCACCGCTGTCGACGATTGATCTGTTCTGCGGTGCAGGCGGCATCACGGAAGGATTTCGCGAGGCAGGCTACCGGTGCCTCTACGCCAACGATTGCATGCCGGAAGCGATTGAGACATTTTTGTGCAACCACCCGGAGGCTTGGGCGGAAGCACGCGGCATCGAAGGCGTTGACCCGGGAGAGGTGCGTAAACAACTTGGTATGAGAAGGGGCGCTCTGGACGTGCTGGTCGGCGGTCCACCGTGTCAGGGCTTTTCGATCAACGCCCCAGGACGGTTTCTGACCGACAAGCGCAACAAGCTTTTCAAGGACTATCTGCGATTTTTAGAGGAGTTCGAACCCAGGGCCTTTCTTTTCGAAAACGTTCCTGGGCTGCTCTCTCTGGGCGACGGCCAAGTCTTCCGTCAGATTGTCCGGGAGTTTGAAGCGCTTGGTTATCACGTGGGCGTCAAAATTCTCTTCGCTGCCATTACGGCGTACCGCAAGAGCGATGGCGCCTGATCCTGCTTGGTTCGCGAACCGCTGCGATTGCCGCCCCCGGTGCCGACGCACTATGCGACGGGCCGTGCCAATTTTCGGGGCGGCGGCACAATGACGTTCCAACTCGGCAAGCGGGACAAAGAGCGCCTATTGCCGGTCGTGACTGTGGGCGAAGCTATTGGCGACCTTCCGCGCCTTGAGATGGGCGAGGGGTCGGAGACGCTCCGTTACGCGAGCGAACCCCACTGCGCGTACGCACGCATGATGCGCAATCCAGAAGGCGTCACGTTCAACCACTTCGGCGCGAAGCTTTCAAAACAGAATGTGGAGCGGATGAAGTACGTGAAGCCCGGCGGTTCGTGGCGTGATATTCCCGACCGCTTGTTGCCCAAAGGCATGCAGCGAGCGCGGAAGTCTGACCATACCAAGCGCTACGGCCGGTTGAAAAATGACGGTCTCGCGGGCACGGTCATGACGAAATGCGACCCGCATTGGGGCACGGTTTTCCTTCCCGATCAGGAACGTTCGTTGACAGTGCGCGAAGCGGCTCGTTTTCAGTCGTTCCGCGATACGTACAAATTTCTCGGGTCCCGAGTTTCGCAGTACGAACAGGTAGGGAACGCCGTTCCCGTCCTGATGGCCAAGGCTATTGCGCTGCAAATCCGCGCTCACCTGGAACAGCACGGAACAGCGCAGGAATGCCTGCGACAAGCGGCGAATGCCTAGCAGGACCACCGAGTTCTTTTGCTGCAGTACTCCGCTATTCGTCTGTCACGGCAGGGCAGTTTGATGGACCGCAGTGCCAACATGCGGGCGATCCGCAGCAAAGATATGCGACCCGAGTTGACGGTGCGTAGCCTCGTGCATAAGTTGGGCTACCGGTTCCGTCTGCACAGGAAAGACCTTCCTGGAAAGCCCGATCTGGTATTCGGTTCGCGCCGGAAGGTAATTTTTGTGCACGGGTGCTTCTGGCATTCGCATGCCTGCAAGGCCGCGCACACTCCGAGGTCGAACCAGGAGTATTGGGTACCGAAGCTCCGACGCAACCGCCTGCGTGACGCCCGGAATGTGGCAGCACTCAAAGCACTTGGCTGGAAAAGCTTGGTTGTGTGGGAGTGCGGACTAAAACGCCCAGGCCAAGTGAGTGAGCGCGTTGCGAGCTTCTTGAAGTAGACCAGCACAGGTTACAGTGAGGCGGCGTCGCAACCAGTCTTTCTTCACCAGCCTAATGGTGTATCCTTTGTTAGATGGTCCAAACGGCGTCGTTCGCGCGACTTGATGGGGTTACCGCCTTCGCCGCCCTCGGCGGCCATGCGGCCCATGTCAGCGCGCGGAAGGGCAAGTGAAATTGGCTAATGGCAAGGAAACCAAAAGACCTCACACCGCGATTTGGAATCGGCGAATGGTTCGGAAAGGTGCTAACGCGGATGGATACCGCGGAGCGCCGCTACTATGCGGCTGAAGTTCTCAAGGAAAAAAAGCTCCGTGAGAAGCAGCCGTGCCCCTTCCAGCCACGGAAGCGGGATGCGAAATGTACCAAGGACGGCGGCGTGTGCTCGATCCGCCTCTATTCCTACAAAGCCGACGCGAAAACTGGCCGTGCAATGGGCGAGCCTGTGCCCGGTCCCCAGGGCGAATTGCGCGCGACGTGCCCATACCCTTTCCATGAAGCGCTCGACATATTCCACTGGGTGGGCGAGACCATCCTGGGCGATGACAATCCAAGACTTGTAGGTGAAGTTGGTTTCCTTGAAGCTGGTGCGACAACCGACACCGAGGGCGGCGATGACGTTGGCCGCATCGATATGGTGCTTGTCAGCAATAAGCCCGTAGAAGGAGCGCCGATGGAGTGGTGTGCCGTGGAAATTCAGGCTGTGTACTTTTCCGGCGATGCGATGCGGGGCGAGTTCAAGTCTTTTGCAGACGAAACCGTCAATTGGGTGATTTTTCCTGCCGGCCGGCGGCGACCGGACTACCGCAGCAGCGCTCCAAAGCGCTTCATGCCCCAGCTCCAGATAAAAGTACCGACGCTCCGCCGCTGGGGTAAGAAGATGGCTGTGGTCGTGGATCGGGCATTCTTCGATTCAGTCGGCGAAATGGATCGAGTCTCAGATATCTCGAATGCGGACATTGCCTGGTTTGTCGTGCGCTTTGAAGAAGTGCCCGGCAGCCAATACAGCCGGATGGTTCGCGACGAGGTGCGTTTCACGACCCTGGAACGGTCTGTCGATGGCCTCACGGGCGGAAGGCCCGTTCCGAAGTCCGTCTTTGAGGAACGGATCTCTGGAAAGATGAATCCGGCGTCTTAATTAACTGGAGCAGGCCGAAGCGGCCGGGATCTCCGATGTCGGTCTTCCCCGCGCAATCGGGGAGACCAGTTCGTCGCCGCTCACCCGCTGAAGCCGCCCTCCGCCAAAGGCTGAAGCCCGTGCTACCTGTTATCATGAACCTTAGTTCGATCCCGAGGTAAATCCCATTGGCTTCAGTAGAAAGTTGCAAACGCACGCTGGAGATCACCGTGCCCGCGGAGGAAGTGGAGGCCGAAACCGGCAGGGCCGTAGCCAAGGTCCAGCAACGCGCGAAATTGCCGGGTTTCCGGCCCGGAAAGGCGCCCCCATCGATCATCCGGCAGCATTTTGTCGGCGATATCCGGAAACAGGTGCTGGACGCCCTCATCCCCAAATACCTGCACAACCGGTTCGAGGCGGAAGATCTGAAAGTGGTCGGGCAGCCGGATATCACCGAAGTGCACCTGGATGCGGGCGAGCCGTTGCGCTTCAAGGCCGAATTCGAAGTCGTACCGCAAGTCGAGCTGCAGGACTATAAAGGCCTGACGGTCAAGTATCACGATCCGGAAATCACGGACGAAGACGTGGACAAGCGCGTCGAAGAACTGCGGCATTCCAAGGCCGAGTTCGTGAACGAAGATCCGCGGCCGCTGCAGGATGGGGACTTCGCGGTGCTGTCGCTCGAAAGCCTGAGCCCCGTGGAGGGTCCGCCGGTGAAGAACGACGAGATGACGCTCGAAGTTGGCGGCGGCGACACGCTGGAAGATTTCAGCGAGCGCCTGCTCGGCATGACTCCCGGCGAAGAGAAGGAGTTCGACGTTCATTATCCCGACGATTACGGCCAACCCAAGCTGTCCGGCAAGACGGTGCGTTTCCGGGCGCACGTGAAGGGTGTGCGGCGCAAGGAACTGCCGGAGATCAACGACGAATTCGCGCAGGATCTGGGCGACTACCGCACGGTGGACGAGCTACGGGAAGCCGTCCGCAAATCGATTTTCGGGCAGCGGCAGTTCGAGGCGCAGCAAGCGGCCAAAAACCAGCTTGTCGACAAGTTGGTGGACATGCACGATTTTCCCGTGCCAGAGGCGTTCGTCGACCAGCAGATCAAGAACCGCACCGACCAGCAACTGCGCGCCATGGCCGAGCAGGGTCTGGATACCAAATCCCTCAGGCTGGACTGGAAAAAGTTGAAGGAAAGCCAGCAGGAGAAGGCGCAGCGCGAGGTGAAAGCTTCCATGCTGCTGGCGCGGATTTCCGAGCGGGAAGCCATCGCCCCCACGCGCGACGAGGTGGACAAGGAAGTGGAGCGCATCGCCCGCCAGCAGCGGGAACCCTTCCCCGCGGTACGCTTGCGGTTTGAGAAGGATGGGACGCTGGGACGGATCGCATCGCATATCCAGACCGAGAAGACGCTCAATTTCCTGTTCGAGCATGCAGGGAAGACAGAAGAGTAGATTGTTCGGGAAAGGGAAAATCCTATGAAATGGCTATTGTGTTTGATGGCGGTATTCGCCTTCACCGCCTCCGCCGCCGATATTAGCGGCAATTGGAAGGGGACCGCCGAGACACCCAACGGCACGGTGGAGCGAACGTTCGTCTTCAAGGTGGACGGGCACAAGCTGACGGGCGAAACGAATAGCTCCCGGTTCGGCAAGTCGACGATCGAAGACGGCAAGGTGGATGGCGACGATGTTTCGTTCAGCCTCACGGTGAACGTGGGGGGCACCGAAGGGAAGGTCGTCTACAAGGGCAAAGTCGATGGCGACACTATCAAGTTCACGGTGGAGTTGCAAGCCCTCGGGCAGACTCTGGAGATGACCGCTAAGCGCGTTCCGTAAGCTTCTTGAGCGGTCGCCGGGCGTGGCTCGACGTAATGGGGGACGATAATGAACGTCGAACACAATCCGCAAGATTGGGAAGACTTTGAGGCCGCGGCCAGAAGGTCGATCGAGCAGCACGTCCGAAATTCGTTCATCAAGACGTATAGGCCAGTCTTGGATGACGCGGCATACCGTTCCTTCGACACCATGGAAGAGTATCGCCGGTGGTGCAAGCACAACCTGCCCGCGTGGCTCGGCTACAACCGCGACTAGCCCCAGCCATGGCGACATTCGAATTCAGGAACGCACAGGAGATTGGCCGCATTTGCGGGCAGTACGGCGTAAAGTACCTGTTCTTTGGAAAGTCCGGGGCCATATTGCTGGGATATTCCGATACCACTCAGGATGTCGATCTTTACGTGGAGAAGCAAACGGCAAACTGCGCGAAGCTCGTGGGCGCCCTAGTGGAGCTTGGCTTCCGGCTTTCCGAAGAGGAACAACAAGAGATTCGGCGAGGTAAAGATTTCATTCAGCTCAGAAACGGCCCGTTCGACTTGGACCTGATCTTTGCGCCCGATGGCATCGAACGGTTTGACGATGCCTGGAACCGGCGCGTGGAGAAACATGGCTTTCCGGTCGCTAATATCGACGACATCGTGGGGAGCAAACAGGCGGCAAACCGCCAGAAAGACAAGGAATCGCTGCCTCGTTTGTTGTCGTTCCGGGAGTGGCTGAGAAAGAACCAGTAGGCTTACGTATTCTTTCGGGCGGGCGGCCTGAACCCGCCAGTACTTTTTGCGGCCGCCGGGCACGTTGCCTAAACCACCGCATTCGGGTGATAATAGAATTGACCCCGTTCTTCCACCCCGGAGACGGGAGAGGCGCATTCCTTGGGTGCCATCCGCCCAGGGGTTTGAGGAGGCGACTGCGTGAAGCGTGCCGGATCCGATGAGGCCCTGCGATGTTCATTCTGCCATAAAAGCCAAGATGTAGTCGGGAAGCTCATCTCATCCCCCAGCGATTACCCGCGCGCGTACATCTGCGATGAATGCATCGCGGTGTGCAACTCGATTCTGGACGACGACAAAGTCGACGAGCGCGCCGCCGGGATGCCGCACAAGATCCCGAAGCCCTTGGAAGTAAAGGAGCATCTGGATCAGTACGTGATCGGCCAGGAGGCCACCAAGAAGAAGCTGGCGGTGGCCGTCTACAACCACTGCAAGCGCATCCACATGAACCGGATGCGGAACTCCGACGTGGAGCTTTCCAAATCGAACATTCTGCTGATCGGCCCGACCGGGACTGGCAAGACGTTGATGGCGCAGACCTTGGCCCGAATTCTGGATGTGCCATTCGCCATTGTGGACGCGACCACCTTGACGGAGGCCGGTTATGTGGGCGAGGATGTGGAGAACATCATCCTCAAACTTTTGCAAGCGGCCGATGGCGACGTCCAAAGGTGCCAGCAGGGTATCATATACATAGACGAGATCGACAAGATCTGCCGGAAGGACGAGAACCCGTCGATCACGCGGGACGTTTCGGGCGAGGGCGTGCAGCAGGCGCTGCTGAAGATACTGGAGGGCACCATCGCCAATGTGCCGCCTCAGGGCGGGCGCAAACATCCGCACCAGGAATTCACGCCGGTGGATACGACCAATATCCTGTTTATCTGCGGCGGGGCTTTCGTGGGGTTGGAGAAGGTGATCGGGCGGCGCGTCGGCAAGAAATCCATGGGGTTCCTGCCTGAAGAGGAGAAAAACAGCAAAACGATCGGTATCGCGGGGCATCGCGATATCAACCTGCTGGCACAAGCGCAGCCGCAGGATTTGATCAAGTTCGGGTTCATCCCGGAGTTTATCGGCAGATTGCCGGTCAACGCGGTGCTTGAGGAGCTGGACAAGGACGCGCTGATCCAGATTCTGACCCGGCCTAAGAACGCCATTGTCCGGCAGTATCAGAAGCTTTTCGATTTTGAGAACGTGCGGCTGAAGTTCAGCGACGACGCCCTGGAGGCCATCGCCGATTTGGCCCTGGAACGGAAAGTGGGGGCGCGCGGGCTGCGCATGATCCTGGAAGATCTGATGCTGGATCTGATGTATTACCTCCCCTCGTACAAGAAGGTGAAAGAGTTCCTGGTCACCAAAGAGATGGTGCTTTCCCAGAAGATCAGCCTTACAATATTAGAAAAGGCCGGCTAAGCCAGCCAGCGCGCTTTTTGTGCCAAGCCCGCCCAGCCGGCCACGGGGATGCCGGTAGCTAACCCTTTGCGGAGAAAAATGCTTACTTTAAAGGAAAAATCGGATACGAAGCGTTTGCCGATGATGCCGATTCGGGATGTGGTGATCTTCCCGTATATGATGACCCCCTTCGTGGTGGGGCGCGAATCCAGCGTGCGGGCGCTCGAAGAAGCCATGGCCGGAGACAAGAAGATCTTCCTGGCCACGCAGCACGACGCTTCCATCGACGAGCCCAAGCCGAACGAAATTTACTCGGTGGGCACAGTGGTCAACATCGTGCAAAGCCTAAAGCTGCCGGACGGAAACATCAAGGTCCTGGTGGAAGGCGTGGAGCGGGCGAAGGTATTCTCGATCAGCGACGACGAAGGGTTTTTCCGCGCCGTAGTTCGCACGTTGAACTACAAGGTAGAAGCCGGTCCGCAATTGGATGCGCTCACCAGCCGGGTGACTACTCTGTTCGAGCAATATGTCAAGCTGAGCCAGAACCTGAACTATGAAACCATGATCGCCGCCATCCGGGTGGACGACGCCGGCAAGCTGGCCGACACGGTAGGCGCCAACCTGCAGTTGACCATCGAAGAAAAGCAGGAACTCCTCGAAATCTTCGATCCGGTGGACCGGCTGACCCGTGTGGCGGAGATGCTGGATATCGAAATCGAGAAGCTGAACGTGGACCGCACCATTCAGGGCCGCGTGAAGCGCCAGATGGAGAAGGCCCAGAAGGAGTACTACCTCAACGAAAAGATTAAAGCCATCCAGAAGGAACTGGGCCGCGGCGAGAAGAGCGAAATCGACGAACTGAAAAAGCGCATCGAGACGGCCGGAATGACCAAGGACGCGCTCGACAAGGCCATGGCGGAGTTGAAGCGGTTGGAGAACATGCCGCCCATGTCGGCCGAGTCTACCGTGTCGCGCAACTATCTGGACTGGCTGCTGGCGGTGCCGTGGAAGAAAAAGTCCAAGGAAATCCGGGACCTGACGTTTGCCGAAAAGGTGCTGGAATCCGACCATTACGGGCTGGAGAAGATCAAGGAACGCATCTTGGAATTTCTGGCGGTGCGCCGCCTGGTTAAGAACCCCAAGGGTTCGATCCTGTGCTTCGTGGGGCCTCCCGGCGTGGGCAAAACTTCGCTGGGCATGTCCATCGCCAAGGCCACCGGCCGCAAGTTTGTGCGCATGTCGCTGGGCGGCGTGCGGGATGAGGCCGAGATTCGCGGCCACCGCCGCACCTATATCGGCGCGCTTCCGGGGCAAGTGATCCAGATGATGAAGAAGGCCGGTACACGCAATCCGGTCTTCATGCTTGACGAAGTGGAGAAGATGTCCATGGACTTCCGCGGCGACCCTTCGGCCGCCCTGCTCGAAGTCTTGGACCCCGAGCAGAATTTTATGTTTGTTGACCACTATCTCGATGTGGAGTATGATTTGAGTCAGGTCTTCTTCATCGCGACGGCCAACGTGCTGCATACGATTCCGCCCGCCTTGCAGGATCGGATGGAGGTCATCCGGCTTTCCGGCTACACCGAATACGAGAAGCTGGAGATCGCCAAGCGATTCCTGGTGCGCAAGCAGATGGAGCAGACCGGATTGACGGGCGCGGATATCGAGTTTTCCGACGACGGGCTGCAGGGACTGATTCAATACTACTCGCGAGAGGCCGGCGTCCGAAACCTGGAGCGGGAAATCGGCAACGTTTGCCGCAAGATGGCGCGCAAAGTGGTTAACGCCCAGAGCGCCAAGGACAAGAAGCGCGCCGAAAGGATCGTGATCAGCGGCGCTAACCTGCCGGATCTGTTGGGGCCGCACCGGTTCCGCGATTTGGTGGCGGAGAAGAAGAACGAGATCGGGGCGGCGGTGGGTTTGGCATGGACCGAAGTCGGCGGCCAGATCCTGACTACCGAAGCCACGCTCATGGAAGGGAAAGGCAAGCTGACCATTACCGGCAAACTGGGCGAAGTAATGCAGGAGTCCGCGCAGGCGGCTATGAGTTACATTCGTTCCAGGGCGCATCAGTTCGGGTTGCCACGTGACTTTTACCGGAACCTGGACGTGCATATACACATCCCCGAAGGCGCTATCCCCAAGGATGGACCTTCAGCGGGCATCACCATGGCCACCACGATTTGCAGCGCGCTGACCCGGATTCCGGTGCGCGGCGATCTGGCCATGACGGGCGAGATTACGCTGCGGGGCAAGGTGCTGGGCATCGGAGGGTTGAAGGAGAAGTTGCTGGCGGCGCACCGCCACGGGATCTTCGAGGCTATCGTTCCCCTGGACAATAAGAAGGACCTGCCGGAGATCCCGGAAAATATTCGGAACGAGATGAAGATCCATTTCGTCGAGTCCATGGACGAGGTTCTCAAGGTCGCACTGGAGCGGGAGATTGTGGCGCTGCCCTTGCCGCCGGGTGTGGAAGTCTCCGCCCAACCGGAAGAAGTTGTCGCACATTAGCAGTGGGGCAGGCCATCGTTTTCCGTGGCCTGCCGCTGGTAAGTTTTGGTAATCGACAGCACTTTTGTAACATCTTCGGCTAAGCCGGAACAGTTCCCCTCTGACGGCTTGCCCGAAATCGCTTTTTTAGGGAGAAGTAACGTC
>Ga0302324_100011204_pt1 | contig 18444 bp, 11 predicted proteins | sample Palsa_T0_1_FD_201949 | JGI IMG/M metagenome (GOLD analysis project Ga0302324, IMG submission 201949) | Peat permafrost microbial communities from Stordalen Mire near Abisko, Sweden - Palsa_T0_1 | ecosystem: Environmental > Terrestrial > Soil > Palsa > Peat permafrost | place: Sweden: Abisko... | reverse complement strand
GCTGTACTACAACACCACAGGGACCGACAACACCGCCAGCGGCATCTCGGCGCTGGGCTCCAACTCCACCGGAGGCTCCAACACCGCTAGCGGCGCCTATGCGCTGAGTTCGAACACCAACGGAAACTACAACACTGCCAGCGGCAACGAGGCATTGAACTCGAACAGCTCCGGGGGCTTCAACAGCGCCGACGGCAACGAGGCGATGTACTTGAACACGACTGGGAGCGACAATACTGCTAGTGGCTTCGCGGCGTTGTATAACAACGCCACCGGCAGCAGCAACACGGCAATCGGAGCCTATACAGGCCCTGATTTCAACTCGCCGAATCTTTCTAATACCACCGCCATAGGCTCCGGCGCTGCAGTCAGCCAGAGCAACACGTTGGTGCTGGGGCAGACCACGATGGGCAGCCCAGGCGCGACTTACGTCAATGTCGGCATTGGCACAGCTACCCCGCGCTCGATGCTGGAGGCGGTGGTCGAGGAGTCCGGCGCCCTCGCGCCAGTCCTGACGTTGACCAATAGTGGCGGGTCCGCCGAGGTAGCCATCGACTTCAACACTTACCTGCCCTCAACCACGGGAAATTACAATCCATCCGCGCGTATCTTCGCCGCGGACAATGGAGACTACGCGGATTACCTCTACTTCGCCTCAAACGCCTCCGGAGCGCCGAACAATGGCGAACGCAACACGATGCAAATCGCTCCCAACGGCAACGTATACGTTTACGGCACGCTTTCGGCCGGCGCCAAGGATTTTAAAATCGATCACCCCCTCGACCCCGCTAACAAATTCCTGGTCCACTCCTCGGTTGAGTCCTCTGAGATGATGAATATCTACACTGGCAACGTTGTCACCGACGAACTGGGTCTGGCCACGGTGAAGTTGCCCGACTGGTTCGAGGCCGAGAACACCGACTTCCGTTATCAGCTCACAGTCATCGGCCAGTTCGCCCAGGCAATCGTCAAAGACAAGATTGCCAACGGACAGTTCCGCATCCTGACCAACGCCTCGCATGTAGAGGTCTCGTGGCTCATAACTGGAGTCCGCACAGACGCGTACGCACAGGCGCATCCGCTGATCGTCGAGCAGGAAAAACAAGCCAGTGAGCGCGGGTACTACGCCCATCCTGAGCTTTACGGACAACCCCTCGAAAGGCAAATAGGAAATCGCGCTCACGACCAGCCAGCCAGCGCCGTGACCAGGCACTTCCCAGTTCCGGCAGTACCGGTGCGCGCTCTGCCGCAACACGCCCGCACGCCGCCGCAAACCATCAGCCAGCTCAACCCCAAATAGTCCTGGCGTCCAGGTCCCGGATTTTCCGAGGTTTGGGCCCCTACCAGGACGCCTACGCCAAAGCCCACCCGCTCGTGGTCCAACAAGCCAAGCCCGCAAGCGAGAAGGGCTTCAACATCAACCCGAACTCTTCGGACAGCCAACCGAAAAACAGACCGAATGGGGCCGTCATCCGAAGCAGATGCAATCCATGAAGGCCATGCGCGAAGCCCGCAATTCCCCCACCGTCCAACGTAACTTCCTCGCCGACTCCAAAACCAACCTGCAGCTAATCGCAGCCGCCAAACCCTGACCCGGAACTGCGGATTCGGTCATTTTCTCCAAAAGCCAACACCCCCTGTCCGAATTTCCGGACAGGGGGTGTTCTCACACCAATCGTGTCAAGGCCCCAAAAGCGCCAAAAACCACCCAAAAACCAAAAATTGCACGATTCCGGACATTTTGACCGAAAATCGTCCGTAACCCCTTTAGAATGAAAATGTCATGTATAAATTACACTGTCAATAAGTCGCTATAACTCGCTCTAACTCGCTCCAGCATGCCAAAATCGACCACAATTTGCATGTTTTTTGACCCACAAAAATGCCCGGAAAACTACTTCTTCGCAGCTGCTACCTGCGCACCGTTCGAGTCGGATTCAAGTAAGTGAACGGCATCCTGATAGCTCATATTCAACGGCACAGACTGAAAATCGGTAGAGGTCTCATAAGTCTCAAAGCTCAGCGGTTTGATCATCAACGCCACGCCCGTAAGGTTCAGCTTCAGCAGAGTGGCCTCCCAATGATGGTGGCCAACGTCCTTCTGCTCGATGCTTAACGTGCCTCCTTTGTACAACTTACCCAGAATTCCCCAGCCAAACTCAACGTCCTGGATAAGGTGAGCGTCCATCTTCACAATGCGCTCCTGCGCCACGTCGATCCAAAGTTCGCCCTCCATCCCGTGATAAACTTCGCCCTCATGGTCCGGTGGTTTGAAGCTGGGATTCGGCTCAAACGCTAACCGGTGGGCCGGCCCGCTCGATCCTTCAACAATCCCTAAGTCTTTGAATATAAAAGCATCCGGTAACATTTGCGTCATCTCATCCGCTCGCCCGCTATCTTCCTGCTCCCGCTTCCGCCGATGCTCCTGGATCTCCGGATGCGCCAAAAGATTGTTCAATCGGTCCAACTCCGCCTTCTCCTGGTCGGGAGTAAGCGGCTTATCGTTGATAGCAATCAACCGCGCCACGTCACCGTCTTTAGTCTCTACGATTTCCTTGGTCGTAATCCCTTTAGAATCCTGTTTCCGCAGCTTATACCGCACCGGATAAGGGGCGGCTGGAGAGTGAAGTTCGTTCTGCGAAGCGCGCCGAACCAAGGCCAATGTCTCCGGCGAATTGGCCACCTCCTGTGCAACCGCAGAACATCCGAAAACACTGACAACAAAGGCCAGGGCGACCCATGTGAGGGCATTCTTTCCAGTACGGCAAGCGCCATCACAAATACTAAGTTTTCCCATAATGAGTTGAGACGTTCCAATTTGGAATTAGTTGATTTGACCCCTGTCACGATTGTAGTTGGCAACTCCATCCACAAGGGGCATGATGGTCATTAGCGACGCTTGCGGAGGCCTTTACTCCTTGCGTATAGTTCGGGCAGGGTACATCTTCACCACCCAATGGCTATAGGGAGAATTGAATGGGTTCCGAGGACAAGAACGTGGCGTCTTTAGGCAAGTCGGTCGAAATACGAGGCGAAGTCAAAGGCAACGAAGACCTGACGATCGACGGTCGCGTAGAGGGCACAATCATGCTCACCGATAGCCGATTGACCATCGGGTCAACCGCACACATCGATGCCGACGTATCGGCCCGTGATGTAGTCATTCTCGGGACGGTAAGCGGGAACGTGCAGGCCAGCGCCAGGGTCGAATTGCGCATGGGTTGCAATCTTAAAGGGGATATTTTCGCGGCGCGCCTGTCGATCGAAGACGGTGCATCGTTTACCGGCAAGGTCGACTTAACTCAGCGTACAACTCCCGCAAACTCGGCCGCGATTCCGCACAAAGCACCGGTTATACCCGCCGCCGTCAGCACCAATGCTTCAGCCTCGGGACTATTTTCAGGCGAAACGCGTACGTAAAGCGATCTTTGGGGTAATTGTGGTATCGGCGAAATCGGTGGTCCGATTTCTTCTCGTGGATCAGTGTGCCGCAATGACGGAAAACCCGTCCTGCCGTAACAAGACTGCCCCCAGTTCGGGTTTGATATCCGTTTCTAGGCTTGCTCAAGGAAATGCCCGTGGCCCTTAATACGCTAATGAATACGATCTTCAAGAAGCGGTCTTTGGATTCACCAAACCGCTCCGCGACCTTGGTCGGTCCAAGAGTTCCCCGGCCTTCGAGCGGTTGGTCAGCCATGCTGACTCATCTGAGAAGCGAAGCCGGCTTGCGACTGCTCGACGTTGGGCCGATGTCCACCTCGAACGTCAATGCGCTCACGGCAATGGGACATAGTATCTGCATGGCTGATATCGTCTCTGAAGCTCACCGAGAACGTTGGCGGATCCTTGACGCGGAGGGCGAGGCTCCTACTCGCTTCGATGTGGAAGGTTTTCTCCAGCAAACCATGGAATTCAACGGCCGAACGTTCGACGTGGTGCTGCTCTGGTCAACGCTGGACTATCTTCCCGACGAGTTGCTCGAACCGGTCATTGATAAATTGCACAGGACGGTTGGACCGGGAGGCAAAATACTCGCATTCTTCCATCCTCCAATCGGCGGATCGGACGAGGTCTATTACCGGTATCACGTCACAGAAAGCGCCGCCGTTGAAATGCAGGAGACGGAAGCATTTTCTCTCCAGCGCGTCTCCTCCAACCGTAAGATTGAAAAGCTTTTCGCAGCTTTTCGCAGCTGCAGCTTCTTCCTTGGAAAAGACAGCGTCTACGAGGTAATCGTTACGCGGTGATGGCTCTTTTCGCACCACTTGCTATCGGAGCACAGATTGTGCTCACTCATTTGGGTGCCGGCCACAGTGTGGATTCCTGGTCAACTTGAGAAGGGGCCGAAGCGTTCGACGGATATATTTCGTTAGCCGTGAGGTCGCGGGTCAAAAGGGCGTCCGTGGGGCGTTTTGGAATTCCATGCTTTCGCGTCACCAAATCGACCAGCGCCTCCATTCGTTTGCGGTAGTCATGGGTGACGAAGTCGCGACTTTCGAAGCGGAAGCGGTATAGGGCTTCGAGCGCCGGGAAATGTTTGCGTATAAAGTCGAGGTATATTGCTCGGGAACAAGGCTTTAGAAAGAGCGGGCTGGCTGCGAAGAAACTCGCGTCCACTTCTTTAGCCCGCTGGGCCATCGCGTTTAGAGTCTGTAGCGTATCGGTTATGCCTGGAAGCAGGGGTGAGCAGAGAATGCCGGTGCGAAGGCCAGCTTTCCGCAAACGGGCGACGGTGTGAAACCGAAGATCGGGCCGCGGAGCGCGAGGTTCGAGAATTCGGGCGAGCCCAGCGTCGGCGGTCGTAATCGTCAGGTGAATCACCAATTCGTTGTGTTCTGCGATTCTTTCGAGCAAATCGATGTCGCGAGCTACCAGCGTAGACTTCGTAACTATACCGAGCCGTAAACCGCGACGGCCCGAGAAAACCTCCAATAAACTGCGCGTGACTCTGGCGCGTCGCTCAATTGGCTGATAGGGGTCGGTGGCAGTGCCGATAGCGATTTCTTCGCCGTGCCGTATTTGTCGTAATTCCTGCTCCAACAGCCATGCGCCATTTTGCTTCACAAAAATCTTGCGCTCGAAATCCTCCGGTTGACGAAGCTCCATGTATTCATGGGTATAGCGAGCATAGCAGTAGCGGCAAGCGAATTCGCAACCACGATAAGGATTGATGCTCCATGAGAAAGAAAGGCGACGCCTCGAGACGGATTTATTGAGAATAGAACGAACGGGAAGGGTGCGAAATTCAACCTCGTGGCCATCGGCAACGCGGACGCTGGCAACTACCTGGCGCGCCACCCCTTTTGGGTGTGGATCGGGTGATCCAGAGACCTCGGAGAGGATCGGGAATAACGCCGCTTGCGCGCCTGAATCAATATTCGCCATATATTCGCCTAAGCGGAAGACTATCCATCCTTCCATGAGTCGTCAAGAGGCTTTACTCACAGCGTGTTCCCACCGCTTGATTTCACCGGAAGATCTCGGGGAAAGGCTGAATGCTAAACGCCATAGTCGATACTGGAGGTGGATGAAGAACGCTGCCAAGCGAATAGTGTTTGCAACCATAGGCTCGCTGGGCGACCTTCATCCCTGCCTTGCTCTCGCTCTGGAATTACGGGAACGCGGTCATGACGTCGCGATCGCAGGTACTGAGATTTATCGTTCCAAGGTAGAGGGCTTGGGCTTTTCGTTTCAGGCTATACGACCGGAAATTCCTGCCCGCGATCCCGCAATGATGAGTGTTTTGATGGACATGCGGCTTGGGCCCGAGTTTCTCCTTCGGCAGCTGATTTTGCCGGCTCTCGCGGATACCTATTCGGATCTCTTGGAAATTTGCGGCGGCGCGGATCTCCTCATTGCCGGGGAAATCGTCTTTGCCGCCCCATTGGTTGCGGAAAAGTTGAGAATCCCCTGGGTTTCGGCGTTGCTCTCTCCTTTTTCTTTCCTTTCGGCCTGCGATCCTTCAGTCTCACCCCTCGCCCCTTCGCTGACCTGGCTACCCGGTGCCGGACCAACCATCAATCGCGCTTTTCTTACGCTTGGACGCCTCGCCACCCAACACTGGTGGAAACCGGTAAGAAATCTACGCCGGGAGCAGGGCCTCAGTGAGGGTCGGAATCCGTTGTTTCATGACAAATTCTCGACACATCTGACTCTGGCAATGTTTTCAGAGGAGATCGCGAGACCCCAACCAGATTGGCCGCCGAATACGGTTCAGCCCGGCTATGTTTACTACGACAGCGGAGAAAGGCAGGCTGGCCTAACTGAGGAACTGAGCGCCTTTCTCGATCGGCGTCCGGCCCCAATCGTCTTTACGCTCGGGTCGTCGGCAGTGCATGATCCGCGGGGCTTTTTCGAGGAGAGTGCCAGAGCCGCAAGAATTCTGGGCGAGCGGGCCGTATTGTTGATGGGTGACAATCTGCCCCTTGTTGCGGACTCCGACGAAATCATTGCGCTGCCTTATGCACCGTTTTCCGAGCTGTTTCCGCGGGCTGCGGTCATCGTGCATCAGGGTGGCAGCGGTACGACAGCGCAGGCGCTTCGGGCTGGTCGTCCCGCGCTGATCATGCCCTGCGGCTTCGACCAGCCGGATAACGCGGCACGAGTAGAGCGTCTGGGTGCGGGAGTCACCGTTGCGCGACATCGCTATTCGGCCCACACTGCCGCGACGGGATTGGAAATACTTCTCAAGGACCCTGAATTTGCGGCGAATGCAGAGAAGATTGGACGTCGTCTTCGGAGCGAAAACGGCTTAGAGAAAGCATGTGACTCAATTGATCGCCTCTTGGCCTCGTGAACAAGTCGGTTCCTTTCGCCACGGACTAGCGCTTCTCGATCACCAGCGGTACACCGTGTTTCGGTCTGAGACTGATCATGGGACTCATTGGCAGCTCGTGCGGCGCGTCCGGAGCAGGCCGTACTTTCCAGTTACGGAAGATTGTTGAGAGGACAAAGACTCCTTCCATCCAGGCGAGGCCTTCGCCGATACACTGTCGCGATCCGGCGCCGAACGGGTAGTAGGCGAACTTTGGGCGAGAAGCCTTGACTTCTTCAGTGAATCTGGTCGGATCGAACACTTCCGGATTGGGCCAGAAGCGGGCATCGCGCTGCACGACGATCTGCGGAGCGATGAGAACTGCTCCGGGCGAAATCTGAAAGCCGCGGAAGTTGTACGGCTTCGGGCCGGCGCTGCGGCCGATTACCCAGACTGGCGGGTACAACCGCATCGCTTCGGCGAAGACGGCATAGGAGTAACGCAGGTTGGGGTAATCCGCCGCAGTCGGACGGCGATTGCCGAGTACGCGTACCGATTCGCGCTGGACTTCTTCCTGGGCTTCGGGATGTTTGGCGAGCATCCACAAGGCAAAGCTGAGGCCGTTGGCGGTGGTTTCGTGGCCCGCGAGCATGACGGTGAGACATTCGTCGCGGACCTGCTGGTCGGACATTCCTCCGGTATTTTCCTCGGTATCGGTGGCTTCGAGGAGCATGGAGAGAAGATCGCCGCGATCGCCGGGAGATTTGCGGCGTTCGGCGATCATGCCGTAAATGATGGCGTCGAGATTGACTCCACCTTTGCGGATTTTGGCCATTGGACCGAAGGGAAGTTTTTCGATTTGCTTTGAGAATGGGAGGAAGACGAGAGGGAGAAAGCCCATGAAGGCGTCGACGGCGGCGGCTATTCGCTGCACTTCCGACTTGGTGTCGGTGTCGAACAGGCACTTGCCGACGATGCGCAGGGCGAGCAGGAGCATTTCCGGATGCAGGTCGAGCGCGCCCGGAGTCCATCGCTCGGTCATTTCGGCGGCGTAGTTTGCGATTACGTCTCCATAGGCGGCGATGCGGTGACGGTGGAACGCCGGTGCGGCCATGCGGCGTTGGCGCATGTGGAGCGGCTCCTCGCTGGTGAGCAGGCCATTGCCGAGGATGAAGCGGGCGCGTTGCATGACGACTCCGCGATAGTTGCGGGGCTCGTCGTTGATGAGCAGTTCCTGGATCAGGTCGGGGTGATTGAACTGGTAGATGTGGCGCTTGATCGCTCCGAAATGGACGAGGTCGCCGTAACGCTTTGCGTTGTCGGTGAGAAAATCGACGGAACTTTGACGAAACATCCGGCCGCTCAACAGGCGAGGGAGGAATGGGGGGCCGGGGGGATACTGAGCGCCGGGTCTGGCGCGGATGTCGGGTTCGGTGTTGGTTTCGGTGAGTTGGGCTGGCACTTCTTTATCATAGGCGCGCCCTCACTTGTCGTAGGCGCGGGAACGCAATGGGGATCGATGAGCTGATGGTGTCCCGTTATGGAACCGGAGTCTTATACTACAGCAACTTCGTAAACTAAAGCATTTTTCCGAGATCATCACCGTGACGCACGGCGAATCGCGTTTTTCGCTGTTCTGCTTTCAAGCTAATGCTGCGAATCGAGTATGTTCGCTACGACAACCGCGAAGATATGAACGATGTATTAGAAGCAAGTCACCTAAAAATGCGACCTTTCAGGCATTGCCCGAAAAGCCGGTTTTTCGGCCAAGTGGATTCCCCGCCTTCGTAAACAGGAAAGCCAATGTAGCAGTACTAGAGCATTTTCACTTCTAGTTGATACTGGAAGGATTTGTGAAGTGCGGCTTTTCTTGGGAAAAACCCGCGTCCCGCTTCCTTGCCTTGTAAGCACCGGAAGTGAAAATGCTCTAATGCGAGTGACTGGAAAGCTCCACTTCCATGACCAACCCTTATCGGGGGCGGGGATGACAGGATGCTTCACCGCAGCTTACTAACTGACATCGATAGTGATATTGGCAGAACGAAGGTTATCTCCTCGTGCTTCGAGCGTGATGACGCCCTTTTCGCCGGTTGGCCGCAGGATCACAAGAGATCGGCCGTGAAACGTCTTGCGACGGGGCTGATGATAACTGGCCATCTCGCGCGGGTTGGCACTCCCCACCGCAGCCAGTTCGCCTTGACCCTTCACTGAGAATTCTATCTCTGCGACTCCGTCTTCGATCGGACTGCCGGCGTCGTCCTGTAGCTCGGCCATGACGTAAGAGAGGTCGTTCCGATTCTTCCGGATATGCGTTCGGTCCGCACGCAGCGCGATCCTGCTGGGATTTCCTGTAGTGCGAAGGACTTGCTCCACGAGCTTGCCATTCACGATTGCCGAGGCTTTCAGTTCCCCAGGGGCATACGGCAGAGCAAACTCGGTGACAAAAGGGGCCGGAAATTCAGCCTTCGCGACTTCAATCGGTTTGCCGTTGAGTGTCAGGTTTACCTTCTCTGCCTTGCTGTAGACCCGCACTGTAACCGTGACGCCTTCGTTGCCCGGCCAGGTCCAACTGCGCAGTTCGTCGTAGAAGCCCCAAAGCATAATCTGTTCTTTGCGGCCCGGCGGCAAAGGCCGCACGACGGCCATCTCAAGCGGGCTGCGGTCCCAAACTACGTCGCGCAAATAGCTAGGCGCTTTCTTGTTGCCGATCAGATCAATGTCGCCACAATAGCTGATGAACCAGGGAAAACCCGGCCTAGCAAAGGCGCTGTTCTTCGGCAGGGTGATCTGGATTGCTGCCGCCGCATCTGCTCCAGCCGCCGTCGGGGCTGGTGGACCAAACGGATTTTTCTCAGGCGCAAGCACCGCAGCTCCAAGTGCCGATTCACCGATGTAGTCGATGCCTGTCCAGACGAAGTCTCCAATGACGTAGCTGTGCTTGTTGACCAGCTCCCAGTTCTCCGCGACCTCCACCGGGAAAGATTCCGTTCCCATCATGACCCTTGATGGATGCAGCTGGTGGTCCGATTCGTAGTGGTCCTTGGTGTAGTTGTAGCCACAGACATCGAGGAACTGGTAAGCGGCGTCAGTGTCGCTCCAGGGTCGAGGCTTGGTGGCATCGAAGAAAAACGGGACGGCCATGGTGACGGGACGTGAGGCATCCAGTTCGCGAACCCGGCTGGACAAGTCTTTGGCGATCCGGACGCCATCTGGATCCGATCGCTCCGAGATTTCGTTACCGATGCTCCACATAATGACGCTGGGGTGATTGCGGTCACGAAGCACCATCGCATCGATATCGCTCTTCCACCACTCTTTGAAATCGAGATGGTAGTCATCGGGATTCTTTTGCTGCTCCCACATGTCGAATGCTTCGTCGATGACCATCACGCCCAAGCGGTCGCAGGCGTCGAGAAACACCGAAGACGGTGGGTTATGGCTGCAACGAATCGCGTTGTAGCCGTTTGCTTTGAGCAACTCGACGCGGCGCTCCTCGGCGCGTTCGATTGCCGCCGACCCAAGCGGGCCGTTGTCATGGTGAACGCATGCCCCTTTGAGCTTGTAGGACTCACCATTGATGCGCAGTCCATGCTCCGCGTCGACTTTGATTTCACGGATGCCGAACGGTGTGATGCTGCGGTCGACAACTGCACCGGCGCAGGATACTTCGACTTCGGCGCTGTAGAGGCCCGGCGAATTTGGAGACCAAAGTTGCGGCTGCGGGAGTTTGGTGACCAGGAGAGCTTCACCACTCTCTTTGGCGGCAAGGTGCTTCTCCGCGCCGAGCTTGGCCGTGACGTTGCCCTTCTCGTCAAGGAGTTTGCAGGAGACCGTCGCCGTTAACGGACTTGAATCATGATTGGCCAACTGCACGGCAATGCTGATGGTGGCGCCAGCGGCGGAGATATCGGACGATTGCACGTGTACTCCCCAGACGGGAATGCTCACACGCCCGGTTGTCATTAGTAGTACATGGCGGTCGATGCCGGAGCCTGAATACCAGCGACTGTTCTTTCCAGTGTTGCTGACTTTGACGGCCACGACGTTGTCGCCCTTCTCATGGAGCAGATCGGTTATGTCGAAATAGAAGGCGGTATAGCCGTAGGGGTGTTTCCCCACCTCGGTTCCGTTAACCCATAGTTCCGAGTTGCGATAGACGCCGTCGAAAAGCAGGATTGCGCGGCCTCCCTGCGACAGACGCGGTGCTGGAAAGCTCTTTCGATACCATCCGATGCCACCGACTACCCAACCGGTCGACGCTTCCCCTTCACTCTTCATCCTGCTGAATGGCCCGACTGTCTCGGGGCAATTGCAGTCCTGCCAGATGGCTGCGGAGCCGTTGGTTGCGGAACTGGTGGGAAGGTCTTCGATCGACCAGTCATGAGGCAGGTCAACCTTAAGCCAAGCTGAGGCGTCAAACCCCGACGCGTGGGCACCCGCGGCGTCTCCGCGAAGAAAGAGCCAGCCATCGTCGAAATTGGTAGTTGCGACATCTCCACTGTCTCCGGGGGCTGCAAACGCGCATGCCGGGAAGAGCGGAACGACGGAAACTGCGGCAATCCCTTTGAGGGCGTCCCTGCGAGTGAGATTCATCGACATAACTTCTCTCCTTTTATGCATAGAGTTGGGGAGGTTAAAAGAGGGGTCAAGAAGCGGCAAGATTGGCTCACTTGATTCTCCTTGCAGGAATGACTTTTCGATCCTTCACTCGCGTGGAAGGTTCGTTTTGCGGGGAAGCAGTGGCCCGCAAGCCTAGTACGATGACGCGGATTGCTTCGCGAAAGAGTCGATCTATCGACTGCCCATATTCCAATTCGACCTTGCTACCGAGCGACGCCAGGCGTCGCTGTGTACCGATCGCGGCGTTGACTATGGCCTGCATCGTCAAATCGGGATCCAGATCCGAACGAAGCGAACCGTCGGCGATACCTTCCCGGATCAAATCGCGGAAGACTTCGCTCCCCATATTGCTGCTCTCTGCTTCCAATGTCAGCAGGCGTTCGACGGGCCAGTCATGCGAATACATCGCGTCGAACTGCGCCATGAAACGTACCTGGGCTCGCTGGTTGGCGAGTTCCTCTGCCATGTATTCAAGAAAAGCAATGATCTTATCCAGCGCAGACTTTGCGCTCGCATCCGCTTCACTGGCGCGCGCGGAAACTGTTGCCATGATCTTGCCGACAATTGCCCAGACAATGTCATCTTTCTTCGAGAAGTACTGATACATTGTCGACGGTTGAAGCCCGCTCGCGACCGTAAGTTCCGCCATCGTCACGCGGTCTATGCCGCGCTCTACGAAAAGCTTCTCGGCAGCGTCGAGGATGCGTTTTCGTTGCCTCTCGCGATGAGCAGGATATGTGCGTGGAGGGGATTTTTGTTTTTTGCTTGCCATAAGCGCATCATACCTAAAGCGAAATGCTATTTCGATTCCGAAAGCATATTTCGGAAATCAGTATATGATCGAAAGTCAATCGTGTCCACGCATTTTTTGTAGAGCGGTCACTGTAGTCTTAGGTCTGGCACGCAACATCCTTCTTCGATTACGGTTTATAGCATGGTGTCTGGAGGCTCGGGATGGGCCGCAATCAATTGCGAATGCGAGTGGTTCTGCTGGCCGGGCCGTGGCTCACGGTCTCGCTATTCGGTCAAACGAGCCCTAAAAAACCTCAGCAGCATGGTCGTGCCGTCTCCGAGGCTGCGTTAACGGAGCGGGAGCGGGCGGCGCAGGTGTTGGATCGGTTCACCTTTGGTCCGCGCCCGGGCGACCTGAGTGCGGTGATGAAGATTGGACCCGACGCGTGGTTTGAGCAACAGCTTGATCCAGCTTCGATTCAGGATACGGCCGTGGAGAAACGGTTGGGGGACTATCCGGCGCTGACTCTTACTGCTGCGCAGACGGCGCTGAATTTTCCCAATAATCAGATCATTCGCGAGATTGCGGAAGGGAAGCGCACCTATCCGCCAGACCCGACATTGGCGGCTGTCTATCAGGTGCTGGTTGCGAAATATCAGCGGCAGCAGCAGGAGCGGAAAAACGAGCAGACGATTACCGCGTCGGCGGATGATCTGGAAGCGCAGAAGAAGGCGCAGAAAAAGGCCGATCAGGCGGCGGCGCTGGTGCTGGCGGAACAGCTGCTGGGAACGCCGAAGGCGCAGCGGATGGCGGCGATTTTGCAGCTTTCGGTGGAGCAGCGAATCGTGCTTGCCGAGAGCACGCCTGATCCGCAGAAGAAGGAGCTGATTGCGGATTTTTCTCCTCGGGAGCGGGAGATTTTCAACGCAATGGGCGGGGGCCCGGACGCGGCGCATGTGGTCGATACGGAGTTGCAGCAGGCCAAGGTGTTGCGGGCCATTCTGAGTGAGCGGCAGTTGCAGGAGGTGATGACCGACTTCTGGTTTAACCACTTCAATGTGTATCTGAATAAGGAGACCGATCAAATTTACACGCCCGCTTATGAACGGGATGCGATTCGGGCGCATGCTTTGGGGAAGTTTCGCGACCTGCTGCTGGCGACGGCGATGCATCCGGCGATGCTGGTTTACCTGGACAACTGGCTGAGTATTGGGCCCGATTCGCCGGCAGCGGGCAAGCCGAAGCCGAACCAGAAACAGGCGCAGCGGGGATTGAATGAGAACTATGGACGCGAAGTTATGGAGTTACACACGGTCGGGGTGAACGGCGGTTATTCGCAGGCCGATGTTACTAGCCTGGCGAAGATACTTACCGGGTGGACGATAGAGAAGCCGGCTGAGGGGGGCGGGTTTAATTTCGATCCGCGCAAGCATGAGCCCGGGGACAAGAAGTGGTTCGGGCAGAATATCGTGGGTCAAACTGGGCCGAATGGCTTTGGGGAAGGCGAAGCAGCTTTGGCCTATCTGGCATCGCGGCCGCAGACGGCGCACTTCATTAGCTATAAGCTGGCGCAGCGTTTCGTTGCGGACGATCCGCCGCCGGCGCTGGTCGACCGGATGGCGAAGAGTTTTCTAGCCTCCGATGGAGATATCAAAGAGGTGTTGCGGACGATGGAGCGGTCGCCCGAGTTTTGGTCGCGCAAGTATTACCGGACAAAAGTGAAGACGCCTCTGGAGTTCGTAGCGTCGGCGTTCCGGGCGACGGAGACGAACCCGAGCAATCCGGGGGTGATTGTGAATACGCTGAAGACGATGGGCCAACCGCTTTATCAGATGCAGCCGCCGACGGGATATCCAATGACGGCGGACCACTGGATGAATTCGGCGGCGCTGGTCGACCGGCTGAACTTTTCATTGGCGTTGGCTGGCAACAAGCTGGGTAATACGCAGTTCGATGCCCCTCATTTGCTGGCTTCGGGATTGCTGTCTAAGGAGCCGGAGCCGGCCAGGTCGGGGATGCGGCGGATTGCCGTGGAGGAAGGTGCGGCTGCGAGTAGTTCGGAAGGTGGACGGGAAGAAGCATTGTCGCTGATGGAGCAGATGGTAGTAGGTGGCAGTGTTTCGGCGAAGACGAATGCTGTGATTCTGAAGCAGATTTCGGAGGATGCTGCAGGGGCGACGACGGCGGATCCGACGCAGGCACTGAACACGATGACGGCGCTGATTCTGGGTTCACCGGAATTTCAATTGAAATGATGGGGCTGTATTAATCCTCAACGACGCCCTGGAAGAGGGAATTGTCTTCTCCGACCGAGTGAAACCCATGGGCCGCGACCAATAGGTAGTATTCACAATCCATGGTCTCCTGCCAGATTTCGAGTGCCTTTTCCAAGAGTGCAGCCTGAGTCGCGTGCTGGCGAAAAGCCTCGAATTTGCTGTCGGCGTATTTGCCGAGTTCGAGCCTGATGGAGTGCGGGGTGGATGCGGTTCGAGATTTTTCTTCTTCATTGCGGGTGAGCAGGAAAGGGGTTGCGGAGTAATAGAGCTTTTGCGGCCAATACGGCTGCAATCCTTTTGCGAATTGCTCGGGATAGGCTGAGCTGCGTCCAGCCCAATGGAAGGCCGCGGTTGCCGCGAGGCAAATGGTGGTGTGATCGCGATGCAGGTTGACGCCGCCTTCGGCGCCAAAGGTCAAAACGACCTGCGGGCGCCAGCGGCGGATGCGTTCGACCAAGATGCCGACGAGTTCTACAAAGTTTTGTTCCGCGAGCTGGCCGTCGGGGTAGTGGAGGACTTCGCCTCGCGATGTGCCGAGGACCTGGCCGGCGGCAGCGAACTCGGCGCGGCGCAGTTGGGCTAATTCTTCGTCTGTGGCTGCTTGGCCTCGGTTGGAGGCGGCCTGGCCTTCGGTGAGGCATATTACGGTGGTCTCGACGCCTGCTGCATTCGCCATAAGCAGAGCGCCTCCGAAAGCACCGGACTCATCGTCCGGATGGGCGGTGATGCACATCAGTCTATGGGGCAATACACTCTCCGGGAATAGGATTCTGCACGAGCATCAGGTTGGCGTTTTCAACAGCAGATAGCTTCCCACCAAGCCAAAGAGAACATCGGGCGACCATGCGGCGAGCATCGCCGGCAGCATATTGACGTTACCCATAGCTTCGAAAATCGCAGCAACTACCCAGTAAGCGACAGCTACGCCGATGGCAGCGGCGATGCCGGTAAGAGAACCGCGTCTTCCCATGGAAAGCGCGAAGGGAATTGCAAGAATCGCCATAACCAGCGTGATCAGCGGGTAAGCCAGTTTCTTATTCAACTGGACACGCAGCGGCATCGTATCGAAGCCGCTCTGGCTGAGGTCCCGGATATATCGCCGGAGCTGCGCGAAATTCATCTCTTGCGATTGCAGGCTTTCCTTCTTGAAATATTGCGGACTCTCGGAGAAGTCAGGAAACGTGCTCACGGAGAACGTTTGATACTCCTTCTGCGAATCGCCGCTGAAGGTGCGCGACCAGCCATTTTCGAAAACCCATTGGTGAAGCTCAGGCTCCCAGTGGGCGGTTGTCGCGAATATTCGCCGGGTTAGCATAAAGGTAGTTGGATCGAGTTCGAATACTGTCAGATTGGCGAACCGATCGTTCTCGGGGTCGAAGAACTGATAGTAGAAAATCCGGTCGGGTTTGCCGGGTTGTTGCGCACCGAACATCCACTTCTGGTCGGGACGAAAAAAAGTCTGCGCCGGCTTGCCCTTGATTACGCTGCGGAGTGCCTCCTGGCGGCGGTTTGCGGTGGGGACATAAGTTTCGTTAAAGGCGAATAGCAGGCCTGCGACGACCAATGCGATCATGACCACCGGGAGCGAAACCCGATAGAGGCTGATGCCAGTCGCCTTCATGGCGGTGAGTTCGTTGGTGCGATTCAGCGTACCGAACGTGACCAGCACCCCAAGCAATACGCTGAGCGGCGTTATTGTGTAAATCATGCTGGGCGTGAGGTTGAAGAGGTATTCGCCGACGGTGATAAACGGGGTCTTGTTGCGAATGATGTCCCCGATCAGCTCGAAGAAAGTGAAGACGAGCAGCAACATGACGAACGTGACCAGCACCAGGCCTAGAGTGGTTAGGAATTCTCGCAAAACATAATCGTCGAGGATGAGAGGGAATCTGCCGCGGCTATGGCGTTTGATGGATTCGACGGCTGGAGTTCGCTCCTGCGGAGCGGCAACGCTGGCGAAAGAGCTCTTGAACCATGACGAAATGCTCCCCAAAAAAGAGAACGCCGTACTACCGGTCGCGAGTTGCCGTAACAAAATAATTCCACAGACACCGAATATGAGATTGGCGAGCCAAACGCCGGCGAAAGGTGGCAATTTCCCCTGGCGGGCAAACGCGACGCCGAGGATGGAGACAAAGTAGTAGACAAAGACGAGCAGGATAGTCAGTACGAAACCGGCACTCTTCCCCCCCCTACGGGATGACATGCCAAGCGGAACGCCAACCAGCATCAACACCAGACAGGCCGCGGGATACGAGAGCCGTTTGTTCAGCTCGATCATTGCGGCCTTGCCATCGGGGGTGTTGCGCCGGGCGTAGAGCTCAGTGCTGGAGACGGCCAGAATGGGAGAATCGCTGCGCCCCAGGCGGGTATCGTCTTTGTCGCCGAGGGGAAGCGGCAGATCGGTGGCGGCGAAAGTCGATACGGTATATTGATTCGGCTGGCTGGTGTTGGTTTCGTGTTCGACGCCGTTGCGGAGCCTCATGCGCAGCATCGTATCGTCCCCGTTCGCGACCGTGGCCTGCTCTGCGGTGATGATCCGCGGGGACGACGGATCGCTCAGGTCAGCAAGAAAAATATTCCGCCAGTTCGCGGCGCCGGACCCAGGCCGCACATCCTGCACATATAAGACGACGTCCTTGAAGTCCTCGTAGAAGATATGGGGCTGTATCTCGAATGATGCCTGGGAAGTCTTCAGCGAGTTCTCGAGACGAATCAATGCCTCAGAAGCACGAGGGGCGATGTAAAGTGAGTTGACTAGGCCAATCACCCATCCCAGCACGGCAACAATAGCGGCGACGCGAACGAAGCTCAGGACGCCAATCCCGGAGGCCCGCATCGCTGTGATTTCGCTGTCGGCGGCCAGACGGCTCAGCCCGAGAAGTACGCCCACCAGTACCGCCATGGGGATCGTCACCGTGAAGGTGTTCGGCAGCGTGAAGAGGAATATCTTGAGCACACTGACGAGCGAGGAACTATTGTGAACCACCAGCGCGAGGATTCTGCCAAGGTCGCGCATGAAGAGGATGAAGGTGAAGAGCGCTCCTCCCAGGAATGCGTGAGAGAATATCTCGCTAAGAATGTAGCGGGTTAGTATGCGTATCTTCAAAGGCCCGTCTCAGTTTACTAGAGCAGTTCTCCTATTGCTATGCACTTTCCAGGATTGGTTAAGAGTGGCTTTTCCTAGGGAAAAGCCACGCCGCCATTCGCTCTTCAGTGTGCGCTCTACCGTGGAAGGGCTGCTCTGGAATGGAAGCCCCGCAAGCGCAAACTATTGGCAAGCACGCTGATCGAACTAAGCGCCATGGCGGCACTGGCGACTGCCGGGCTGAGCAGAATGCCAAAGACCGGGTATAGGACTCCGGCGGCAATCGGAATTCCAAGCAGGTTGTAGCCGATGGCCCAGCCAAGGTTTTCGCGCATGGTACGCAGCGTTGCGCGGGCGAGGTCGAGGGCATCGATGATCGAGAGTGGTTCGCCGCGCAGCAGAATTACGTCACCCGCCTTGCGGGCGAGGTCGGTGCCTGTGCCCATGGCCAGTCCGGCATCGGCCTGTGCAAGAGCAGCTGCGTCGTTGATGCCATCCCCTACCATTGCGACCTTCCGTCCGGACTTCTGCAGTGCCTGAATATGTTCCAACTTTCCGCCGGGCAATAAATCCGCAAAAAATTCGCCGATCCCGGTTTGCTTTGCGATAGCCCCCGCGGTCGCAGCGTTGTCGCCGGTGAGGATGATCGTTCGCAGGCCGCGCTCCTGCATGCGCGCGATTGCGTCGACAGTTCCAGGGCGAACTTCGTCTTTAGCGGTGAGGTAGCCCCGGTATTGTCCGTCGACAGCGATGAGAAGTTTGCTGGTTTCGGCCTCGGTCGCCTTGCCGGCTGCAAAAATGCCGGCTTGTATGCCCAACTCCAGGAACATCGCCACGTTTCCTGCGGCAACCTGGTGGCCATCCACCAGGCCGGTGACGCCCTTGCCGGCGATGGCACGGACATTGACTGCTTCGATGAGTTGCAGACCGGCGCTGGAAGCCCGCTGAAGCACGGCGCGAGCGAGCGGATGCT
>Ga0302324_100011200_pt1 | contig 18453 bp, 21 predicted proteins | sample Palsa_T0_1_FD_201949 | JGI IMG/M metagenome (GOLD analysis project Ga0302324, IMG submission 201949) | Peat permafrost microbial communities from Stordalen Mire near Abisko, Sweden - Palsa_T0_1 | ecosystem: Environmental > Terrestrial > Soil > Palsa > Peat permafrost | place: Sweden: Abisko... | reverse complement strand
TTCAGATCCCCGCGTCTGTCCCGACGCCCTGCGCGTCAAGGTCATCAGCTTTGAGGAAGCCGCCGAACTGGCCTACTTCGGCGCCAAGGTCCTGCACCCGGCCACCATTCTGCCCGCCGTCAAGAAGAACATTCCGGTGCACGTCCTCAACAGCCGCAACGCCGCCTGCGAGGGCACGCGCATCACCTCGCTGGCCCCGCATTGCAAAAGCCCCTTCAAATCCATCGCCGTTAAAAAGAAGCTCTCCATCATCGACGTCGTGGCCAGCCGCATGTTGATGACTCACGGCTACATGAAGGAGATCTTCACCATCTTCGACCAGCACCGCTGCGCCGTCGATATGGTTTCGACCTCCGAAGTCAGCGTCTCGCTCACTGTGGATTCCAACGACAATTTGCCCTCCATCGCCGCCGACCTCAGCAAGCTCGCCGACGTGAAATACGAGGGCAAAAAGGCACTCATCTGCATGGTGGGCGAGGACATTCGCGGCCAAAACGGCATGGCCGCGCAGGTCTTCAACGCCATCCGCCACATCAACGTGAGGATGATCTCCCAGGGCGCAAGCGAGATCAACATGAGTTTTATGATCGACGAAGATGACGCCGATGAAGCCGTGCGGTCACTCCACGCCGCATTTTTCCAGGACCCCGACCCGGCGATCTTCGATGTGGAAGCGCGTAAACCTTTGACTGCTACTAGCTGCTAGCTTCAAGCTCTTGCTGGCAGCCCCCAGCTCTCAGCTATCAGCTATCAGCTTCTCTCTACCCTGCCATTCGGGCGCTGCCAAGATCGGTCACTCTGAGCAACGTCCGCACCGGAGGACAGAATGGAAGGGCTTCCGGAATTTTTTATTGGCTTGATGGGTAATCCCATGGGGTGCAGGTTCCAGTTTAAGAAGCTGCCAGCTCAAAAATCTGCGGCGGAAATGCTGAAGGCTGATAGCTGATAGCTGGAAGCTAAGAAAGAGGCTCACCAATGCTCATCCTGGTTCTAGGCAAAGGAAAGACCGGCTCGCTGGTCGCGGAAGTCGCCCGTGAACGCGGCCACGGCGTTCGCGCGCTCGACATTCTCGAAAACCAACACGCCTCCGCCCTTACCGCCCCCAATCTTGCCGGCGTAGATGTGGTCATAGACTTCACCGCTCCGCAAGCCGCCCTTGAAAACATGCGCGCCGTGCTCGCGCTTGGCGGCCGCATCGTCGTCGGCACCACCGGCTGGTACGCGCAACTGGACGAGATGAAAGCCCTGGCAGTCAAGCGCCATGGCGGCCTTCTCTATGGCACCAACTTCTCCATCGGAGTGCAAAAGCTCTTCCGCCTCACCGCCGAGTTAGCCAAACTCGAAGGCTACACATTCTCCATCGCCGAAACTCATCACGTTTCCAAGCTCGACGCCCCCTCCGGCACCGCCATCACCCTGCGCGAGATTGTTGAAGCCGAGCAAGCGAAACTGCACGCAGCCACAGGCACGCCGACCCCCAAAGTGGAAGTCACCCCCCACCGCGTGGGCGACGCCAAAGGTGAGCACATCGTCACCGCTGCCGGCCCCGACGACCTTCTTGAGCTGCGCCACGATGCGCACAGCCGCCGCGGCTTTGCGTCAGGCGCCGTCCGCGCCGCCGAGTGGCTCAACGGCAAATCCGGAGCTTGGGACTTCCGCGAAATCTTCGACCAGTTATGAAACCAGCCATCAGTCAGATCGCATAACCACAATTCGTTGCTGGTCAAATTTCATCAACCCGTGCCGGCTTCTGGCTGTTAGCTGCCCGCTGTTGGCTCCTCCCTCTTCCTTGGGCCGCTATAATCTCTGTTGACATGGAAACCACAGGTTGCGGTACTGCAATTGTTACGCCTTTCAGGGCGGATGGATCGATCGACGAAGCGGCGTTCAGGGCTCTGGTGAACTGGCAAATCGACTCGGGCATTGATTTTTTGGTGGCTTGCGGATCGACGGGTGAAGCGGCCACGCTGGACGAAGATGAATGGTTGCACGCGGTTGGGATCGTGGCCGAGGCGGCTGCGGGCCGTGTTCCGGTGTGGGCCGGCTGCACCCACAATTCCACTCGCACGCTGGTGAGCAACGCCTCCCGGCTGAAGCAGCTTCGCGGCATCCATGCCGTGCTTTCCGCCAATCCCTACTACAACAAGCCCTCCCAGGAAGGCCAGTTTCAGCATTTTCTAGCGCTCGCAAACGAGGTTCACCCGCTTCCGGTGACGCTCTACAACATCCCTGGGCGCACGGCGGTGAACCTTGAGCCTGAGACTGTGGCCCGGCTGGCCGCGGCCGCGCCGAACATTCAGGCCGTCAAGGAGTCCAGCGGCAAGCTGCCTCAGATTGCCGAGCTAGTTCACATCCTGCCTCGCGGCTTCAAGATATTTTCCGGCGACGACAACATGGCCCTGGCCTCCATCGGCGTGGGCGCGCACGGGCTCATCAGCGTGGCTGCCAACGAGATTCCGGCCGAGATGGGTCGCATGATCCGCGCAGCGCTCAACGACGATTGGGGCGTGGCCCGCGAACTGGAACGCCGCTATGCGCGGTTGATCGACGCCAACTTCTGGGATTCCAATCCCACCCCGGTCAAAACGGTGCTGGACCTGATGGGCCGATGCGGCGATCACGTCCGCCTGCCGCTGGTGCCGCCGACGGCGGCCACACGCGGCAAGTTGGAGCGCCTGGCCGGGGAGTTGGGCTTGCTCAAGAACGCTCCCGTGCCGGCAGGCGGCTTGGGGCTTTTCTGAATTCGGCAAGAAGCGGGAAACGGTCGAAATGGAGGAGGTCGCATGAGTGAGCGAATGAGGAATCGGCCTGCTATGGTAGCCATGGCGGTCGGTGTGTCGGCAGTATTGTTAATCGCCGCGCCGCAAGCACGCGCGCAGGCGCAATCTGGAGACACATCGGTGCCGGATCGCGCCGAACTGCTGAAGATCAAGCCGGATATGGGCGGTTTCAGGCACGGAATTGCCATCGAGCCCGACCCTATCGACTTTGCCGACCACGCTGGCTACACATCCCTCTTTGACGGCAAGACCCTCACTGGTTGGGATGGGCAGCCGGACCTGTGGAGGGTGGACGACGGCGCGATTGTGGGCGAAACCAAGCCGGAGATGTTTCCCCCTCACGCCTTTCCCAACACCTTTCTTATTCTGCGCGGGGTTCAGGCCAAAGACTTCGATCTGAAGCTCGAAATCAAGGTGGAAAAAGGCGGAGGCAGCGGCATCCAGTACCGCAGCACCACGCTTACGCCGGAGCAGATGACCCACAAGGGCAGCCCTGGGCGCGATCCGCGCTGGGCCATGGTCGGGCCCCAAGCCGATTTCTGGTACCCCGTCAATGACCAGGCCAGGCAGTTCAGCGGCCAGCTCTACTCGCAGAACGACTATCGCGGAACCATTGTCTGGCGCGGCCAGGTGGTGCAGTCCTTCGCGGGAAAGATCCCGCAACTGGTGGGCAACATCGGCGACCGCGGCAAGCTGGGCGCCTTTATCAACGACGGCCAGTGGAACCAGTACACCATCATCGCCAGAGGCGGGGTCATTATGCACATTCTCAATGGCCAGTTGATGGCCGTGCTGGTGGACGACGATCCAGCCTCGTCCAACAACATTTCTGGCGTCTTCGGTCTCCAGATCGAGGGCGTTCCGTGTAAAGTTTCGTTCCGGAACCTGTGGCTGAGGAAGATCGACTGAGCCGAGCGGGGTCTATTCGGACTGGACTATAATAACGGCAGAAAATCAAATCAGCTGCAAGATGCCTTTTCGCGACACCTGCAACTGGGGAGTCTGCCATGTTGAAGAACTTTCTGCTTCTTTCCGCAGCGATCCTGTTTGGGGTTACTCCCGCGTCCGCACCCGCTCACCCTGGGAGTGGAACCGGCACGCCTCAGGAAACCAAACCGTCCGCCACAATTTATGTGAAGCCGGCGCCCGCTTCGACCCAGAAGCTATACGCGGTGGACTGCGCCATGTGCCATGGGGACAAGGGCGATGGCAAAACCGATCTTGCTACGGGGATGCAATTGACACTCGGGGATTGGACAAAACCAAAGACCTTGGCCGACAAGACCGACCAGGAGTTGTTCAACGCGATCCGCAACGGCAAGGACAAGATGCCCGCCGAGGGGGAGGGCCGTGCGAAGGACGACGATGTGCGGAACCTCATCATCTACATTCGCAACATGTCAAAGGGCACAGCGGCCGAGGCGCCGAAGCCGGCAAACTAAAGCCGCTCCCGGATGCGGCTATGGTGCAGCCCACTGGAGAGTTCATCGCCTTTTTTCCTTGCGCCGGGTTTGGTAGAATTCTGATCGGTTCAAAGCTCAACCAAGGAGATTCCTCTCACGATGAACAATTTCGATGGCCCACTGTTTCTGTTCGGTACTCCCCGCCGGGTAGCCATGACGCTGCTGGCGATGGCCGCGCTCGCCTGGAGTTCCCCAGCGTTCTGCGGACCGATTCACGATGCGGCTCGGGATGGAGACCTCAAGCAGGTTGCTTCGCTGCTCAAAGTCCATCCGGATCTGGTTTCCAGCAAAGACGAAAAATACGGCCAGACCCCCTTGCACATCGCGGCCTTCAATGACCGCGTGGATGTGGCGAAATTTCTGCTGGCCCACAAGGCGGATGTCAACGCCAAGGCTAAAAATGGATCGACGCCCTTGCACCTGGCGGCGGCTAAAGGCAACAAAGACGTGGTGGAACTGCTGCTGGCCAACAAGGCGGATGTGAACGCCGTGGACAACGACGGCTGGTCCCCTGAGCATTCGGCAGTGGTTTGGGGACAGAAAGACATACAGGATTTGCTGAGCCAACAGGGCGGTAAGGACCTTCCCGCTCCCAGGCCGATTCCCCCGCCGCCGCCGCTGCCCGGCGCTGCGAAGCCTGCCGGCGCGGTTCATCCCGGTAATGCCGCACCAGCTGCTGCGCCGGCGCCTGCTGCTACAGCCGCTCCAGCTGCCAAGACCGCACCGGCTGCGACGACCGCGCCAAAGTAGCTGAGAAGAAATGCCCGGAGGTCCGATCTCCGGTCAACCTCGCGGCAACGAGCGTCCTGATGCACAGGATGCCACCGGTGCCGCGAGCCCGTTGCTCCCGATCCGCCGATAGGAGTTGTTCGCAGAAGCCTGAGCGCGGGGACTTGGCGAAGACTGCACCTACCCGGCCAGTTCCGTCTTCACCAATTCGCTGACCACCCGGCCCTCGGCGCGAAGGCCGCTCGCCTGGAGTTTGGCTTGGACAGCCTTAATCACCGGGCCCATCTCCTTTGGGCCGGGCTTTTTGCCGGTAGCGGCGGCGACTGCGGCAACTGCTTCGGCGACCAATGCGCGCAGTCCTGCTTCGTCCAAAGCCTTGGGCAAGAACTCCTCGATGACCACAATCTCGGCAGCCTCAATCGCGGCCAGTTCGGGGCGATTTCCCGCCGTGAACTGCTCGATGGAGTCGCGGCGCTGCTTGATCATGGTGGCCAGAATCTGTTCCGACTCGGGCTGCGTAAGCACGGCGCGTTTCTCGATCGCCTTGTTCTTGAGCGCGTTCTTGATGAGCCGCAACGTGCCGGTGCGAACCGAATCGTGGGCCTTCATGGCGGTGATGATCTGCTGGCTGATCTGGGCTTCCAGTGCGCCTGCATCGGTCATAGGGTAGGGCCTTCTTTCAGTGATTTGATCGTGATGGAGTTTGTGTTATACCACCCTGGCCGCAAAAAGTCGCTGCGGCGAAACGCGGTGCCCAGAGGGCACCCAGGTGGGACACCCAGGTGTTGGATGTTCGACTAGGGCTGCATGGGCGCCAGGGAGTCTTCGGTGGGCTCCGGAATCTTCTCAAACTGATCAATTTCGACTTCGCCCTCGGGAAAGATGGCTTTGACCTGGAGTTGCCCGCCCATTGCCTGAATGTAACTCCGCAGGGTGGAGACGTACATATCGGTGCGCTTCTCCATCCTCGACACGGCGCCCTGGTTGACTTGCAGAACATTGGCGAGGTTGACCTGGGTCAGGCTGCGGGCTTCGCGGAGCTGGTAGAGGGTCATGACGCCAGCGGCGTCTTTTACCCGCTGCGCGATCTCGGCCTCCACTTCCGGCGAGTGTTTCCTGCGGATATCTCTCCATTTTGTGGCCATTCCGTTCACTCTCCAATCTCGTTGAGGTGTTGTGCATAGATTGCTTCCGCGCGACGAATTGCATTGACGTACCAATTGGCGTCTCCGGTCTTGTCTCCACCCAGGATCAGGTAAGCGTTGCGGCGCGGATCGAAGGCAAAAAGAATACGCAAAGGCCGGCCCTGGTGTTGAATCCGCAACTCCTTCATGTTTGGATGTTTGGACCCTTTGAGCGTATCCGCATGAGGCCGTCCCAGGGCGGGGCCGTACTCTTCCAACATATCGACCGATGCGTCCACGCTCACTCCCTCTTGCTCGTCCAGGGAGTCGTACCACTGGATAAACTCGTCGCTGACTTCGACTTCCCAAGCCATCGGTCAATTATATCTCCCGAGTGATATGCCTTCAAGGAAATACACGCGAGATCGGGACTTGCGTTGCGGAAGGAAACTTGGCCGATTTGGGACACCGCGTCGATTTACACAGGAAACAATTCACAAAAACCATAAAATTGTGTATTATATGGACAATGTTGGTCGGAAACGGGGTCGAACCTGGCCCCTCCCGATCAAAACCCCGGCCTAAAGCAAGGAGAAGACCATGATTCGCAAGACGCGCCTGTTTACCCCCGGTCCCACGCCGCTGCTTCCCGCAGCCCAATTTGCCATGGCGGCGGCCGACATTCACCACCGAACGCCGGAGTTTCGCGCTCTGTTTCTGAAGGTGCTGGCGCAGCTAAAGGTTTTTGTCGGAACGCGGAATGACGTGCTGCTGCTGTCGAGCTCGGGGACAGGGGCGATGGAGGCGTCGGTCTCAAACCTGACCTCGCCTGGAGACCGCGTGCTGGTGCTCACGGCCGGCAAGTTTGGCGAGCGCTGGGTGGATCTGGCCAAGGCTTTTGGCTTGGTGGCGGACGTGGTGAGCGCGCCTTACGGGCAGACTTTCAACCCGGATGAGGTGCGGAAAGCGCTGAAGTCGGAGCATCGCGCCGTTTACATGCAGGCCACGGAGACCTCGACCGCCGTACGCCACGATGTGGAGGCTGTGGCCAAGCTCATCAAGGAAGCTGCCAGCGAAGCGCTGCTGGTGGTGGATGGAATCACTGGCCTAGGAACCACGCACTTCGACGTGGACGGCTGGGGCATCGACGTGCTCATCGGCGGTTCGCAAAAGGCGGTCATGATTCCGCCGGGGCTGGCCTACCTGAGCGTGAGCGAGAAGGCCTGGGCGGCGGCGGAGACATCGAAGAATCCGCGCTACTACTTCGACCTGCGCAAGGAACGCAAGAACGCCGCGAAGGGCGAGAGCGCGTACACGCCGGCGGTGGCGCTGATTGCCGGCTTGGGCGCGGCACTGGACTACATTGCCGGGCAGGCAGGCGGCGACCTGGAAAGAGGCCGCATCGCTCTGGTGGACAACGCGCAGGTGAACGCGGCGGCTACGCGGGCCGGTTTGGTGGCACTGGGGTTCACTCTGTTTGCGCCCACGGCGCCGGCAGCGGCGGCTACGGCGGTCGCGGTGCCGGAGGGGATGAATTCCGGCGACGTGGTCAAGGCGCTGAAAGCGCGTTTCGCCCTGGTCACCGCCAACGGGCAGGGAGAGATGCAGGGCAAGATTTTTCGAGTGGCGCATCTGGGGTTCTTCGACTACCTGGACACGGTGGCGCTGCTGGGGGCAATGGAGCACATCGCCAAAGACACGCTGGGGCTGCCGGTGGTTTACGGACAGGCTGTGGCGGCGGCGCAAAAGGTGTACGCGGAAAGCAGTGGCGAGTGAAAAGTGGTTAGTGATCAAAGACCGCCTAACCGCTATCAACTGTTCTCTAACCACTAAGCACTATTCACTAACCACTTGGGGCTTTCATGGCTGAACTAAGTTTCGGAGAAAAGCTGCTGATCGCGCGCAAGCAGCTCGATCTCTATCAATACGAGATGGCCGAGCGGCTGGGCGTGCATGCCAACTCGATTGCCAACTACGAGCGGGGCGAGGGTAAGCCGCATGCGGCCGTGGTGCGGATCTTCGACCTGTTGTGCGAGCAACAGGGTATTCGCCTTGACGAGTATGAAAACGCGTCCGCCTTGGCGGGCAAGGGAGTCAAGATGAAAATCGTTTTGGCAGAGAAGGTTTCGCCGGCCACGCTGGCTGTGTTTGCGGCCGAGCAGGGGTGGCAGGTGCTTACCCACGACCAGTTGCCGGATGGGCTGACGGCGGCCTTGGCCGATGCCGATGCGTTGGTGGTGCGCTCTGCCGTGCAGGTAGACGACGCGCTGATGGCGGGGGCGCCGAAGCTGCGCGTGATTGGCCGGGCCGGCGTGGGCGTGGACAACATCGACGCCGATGCGGCCACGCGGCGGGGCATTGTGGTGATGAATACGCCGGGAGCGAACGCGGTGGCTGTGGCCGAGCTGACCATCGGCCTGATGCTGGCATTGGCGCGCAAGCTGCCCGCGGCCAACTCGACCATGCACGCGGGAAAGTGGGAAAAGAAGAGCCTGCAAGGGGCGGAACTCCGCGGCAAGACGCTGGGCATTCTGGGGCTGGGGCGCATCGGGCTGGAGGTGGCCAAACGGGCGCGAGGCTTCGGCCTGGAGATTGTGGGCAGCGATCCGTTTGTGTCGGCCGCCGTGGCGCGGGAAAATGGCATCAAGCTGGTGACGCTGGACGAGCTGATGGCCGGGTCGGACTACATCACGCTGCACGTGGGACTCACGCCGCAGACCACCGGAGTGATCAACGCCAAGACCCTTGCGACGATGAAGAAGGGCGTGCGCATTATCAACTGCGCGCGCGGCGAACTGGTGGACGATGAGGCGCTGGTAGCGGCGCTCAAAAGCGGCCAGGTGGCCGGTGCGGCGTTGGACGTATTCACCGTGGAGCCGGCGAAGAACACCCCGTATGCTGAGCTGGAGAACGTGATTCTGACGCCGCACATCGCCGGCTCGACGGCCGAGGCGCAGGAGGCGGTGGGAATTCAGATCGCCATGCAGGTGCGGGAATATTTGAAGCTGGGCGTGGTGCAGAACGCCGTGAACCTGCCTTCGCTAAGTCACGAGGAGTATCTGCAACTCGCGCCTTATATCGACCTTGCCGGAAGGCTGGGCTCATTTCTGGCCCAGGCAGGCAAGGCGGGCATCGAGTCAATTCATTTGATTTATGGGGGCGTGCTGGCCGAGGCTAAAGTGGACCTGGTGCGCAACGCGGCCATCGAGGGTTTGCTGCGCGGATCGGAGAACGTGAACCGCATCAACGCGGCGTCTGTGGCGCAGGAGCGCGGCATCCGTATTCACGAGGAAAAGCAGGAAGGCCATCGCGGCGGGCGGTCCAGCGTACTGACTGTGGAACTGCACGCGGCGGCGGGCACAAGCCGCGCCAGCGCAACCGTGATTCACGGCGAGCAGCCGCGGCTGCTCGAGTTCGACGGCATCGACATTGAGACGCCGCTCGAAGGCAACCTGCTCGTCTGCCGCAATGTGGACGTGCCCGGCGTGATCGGCAAGATCGGTACCATCCTGGGCGAGCATGGCGTGAACATCGCCAACTTTGCGTTGGGCCGCGAGCGGTCCGGGAAAAAGCCGGTGACGGCGCTGGCGGTGGTACAGGTGGACGCTCCGGTTTCAAACAAAGTGCTGGAAGCGCTGGGGACAATCGAAGCCCTGCTTGAGGCGAGGCCGGTGAGCTTGCCCGACGGTAAGTTCTAAAGAGACTTCACCCCTGATAGAACGCTTCTACCTTGAGCGTTTCCGTTCCCGGTGCAAGCCGCACTAGTTCCCTTTCCGCATCAAAATCCTGCGTGGGTTTGCCGTTGACCGTCACCCGCTGCATCGGTTTGCGCAGGGGATGCCGCAGGTGCAGAACAATCTGCTTTGGCTGCTCGCGCACGGGTGGTTCAATCTCCGCCCGAATCACTCCCTTGTCCAAGTCCGATTCGATCCGGTAACTCACATCGCCGAAGTGCGTGGGCGCCTGGCGAATGCCCACCGCTCCGCCCTGGCGCAGCCAACTGCGCGCGGAGCCAAGGGCCAGATGCAGGCCGTCGGGCTGTTCCATGACCATGGCATTTCGCAGGAATAGAACCACAGCCACTGGAGTCCACAGGTGCTGCCGGTCGCCGCTGGTTTTCTTCGATCCTGGTTCCTGTCCCCGCTCCTCGCACCAGGTGTAGAGAGGCGTGCCGTGATTCAGGCTGGAGTAAAGGTAGCTGATGGCGGTGTCGCCGTGACCCAGGGCCAGATGCGCCTGGGCAACGTAGTCCAGGGTGCAGGCCACCCACGCGCCGTCCTCCATCCACCCGGTATGCACAGGCTGTCCGCCGGGGCTGATATTGTGTTCGATCTTCTTCAGCGTGCCCATGACCAGAGGATCATCCGGCTCCAGCATTCCGCTTGGAGTCAGTGTGTATAACGCTCCCCATCGGCTGCCGGTCAAATTTCCGGCGGAATCCGGAATCCACTGGTAATCTGCTTCGTGAATGGCGCCTTTGCGGAGGGCGGCGCGCAAGTCGTTCACGGCCGTATCGTGAATTTTGCGGAGTGCGGCCAATTCGCCGGTCTCACCCAATGCTTCGGCAGCCTGAACTGTCAAATCGTCGGCGTATACGGCCATGATATTGTGCGTATAAAAAACGCCGAAATAGTCGGTGCCATTCATCAGGCCGCCATCGCCCATGCCGCGCGGCATCAGGCCATATATGGCATCGGCGCCTTCTCCCTTCGAGACCCGGCTCTTTTTCCGTTGCGCATCCTGCCAGCGAGAGCTGGCGGCCAGCCGCGGAAAGAGCGACGCCAGATAGGAGCGGTCTCCTGTGAGCCTGAAGTGCTCCATGCCGGCCCTGGCCTTGAACCCGGCGGTACACCACATGTGATGATTCCAGCCTTTTGGATCGTCCCAATTGCCATCCGGCTCCTGCATCTCCAGGTGGACGCGAAGCCCGTTTGCCGCCTCCGCGTGATAGCCGGTTTGATCCAATGCGATGGCGCTGAGCGTAGGCTCAATGGGAGCAGCCCCGCGATAAACCTCCGTGCCGCAGATCATGCCCACATATCCCTCGGCCAGCGGCTCGCGCATGATGAACAGCTCTCCCAGGCAGGAATAAAATGCGTTGCGCACGCCGCCGTCCGGAATCTGGATGGAGATGGCCTTGCCGAGCAAATGCTTCCATTCCTCTTTTGCCGTTTCAAACTCCTGGCTCCAATTGTTTTTGCGCAGCCCGGCCAGGTCTTTCTCATAGGCTGCATAGGTCCGCACCAACCATCCGTCACGAGTTTCGCCGGCCTTGAGCGTCCACTCCAGCGTCATGGAATTCTTGTCGACGGGAAACTCATCCGCACCGGCGCCGAACAGCAGCACCCGGTCCGGCCGCTCGGACGCGCCGGCCACCAGCGCATCCGGATTGACTCCTGGTTCGATCCAGGCTGGATTGTGATTGATCCAGCCACCCACCACTTCCGATACCACTGAGAATCGGTGGGCGATGGAATCGGAGTTCTTGACCCGCACTCGCACCAGAGCGCCGGTGGCGGCGCCGATGGCTTGCAATTGGATGGTCCCTTGCGGCTGGGAATAAAGATTGTCGAGCATGGGGAGAAAGTCTTCGCCGCGCCTCCAGTTGCTGTGCGGGAATGGCTTGCCGTCCAGGAGTGGCCTGACCTTAATGCGCCAACCAGTCCGCGGAGTCTTGAAGGCGCACAGGGGCTCGGTTCGCAAATCGTCATATGACCAGGACAGAGTGAGCAGGCCCGGCTCCAGATCGAGCAACGTCTTTTCGCTTGCCTCCGGGCGCGCCACGGTCATGCGGTGGGGTGGCGCAAAGGCATAACCGAAGTCCACTTGCTCTTTGCGGGGCTGCGCTTGCGGTGCGGGCGTGGGCGAGTCTGCGAAGAGTGGGCTCTCCGGCGCGGCGGCGGCGGCGGCACTGAGCAGGCTGGCTTGCAGGAATCTGCGACGGTCCATGACTGGGAATTCCTCCGCGACCCAGTATAGGTCCCCACAGCGAAAAACCACCGCTCGCAGGCGGGTGGTTTTTGCGCTGCGGCAAAAGCACGCTTACGCGCGACTGAGGTAGGCCCCTTCGCTGGTATCCACGCGGATTTTTTCGCCTTCGTTGATGAAGGCAGGCACCTGGACGACGAGCCCGGTCTCGGTCTTGGCGGGCTTGGTGACGCTGGAGGCGGTGGCGGACTTCAGGCCTGGCTCGGTCTCCACCACTTCAAGCTCCACCGCGGCGGGCAGCTCGATGCCCACGGCCTGGCCGTCATGGTAGCTGACCTTGATTTGCAGGTTGGGCGTGAGGTACTCGATCGCGTCGCCAAGCGTGGATCCTTTGAGCACGGTCTGCTCGTAGTCCAGGGGGTTCATGAAGTAGTAGTCGTCGCCGTCGGCATAGAGAAAGTCCATGGAGATCTCGTCGACAACAACCTTTTCAATGGCGTCGGCGGAGCGGAAGCGCTCCTCGAACATGGCGCCTGTTCGGATGTTGCGCAGCTTGGCCTGGATGAATGCGCGCAGATTGCCGGGGGTGCGGTGCTCCACTTTGAAGACCAGGTGCAACTGGTCCTTGTGCTTGATGATCATGCCGGGACGCATTTGAGTGGCGGGAATCGCCATAAGATTTGAAGCTCCTTGCTGTAATTGCGGTGATTCCGCAAATTAGATGGGCCTAGGCCCAACTTTTATTGTAGCGTAGGCATGGCTTCGAATCTGGGCAAAGATCCCGGCTGGGCGATAGCTACCTTGCAGGTTGGTAAGGCTCCACGCGCAGAAAATCGGAGAGAATTCCGCGCTCATCGGGCGAGAAAACTCCCTGGTAGCGGCTGGAGTTGAGCACCGTCTGGCGTTGGTCCAGGGGAACGGCGCGCAGATCGCGGAAGGCGTTCTTCATCAGCGCCTGGCGGTCAGGCGGCAGAGAGGCCCAGCGGCGGTTTGAGACGTTGATCTGCATCCGCTCCTGGGGCGAGAGATGCTCGATCATCTCCGCGCGAGCCAGGCGGCGTTCGCGCGCTTCCTCGGGCATCTGGTTCACCTGGTGCAACTGCTGCATCACCCGCTGCTGATCTGCCGGGCCCAGGCGGTTGAAAGTTGGGTCGCCGCGCACCATCCGCTCCTGATCCTGCACAGGGAGATCGCGATGGCGGTTGAGCCAGTCGCCCAGGTGACCGGGAGGGGGATTCGTGGGAGATGCATATCCCGGCACCTCAGGACGAGAATAACGCGGCCCGAGGTACGGCGGCCCGGGATAGGCGGGCCGGGGCTGATTTGCTGGGTAACCGTAAGCCGGAGGCTGGCCCAGGTTGCCCTGGGGCCTTCCTTGCGGGCCTGGGCGGTTCAGATTCTGAGGTCTGCTGTTTGGCTGATTCCGCGCGGGCTGAGGATGGGGTGCTGGAGAATGCGCAGCCGGAGGAGCGGAACGAGGGGCCGGCGCGCTGTTGTGCTGGCCGCGACCCCACGCAGCGGAGACACACAAAAGCGCCATCAGCGCAGCGGCAGCAACCTGCCCCCTCACTCGCGCGATTGCCGCATTGTGTGTTCCAGTCACAAATCTCTCCCAGCCCTGCATTCAAACGCCAGGAATCCGCAGTTAGTCTCCGTGTTCGTTGGTGTTTGAAAGCGCTTCCAACCGGTCCAGCAGTTGGGCGTTGTTATCGAGCGTCTGCAAGTCGTGTACCACGGCCTGTCCCGGTGGGTTGGGCGCCTGCTCCAAATCGCTGATGCCTAGATAGGTGCCGCCGCCAATGAGAAGCACCACGGAAAGCGCCATGGCCGCCAGCGGACGCACATGCATCGCCGGCCCGTAGTCGAATCTGTCACGGAGCCGGGCAAGCCAGGTGGCAGCCCACCCCGCCGGTTGCGCGGCACACTGCTCGCGCAGCCGCGCATCCAGCCGGGTGAGGAAATAAGGGCTCGGCTCCGGTCCCTCCCAGGTATCCAGCAGCGTCATCGTCGCGCGCAGCTCATCCAGCTCCGCGCGGCAGTGCTCACACGCGTCCACATGCATCCGAACCTTGGAAGGCGCCGCGTCCGGATCGAGCAGCAGGTCCGCCAGCTTCGTTTCCATCCCTTTACTCATCTCGTTACAATTTGTTTTCATCGGTTCCATCGGTACCACCCCGCTCTCGCCGGTCGATCCCGGCTTGTTCACCCTTACACAAAATCCTTCAACTTATCCCTCAATGTCTGGTAGGCGCGGAAGAGCAGCGACTTGGTCGCCGACTCGCTCAACTTGAGCACCTCCCCGATCTGCCGGTAATCCATCCCCTGGTACTTGTGCATCAGCACCGCCATCCGCTGACGCTCGGGCAAAGCCATGACGTGGGTGCGGATGGCCTTCATCCGCTCGTCGCGCAGCAGCCGCTGCTCCACATTCGGCTCATCGTCGGCCACGTCCGGCGTGGTGCCTGTCTCCTGGTCCGGCGCATCCAGATACAACGTTGACGCGGCCCGCTCGTGCCGGGTGTCGCGCGCGTGGTTCACCGCCAGGTTGGTCGCGATCCGGTAAAGCCAGGTGGTGAACTTGGCCTCGGCCCGGTAGCTCTCGCGCGAGCGGTAAACGCGCAGAAACACCTCCTGCGCCAGCTCTTCCGCAATGGCCTCGTTGTGGACCATGCGGAAGAGAAAGTGAATCATGGGCCGGTGGTATTTCGCCGCCAGATAATTGAAGCCCGATTCGTCGCCCGCGGCCACGCGCAGCATAACGGCCGCGTCGCTGGCCGGGTCCAGGGCGGCCTGCCGGCCCAAATTTGTGTCCAGACTTGAGTCCGGCCGCGAAGCCGCACCCGCTCCCAGGGCCGAATTGTCCAGGACCATGGTCGCCATATCTTCTGGAACCCCATCCGGGGCGGAAGGTTGCGCCCGGCTTGGGGTTTCAGGTCCGGAATTCCCGCCTGGGGCGTCGTTCTGAAGCTGGGGGAGCCGGGAGCCGTTTGGGCGTGCCGCAGACAGGGCAAGGTAGAACGGCAGGCCAGGGCCGGATACGCCGTGGCCGGGGGCAACTGACGCCGAGCCGGAGAGATCGAGACCGCCGATGACTGAAACAGGGCGCAATGTCGCCTCCCCGTCGGGGGGAAACCGAGCTGCAAGGCGGATTGATCTGGCTCGAAAGCGCATATGAATTGTGGCGCGTGCCGCAGCTAACCGGTTTTGAGTGAACGGCCAGCCGTAAACCCCGCTGGTGCTACTCTATCCCACGCGATGCGGAGAAAACCAGACGGAAGCGGCTGGCGGGATCGTTGGCCGAATGAACCCTCATACTCGGTCTCGCCAATAGCCGGCTCGGCGCTTGGCATGGGCTACGGCGACCGCAAGAATCATCCCGTCTTTTTCCTGATAAATCACGGAATAAGGGAATCCTTCCAGCACACGCCTGCGGGTATTTTTTGTGAACGAAGGATAGAGTTGCGGATGGGCCTGGATCTGCTGTAATGACTTTCCTATTTCCGTCAGGAACGCCTCGGCTGCCGTGGGATTTCGTCTGAAATACCAATCGAAGGCTTCGTTGATCTCTTCCTGAGCTTGCCAGTGGATTCGGAAGTCTTTCCGGTTCATCCCGCCAACCGGGCACGGAGAGGCGCCTCCACTTCCTCCCAGGAAGATGTCGCCGCCGTTCCCGCATCAACCTCAGCCACGCGCCGCTCAACCTCGGCCTTCCACGAGGCCTCAACCTCCGCTTCGCTGGAGCCGTCGCCGGCTTGGAGAAGCTCTCCGATCAGCCAATCGAACTCACCGGGAGGGAGGCGGCGTGCATCTTCGAGGATCTCGGCGGCGCTGCGGTTCATGGAAAGATTGTAGCGCGAAACAACTCGCCGGAGAAATCTTCGCGTTGGCGGATAGCGGGTCATTTTGAATGGGCACGACTTCAGCCGTATAGCCGACCCGATTGTTTTGAAAGGGCACGACTTCAGTCGTGCCGATAGGGCGCGGAAAGAAGACGTGGCTTTAGCCCCTGAGGCATGGCCTTCTTTCCAAACTGACCCATTTACCCTTGGCGAGAGGGTCGATGAGGAATCAAGCGATCCGCAGCGCCCTCTGCGCGGCTTCAGGTTCGCGATCGATCACGCGCAGATAAGCGCGCGCCGTCCCGTCGGGAACCCGCCTGCCCTGCTCCCAATGGCGCAACGTAGTGATGTTGAATCCGAAACGAGTGGCAAACTCCCGCTGCGTCATCCCCAGGCGGCCCCGGATCGCCTTTACGTCGATTTCGGGCGGGATGTGGACTCGGTAGAGGCTCATATCCGCAGTTCCTTCAATGAAGGCCAGCGCCTGCTCCATTCCACGGAGAATCCCTTCGCCAACTTTGCTGATCGCATTTGCCTCCGCCTTTTGTGCGCCTCAACCATCTGCTTCGTAAACTGCTGCACGAATCCGAGATCAAAGCAACCGCGCCGTAGGCGCAATGGTTATTAGCCCCGCGCTTCTGCGTGGGGTTGACTGGCCCCACCCCAGAGACCTAAGTCCCGTAGGGACGACACAATTCCCAATCACCCAAACACATACCGTTCATCGTAAACGATCCCGCAATTGCGCTACTCGCGGCAGTTCTGAATAGAACTCTCGCTCAACAAAACCTCGAGCATGGTGGCGCTCACTATTTAGGTGCACGGGGAGTGCTAGGGCCGCTGGGGTCGGTTGTTAGGGGCTTTGGGGGGGACCTACAGGACTCGTCCCGCCGAACCCTCCCAAATCAATCGGTTGCGCTTATCACCACGCTCTCGCCGAGCCGGACGCTCCTGGCTGCGCTGACACTCGCATTTTGGGGGTTGGCGCTGCGCGCCTCCCAGATCAAGAACCTGAGCAATCTGATTTGCGGCCCGCTAAACCAGGTCTGTAGTAGGCTGGCCGAAACTCCGCGAAAATCCCTCTTCCCACTAACGTTCCGTCCGACTGTTCTCAAGTCGTCTTCGAGATCTACGGAGTTGGTTGGAAAGCCATCGACGATGCTATCGAAGTCGAGGCCCATGCTTTCTCGAATTTCCAGAACGCACCCACGATCCTCAATTTCGCACACAAACTTCCGCCTGTCGAATCTTGGCGCGTTCGGCGGAAGTGCCGCATCCGCTTTTTTCGCATCGGCGAGTTTGCGTTGAGCCCTGCGGCAGCTCCGGCAGAATGCGGCCGGGTTCTTTGGGACTCTCTTTGTTAGGGGAAGGGCCTGTCGGCATAGGTCGCATCTCCGTTCGGCGCGTTCGCCCGAGAGAAAATCCTCAATCCTCTCATCTCTTTTCTCGCAGCTCATCTCGATTCTCTCCCCAAGAAGGATCGGGGTGGGCAATGGTGAAGTCTCCCACCCTGAGGTTTCTGCGCCGGAACGGCGGGGCTGCCGCACCGGGGGTGCCTTACTTTTTCTCTTCCACGTCCACGTACTCCGCGTCGATGACCCCTTCGTCCTTCTTCTGGTCGGGCGCGGACTGCGCCTCGGCAGGCGCTGCTCCGGTTGCGGCCGCGGCCTGCGCGGCATTGGCCTTGTAGAGGACCTCGGCAAGCTTGTGGCTGGCCTGGGTCAGCTTCTCGTGCTGCTCCTTCAGTTCCTTCGCGGATGGCGTGCCTTCCAGCAGCTTCTTGGAGTCGGCAAGCACCGACTCGACCTCGCCCTTTTCCGGGCCCTGGATCTTCTCGCCGTTCTCCTTGAGCATCTTCTCGATGTTGTAGACCATGCCATCGAGCGAGTTGCGCGCGTCAATCTCTTCGCGCTTCTCCTTGTCCTCGGCGGAGTGGGCTTCAGCCTCCTTGGCCATCTTCTCCACCTCTTCCTTGCTCAAACCGGAGCTGGAAGTGATGGCGATGCGCGTATCCTTGCCGGTGGCGTTATCCTTGGCCGTCACGTTGAGAATGCCGTTGGCGTCGATGTCGAAAGTGACTTCGATCTGCGGCATTCCGCGCGGGGCCGGCATAATGCTGCCCAGCTTGAACTTGCCCAGGGTGCGGTTCTGCGCCGCCAGCGGCCGTTCCCCTTGCAGCACGTGGACCTCGACTTCGGTCTGGTTGTCGGCCGCGGTCGAAAACGTCTCCGTCTTCTTGGTGGGGATGGTGGTGTTGCGCGGAATCATGGTGGTGGCCACGCCGCCCAGCGTCTCGATGGACAGCGTCAGCGGCGTCACGTCCAGCAGCAGCAGATCCTTGACTTCGCCCGCCAGAACACCCGCCTGCACGGCCGCGCCAATGGCCACGACTTCGTCCGGGTTCACGCCGCGATGCGGCTCCCGGCCGAACATCTTCTTCACCATCTCCTGGATTTTGGGCATCCGGGTTTGCCCGCCCACCAGAACCACTTCGTCAATCTTGTCCACTCCGATGCCGGCATCGGAAAGCGCCTTCTTGCAAGGCTCCAGCGAACGGTCAAGCAGATCCTCAACCAACTGCTCCAGCTTG
>Ga0302324_100011194_pt1 | contig 18461 bp, 19 predicted proteins | sample Palsa_T0_1_FD_201949 | JGI IMG/M metagenome (GOLD analysis project Ga0302324, IMG submission 201949) | Peat permafrost microbial communities from Stordalen Mire near Abisko, Sweden - Palsa_T0_1 | ecosystem: Environmental > Terrestrial > Soil > Palsa > Peat permafrost | place: Sweden: Abisko... | reverse complement strand
ATCGCCGGAGCCAGCACGGTAGACGTGATGTGGTGCTCGCGCACCACGCGGACGAACCCGGCCGTGTTGAAGCGGTCGAACAGCACCACGCCGAAGCCCGCCCGGAAGCTGAACAGCATGTTGTAGATGCCTGCCCACAGGGCAAGCGACACGGGGACCAGGGTCTTGCGGGGGGTGCGGCCGGCCGCGGGCCGGTCCTGCTTGCGCGGGCTCGATGACGGGCGGCGGCGCAGCTTCTCCAGGCTCGCGTCGAGCGACACGATCGTGCTCGCGTGCCGCAGCAGCACCGCCTTGGGCCGCCCGGTGGTGCCCGAGGTACGCAGCACCAGCGCGCTGCCGGGGTCAAGCGACGGGACGCTGGTATCGGCCATGGCCAGCACCGACGCGGTGCGGGCAGCGAAGTCGTGGGCCACCGCGCCGGTCCCGAGATCATGCGCCGCGAGGTCGGCGGGATCACCGATCACCAGGGCGAGCGGCGTCTCCCTGACGAAGGTCTTCGCCTCGGCCACCGGGTAGCGGTGGTTGATGGGCACGTACACGGCGCCGACCAGCCAGACGGCGAACATGGCGACGACCGCGCCAGGCCCCGGCGCGACCAGGTTGCCGACCGGCAGCCCGGGGCGCAGGCCGGCCGCGCGCAGCACCTCGGCGAGCTCCTCGACCCGGCCGATCAGCTCGCCCTGCGTGAGCTCCCCGCTGTCCGATGCGATCACCACGTCGTCCGCCTGGTACGGCAGGCCGTAAAGCAGGCTGGTCAGGCTCGCGGCGGCCGCGGCGCCGACCGGATCAGGAAAGCTCACGTGAACCCCATTCTCATAAAATATGAGATATCTATCTTTACTATAATAGCAAGTACAGGGAAAGACCATCGGCCCGGGCGGCCGACCAAGACGGCTGGCGAAAGACCGGCTTAGACGGGGTCCTTCCAGCGCGGCTGGCGCTTCTCCACGAACGCCAGCGGGCCCTCGGCCTGGTCGGGGTGACCCCACACGCCGATGAGGTGCTGCGAACCGAGGCGGCAGGCGTCGGTCAGCCCGAGCTCCTGGGCGGCCTGCAGCGCCTTCTTGGTCGCCTTCAGCGCGGCCGGCGAGTTGCGCGCGACCTTCTCCGCCAGCGCCTGGGCCTCGTCGCGGAGCGTCTCGGGCGGGTCCACCACCTGGCTGACCATGCCGAGTTCGTAGGCGCGCTGCGCCGTCATCCGCTCGTGCGCGCCGACCAGCGCCATGCGCATGACCGCCTCGAAGGGGATCCGCTTGGCGAGGCCGATCACCTCGATGGCGGTCACCTGGCCGACGCTGACGTGCGGGTCGAAGAAGGTCGCGCTGGAGGCGGCGATCACGATGTCGGCGTCCGCCACGAAGTGCAGGCCGCCGCCCGCGCACATGCCGTTGACGGCGGCGATGACCGGCTTGCCGACGTTCTGCTGCCAGGCGGTGAAGTGCAGGCCGAAGCGGAGCACCTCGTCCTCGTAACGCTGCATGCCGACGCCGTCGGTGGCGACCTCCTTGACGTCGGCGCCGACCTGGAAGGCCTTCCCGTTGCCGGTGTGCACGATGACCCGCACCCGGGGGTCGTTGTCGAGCTCAAGCCAGGCGTCGGCGAGCTCGTCGCGCATCTTGGCGTTCATGGCGTTCAGTGCGTCGGGACGGTTGTTGATCAGCCATCCGACCGGCCCTACCCGCTCGACCAGCAGTGTCTCGTAGCCTGCCATCACTCCTCCTTCTATCTATTCTATCTTTATACTAGATGGCATGACGATTTCCTTCCCGTCGACCGAGCATCTTGACGTGTCGCTGGCGGACGACGTGCTCACCGTGACGATCAGCAATCCCAAGCGGCGCAACGCGCTCGATGACGAGGCGATCGCGGCATTCGCCGCCACGGTCGAGCAGGCGCAGAACACCGAGGCGGTGCGGGCGCTGCTGATCACCGGGGACGGGGCGGACTTCTGCAGCGGCTTCGACATCGTGGGGCGGAATTCCGGCGACCGGGCCCGGCCGCGTGTCGGCTCCATCCAGCGGCGGCTGCCCTCGCAGGCGCACCGGCTCATCCCGCTGCTGGTGGAGCTGCAACTGCCGGTGGTCGCCGCCGTTCGCGGCTACGCGGCCGGCATCGGGCTGCAGCTGCTGCTTGCCAGCGACTTCGTCGTCGCGGCCGACAACGCGCTGCTCTGGGAGCCGTTCGCCAAGCGCGGCATGACGCCCGACAGCGGGGCGAGCTGGCTGCTGCCCCGGGTCGTCGGGCCGCTGCGCGCACGGCAGCTGCTGATGCTCGGGCGGCGGCTGTCGGGGACGGAGGCGCTCGACTGGGGCATCGCGCACGAGTGCGTGCCCGACGCCGAGGTGCCCGGGCGCGCCCGGGAGCTGGCGGCCAGCCTCGCGGCCGGCCCGACGGTCGCGCTCGGGCTGACCAAGTGGCTAATCGGCACCAGCTACGAGCGCGGCCTGCGGGAACACCTCGGGCATGAGGCGGTGAGCCTTGAGCTCTCCTCCCGGAGCCCCGACTTCCGCGAGGGCCTCGCCGCCTTCGTGCAGAAGCGCGACCCCAAGTTCACCGGCCAGTAAGCCCGGACGGGGAGGCTGACGGGCTGGGGCTGGGGCTGGCCGTGAGAGCAATGGGCGGGGCGCGAGGGGCGGGCGATCGTTCTGGATGGGTTGACTCAGGAGCGAGGGGGGGCGGGCGGAGTCACGCCTGTGCTGGTCGGCAGGGTGAGCGCGACCACGTCGCCCGTGGTGACGCCGCGTCTGGCGAGGCCGCCCGCGACTTGGAGCGCCTGGGTGTACCACTGGGCGTAGCTGAACCGGGTGCCGCCGAATACGTAGGCCTCGTGGTCCGGGTAGTCGGACGCGACCGCCTCAAGCAGGTCCCCAAGGCTCTCATAGTGGCCGGTCATGACCGCGTCCGACATCTTCGCCTCCTCGTCGATCTCCCGAGGAAGTATCACCCTATTCCTGCTAAGAGTTCAATGATTGACTTTTACGGTGACCGACTGGTCGGACCCGGCGGGCGCGTCGCCCGGTTCAGCGCCGCGTCTGTGGCGAGGGTCTCTTGTCATAGCAAAGATAGCAAAGCTAGCATGGATGAAATGGCGACCCGGCGGATGCGGCGATCGCCGGCGCCGGCGGCGATCGCCGGCGCCGTGCCGTGCCGTCCGGCCGCGACCGGCGTCCCCGGTCGTCGAGGCGGTGCGCCGGCCGCGTGGCCCTGGCGGCGCACCGGCGACGCCGACGCCCGGCGGTGCCCGTAGCCCGGCTGGCCTGCGTCGACTTCGGCGGGTGAGTCGTTCGGCCGGGCAGGCAGGACGAGACTGGGACCGCCGGGCCGATGCTGGCGTCCCGGTCCCGGTTGGTTGATTTCGGTCCGGTTAAGGAAATGGCCGCACGCCAGCCGGCGGCGGCACGAAAGGGAGAGAACATGGCCAGGCTGCTCGAAGGCAAGGTAGCGATTGTCACCGGCGCGGGACACGGCATCGGCCGCGGCCACGCGCTTGAGCTTGCCAAGCACGGCGCCAAGGTGCTGGTGAACGACCTCGGCTCGTCGGCGCGGGGCGACGGCAACGGCAAGGACGCCGACGCCGTGGTCGAGCTGATCACGTCGCGCGGCGGCACCGCGCTCGCCAACTACGGGAACGTCGCCGACGAGGACGACGTCGAGGAGATGACCGAGCAGGCTGTCAGCGAGTTCGGCAAGCTCGACATCCTGGTCAACAACGCGGGCATCGTCCGTGACCGGGTGATCTGGAACATGGCCGTCGAGGACTTCGACAAGGTGATGTCCGTGCACGTGCGCGGCAGCTGGCTCGGCGCCCACTTCGCGGCGCTGCACTGGCGGTCGCGGGCCAAGGCGGGCGAGACGTTCACCGGCCGTGTCATCAACACCACCTCGGGCGCCGGGCTCGTCGGCAACTTCGGGCAGACCAACTACGCCACCGCCAAGGCGGCCATCGTGGGCCTGACCCTCACCCTGAGCCTTGAGCTTTACAACCTGGGCGTCACCGTCAACGCGGTCGGCCCCGGCGGCCTCACCCGGATCTCGGCGGGCACCGGTACCCTCGGCGAGGCGTTCGAAGCTGACTCGCTCGGCCCCGACGAATACCACCCGATGGACCCGGCCGGCAGCTCGCCGCTGGTCGCCTGGCTGGCGAGCGACGAGGCGCAGCACGTGACCGGCCAGGTCATCAGGGCCATCCACGACAAGATCTACCTGATGCGCGGCTGGACCGAGGAGGCCGAGGTCTCCGCTGACGAGGCCCGCTGGGACGCCACCACCCTGGGCCGCATCCTGGCCACCGACATCTTCCGCACCCGCGCCCCCGGCCTCCGCTAACCGCCGTTCCCGCCCCCTTTGCTTACCTCCCGGCTCTGATCAACTGCCTTTGCGCTGCAAATGACCATGATCACGCCCTGAACCCAAGCGGCTTGTGTCGCGCCCGTTGCCAGGCAAAGCCGTCGCGCGCCGGGGGCGCGGTCGCGCTGACGCGAGGATCCCGGTGGTTGGAGTGACCTGTGAGGCTGGGGTGGCGGCAGCCGGGGAGGGTCTTCACGGTCAGGTGACTCGGGCCGGGGCGTGGTCACGGGGCGGGACGGGGCACTTATAAGATTCTATCTATATAATGATAGATGGAATAAAGGTCGGGAGCGTTATGCCCGGGAGGCAGGAGACCGCGGGTGCCTCGCGGCCGTGGCGGCTACGCTAGGCTGCCTGCGGCGAGGCGGGTCGCGGGCGGCGGGAGGGACCGCGGCGCGCGGGGCGCGGGGCGGATGGTTTCGGTGGTAGCCCGTTTTCGCTTTGTATTATTATAAAGATTGGCCTTGCGACGCAGCAGGTCATGGGATTGATCACTGGCCTCTTATTGCCGCCGGACGGCACCTTGGTGGCCGCCGGACGGCACCTCGACGACCGCCGGACGACACCTCGACGACCGCCGGACGGCACCTTGGCTGAAGGAGCATCACTTTGCGCCAGCTACGCCAGCCGCGGCTTGCCGAAATCGTCGCCGCCAGCCTGCGGGACGACATCCTGAGCGGACGGCTCAAGGAGGGCGACCTGCTGCCCCGCCAGGAGCACCTGTTCAAGGAGTTCCGGGTCAGCCTGCCCGCCGTTCGCGAGGCGATGCGGATCCTGGAGACCGAGGGGCTCATCTCGGTGCGGCGCGGGAACGTCGGCGGCGCCGTCGTTCACCTGCCTACCCCCGAGCGCACCGCGCAGATGGTCAGCATGGTGCTGCAGTCGCGCAACGCGACGCTTGACGACCTCAGCGGCGCCCTGCTGTACATCGAGCCCATCTGCGCCCAGCTGTGCGCGGCCCGGCCCGACCGGATGACCGAGGTAGTGCCGGTGCTGCAGGAGATCGTCGCGGCCCAGCAGGATCAGTTCGACGACGCGGCCAGCTACAACGCCAACGCCCGGCGCTTCCACGAAGCGCTGGTGGCCCACTGCGGCAACCAGACGATGATCGTGGTGCTCGGGTCGCTTGAGGCGATCTGGTCGGCGCACGAGTCCAACGTGTGGGACGAGGCTCGGACGGGCGAGGAGTACCCGCCGGACTCGGCGATGGCCAGCAAGACGCTCCGGGCCGCGATCCGCGACCACGAGAAGATCATCGCGGCGATCGAGGCGGGCAACGCGGAACGGGCCGGGGCGCTGCTCACCAGGCACCTGTCGGCGACCAGGCAGAGCACGCTCGAGTCGAGCAGGCAGGCCAACATCACCGCCAACCTGGTGGGTGAGATCGACCTGTCCACCGCCAGGCAAGCCGTCAGGTAAGCGCTGTCATCCATGATTGTGAAGACCTTTTAGTGCTATCACGCTAAAAGGTCTTCACAATCCTAAAAGTCTTCACGATCTTGTTCGATTATTATGGCGCCAGATGCGGCTCTATTGTGAAATGTCCGAAATTTCGTGGCGCGGTTTTTGCGCCCGAAATTTCGGTTGCGGGGCTTGCGGGGAGGTGTCTTGCGGGGCTTGCGGGGCTTGCGGGAGGTGTGGGGGTTAGTCGATTTTGAACTGGTCTAGGAGGCGGCGGCCGATTATCATTTTTTGGATTTCGGCGGTGCCTTCGCCGATTAGGAGCATGGGGGCGTCGCGGTAGAGGCGCTCGATCTCGTACTCCTGGGAGTAGCCGTAGCCGCCGTGGATGCGGAGGGAGTCTTCTACTACTTCCTTGCAGTACTCGCCGGCCAGGTACTTGGCCATGCCGGCCTCAACGTCGCTCTTTTCTCCCTGGTCCTTGCGGCGGGCCGCCAGGATCATGACCTGGTGGGCGGCCACTACCTTGGTGGCCATCTCGGCCAGCTTGAACTGGATCGCCTGGTGCTGGGCGATCGGCTTGCCGAAGGTCTTGCGCTGCTGTGCGTACACGATGGCCAGCTCGAAGGCGCGCAGGGCGACGCCGCAGGCGCGGGCGGAGACGTTGACCCGGCCCACCTCGATGCCGTCCATGAGCTGGTAGAAGCCCTGGCCAGGGTGCTCGCCGAGGACCCGGTTAGCGGGGACCCGGCAGTTGTCGAGGAACAGCTCGGTGGTGTCGATGCCCTTGTAGCCCATCTTGTGGATCTTGCCGGGGACGGTCAGGCCGGGCCGGGTCTCGCCGAAGCCGCTGTCCTTCTCGATCAGGAAGGCGGTCAGGTTGGCGTGCGGCTTCGGCGCGCCCTCGGGGGTCCTCGCCAGCAGGAGGAGCAGGTTGGCGGAGCCGCCGTTGGTGATCCACATCTTCTGGCCGCTGATCAGGTAGTCGGTGCCGTCGGGACGGGCGGCGGTCCTGATCGCGGCCACGTCGGAGCCGAGGTCCGGCTCGGACATGGAGAAGGCGGCCCGGATCTCGCCGGTCGCCATCCGGGGCAGGAAGGCGTCCCGCTGCTCCTCGGTGCCGTACTTGGCGATCAGGTAGGCGACCATGAAATGGGTGTTGATGACGCCGGAGATGCTCATCCAGCCGCGGGCGAGCTCCTCGGCGACCAGCGCGTAGGTGAGCAGCGACTCACCGAGGCCACCGTACTGCTCGTCGATCATCAGGCCGAAGACGCCGAGCTCACGCAGCCCGGCCACGATCTTGTCGGGGTAGGTGTCGGTGTGGTCGAGCTCGGTCGCTACCGGGATGATCTCGGCATCGACGAACGCGCGGACCGCGGCGAGGATGTCCCGCTGCTGGTCGCTGAGGCCCTCGGTCTCTGTCAGGTGGCGCATCCTTGGTCCCTCCGCAAGATCAGTTTGGTACGGCTATTCCCGGGTGGCCGACGGCCGGCACCGGGTGGTCGAGGCGGGTCATGAGCTGGATCCGGTAGGAGTACCGGTCCGGGTTAAAGTGGTTGACCGCCAGCTCAAGCGGGGTCAGCTCACGGTCGCGGTACAGCCGGGAGATGCGCAGCACCGGGCGGCCCGGCTCGCAGCCGAGCTGGTGGGCGACATCGGCGTCGGCGGCGACGGCGGTCACGTCCTGCGCCGCGGTGTGGATCGGGCGCTCGCTGACCTGGCTCATCAGGCTGATCACGGTGAACGGCGCCCGCGCGCCCGGCTCCGAAAGCGCGCCGAGCTCGGGCAGGTCGCGCAGCTTGCGGCCGATCCACAGGGGCAGGTGCACCCGGGTGTAGCAGAACGGCGCCCCCTCGTGCAGCCGGAGGAACGAGATCGTCATCACCGTGTCGGTGCCCGGCTCAAGCTGGTCGGCGACGGCCACGCTGGCCAGCACGTGGAGCGGCTCCACCACCTGCAGCTCGGTATCGAGGGAGAGGGCCATCAGGTCGTCGATGCTGCCGAAGGAGCGGATATAGCGGCCGTCGTCGGGCACGGCGAAGGTGCCGCGGCCCGGCACCCGGAAGATGGTGCCCTCGGCCACCAGCTCCTGGAACGCGCGCCGCACGGTCTGGCGGCTCAGCCCGGTCCGCGCGACCAGCTCGGCCTCGGTGGGCAGCCGCTCCCCCGCCGGGTACCGGCCGCCAGCGATCGCGTCGCGCAGCTCGGACGCGAGCTCGCGGTACGCGGCGGGCCCGCGTGACCCGTCGCCGGGCTGGTGCAGCGGGTCCACGAGTCGTGCCTCCAGAGCGGGGCTAGCCGATGCCAGGATTTATACGGCCATAGTGATGACAAGGTGCCGCCGCTGTCAAGCTGGCATGACCACGAGAGACCGGCAACTGTCGCTATATATACCGATTTGTCCCTCTGATCGCGTCGCTGGCAGGCCACTGGCGGACTGCGGGCGGACACTCGGGGCCGATCGGCCGGGGCCGAGTTAGGATTTGGCCGGTTCAATGTGCCGATATGATGCGACCGGAATCGGGTGACGGCCGGGCTTCCGGGACGCGAGCGGGGGCTCCGGTGAGTAACGGACGGGGGTCTCCTGCGCGCAATGGGTGCGTAAGCGTTTTCGTTCCCTAATATGCTGACCTCGCGGCGGGGAAGGCGGCTGGGTATCGACAGCTGCCGATACCTCGTTGAATGGGTGCTGATGGCGATTATTGCGGAGCAGGTGCACGTCCTGCTTGTCGAGGATGACGACGGCGATGCCTTCCTGATCGAGGAACTGCTTGGCGAGGCGGGTTCCGGGGTCACGGTGCGGCGGGCCCGGTACCTGGCCGACGCCAGGAAGCTGATCGCCGACGCGGCGTGCGTGCTGCTCGACCTCGGGCTGCCCGACTCACAGGGACTCGACGGGCTGCGGCGGCTGCTCCAGCAGGAGCCGGAGGCCGCCGTGGTGGTGCTGACCGGCGTGGCCGACGAGTACCTGGGCGAGGAGGCGGTTCGCGCCGGGGCGCAGGACTACCTGGTCAAGGGCGATGTGTCGGGGAAGCTGCTGCACCGGGTGATCCGGTACGCGGTGGAGCGCCGCCGGCTCGACGAGGCCAGGCGACAGCTGCAGGTGGCGCGGGTCAGCGCGCAGGAGAACACCCGGCTCGAGCGCGGCCTGCTGCCCTCGCCGGTGCTTGACGACGACCGGCTGAGCGTCGCCGCGCGGTACCTGGCCGGCGGCAGCCGACGGCTGCTTGGCGGGGACTTCTACGACGTGGTGCAGACCCCGGACGGCTGGGTGCACGCGCTGATCGGCGACGTCTGCGGGCACGGGCCTGCCGAGGCCGCGCTCGGCGTCTGCCTGCGGGTGGCCTGGCGGGCCCTGGTGCTCGCCAACCGGCCGGCCGACGAGGTGCTGTCGGCCGTTCAGCTCGTGCTCAAGCACGAGCAGCAGGAAGACGCCATGTTCGCCACCGTGTGCATGTTCTCGGTGGCACCCGGCCGGCGCAGCGGCATCATGCGGCTGGCGGGCCATCCCGGGCCGTTGCTCGTCACCCCCGACGGGATCACCGAGCTGACCGGGCCCGCGTGCCCGCCGACGGGGCTCAACGATAGCGGGAGGTGGCCAAGCTGCGAGGTGGAGCTCGGCGACCGCTGGGCGCTGCTGCTCTATACCGACGGGCTTGTCGAGGGGCGGATCAGCCGGGGTCCGTACCGGCTGGGCATCGAGGGGCTGATGGGACTGGTGCGGGACGCGCTCGGCGGGGCGCCGCCGCTCGACCCCGGCGCGGCCAGCGACGGCGTGCTGCTGAACCGGCTCATCGAGCAGGTGCGCTACCTGAACAGCGGCGACCTCAACGACGACATCGCCATCCTCGGCATCAGCCACTCATGACAGGGACGTACGCATGACAGGCCCACTGACGGCCGGGGCCACCGCTGACCCGATCGCCCCGCCCAGCGAGCCGGCCAGGGGCGAGCCGGCCAGGGGAACGCGCGGGCCCGAGCCGTCCGCGTGGACGCTCAGCCGCATCGTCAGCACCGCGGTGCTGCTGATGACGCTGTTCTCGGTGGCCGCGGTGGTGGCCGGGGCGGTGGCGCTTGCCCACCTGGACAGCGAGCGGCAGCGGATCGAGACAACGATTGACCCGGCCGCGCTTGAGGCCCAGGAGCTGTACAGCGCGCTGCTCAACCAGGAGACCGGGGTGCGCGGTTACGCGCTGAGCGCCAATACGAGCTTCCTCGCCCCTTATACTCAGGGCTACGCCGCCGAGAAGACGGCGGCGGCCGAGCTCCGTAAGCTGGTGCCGCAACTGCCCGGCGCCGCCGCCACCGACCTTACGGCGACGCTGCAGCAGGCGCACGACTGGCGCACCCGGTACGCGGCGCCGTCGATCAAGCAGATCCAGGCCAGCGGCAAGACGGCGGGCAGCGCGGACATCCTGGCGGGCAAGTCGGAGTTCGACGCACTGCGGGCCCGGTTCGCCAGCTTCCAGGCGGTCATCTCCGACGCCAGGACGCAGGCGCTGAGCGGGCTCGACCAGGCCGCCACCGACCTGCGGGTGGCGCTGATCGGCATCGCGATCGGGCTGGTGGCGGTGGTGGCCGGCCTGGCGGTGGTGCTGCGCCGCACCGCGATCCGGCCGGTGCACGTGCTCGCGGCCGAGGCGCGGCGGGTCGCCGACGGTGACTTCGGCCACGAGGTGGCCAAGGGCGGCCCGCAGGAGATCCGCGACCTGGCGGCCGACGTGAACAGCATGCGGCTGCGCATCCTGCGCGAGCTGTCGGCGGTCCAGGAGGCCAACGACGCGCTCGCCGAGCACGCGGCCGACCTGCAGCGGTCCAACGCCGAGCTTGAGCAGTTCGCCTACGTCGCGTCGCATGACCTGCAGGAGCCGCTGCGCAAGGTGACCAGCTTCTGCCAGCTGCTGCAGCGCCGCTACGGCGGCCAGCTCGACGAGCGGGCCGACCAGTACATCGAGTTCGCGGTGGACGGCGCCAAGCGGATGCAGGTGCTGATCAACGACCTGCTCTCGTTCAGCCGGGTGGGCCGGTCGGAGCGGGAAACCGGGCCGGTGGACAGCGGCGCGGCGCTCGCCGCCGCTGAGGCGAACCTGGCCACCCAGATCGCGGAGGCGGGCGCGGTCATCGAGGCCGGGCCGCTGCCGACCGTGCGCGGGCAGCTCACGCTGCTGGCGGTGGTCTTCCAGAACCTGATCGGCAACGCGCTGAAGTTCAAGGGCGAGGGGCCGCCGCGGGTCGTCGTCACGGTCCACCGAGACGGTGCATTCTGGCTGTTCTCCGTCACCGATAACGGAATCGGGATAGAACCGCAGTATGCTGACCGGGTTTTCCTGATCTTCCAGCGCCTGCACGACCGGGCCACCTACCCGGGTACCGGCATCGGCCTGGCCATGTGCCGGAAGATCATCGAGTACTTTGGCGGCCGGATCTGGCTCGACACCAGCGTCAGCGACGGCACCAGGTTCTGCTTCACGCTGCCAGCACCACCCCACAAGGAGAAGACCGATGGCTGACCGGGCCGGGCTCAAGCTCGTTGACGTGCTCCTGGTGGAGGACGACGAGGGCGACGTCCTGATGACCAGGGAAGCCTTCGAGTTCTACAAGATCGGCAACCCGCTGCACGTGGTGTCCGACGGCGAGCAGGCGCTGCAGTTCTTGCGCAGGACCGGGCCGTTCGCCGAGGCGCCCAAGCCCGGGCTGATCCTGCTTGACGTCAACCTGCCCCGGGTCAGCGGGCTTGAGGTGCTCGCCGAGCTCAAGGCGGACCCCCAGCTGCAGGTTATCCCGGTGGTGATGCTGACCACCTCGCAGGCGGAGGAGGACATCCTGCGCAGCTACCGGCTGCACGCCAACGCGTACGTCACCAAGCCGGTGGACTTCGAGAACTTCGTGGCGGCGATCAGGCAGATCGACGACTTCTTCCTGTCGCTTGTCAAGCTGCCGTTGCGCTAGGCACGGAGTGTCGACTGAACCTTGCCATGACCGCGCTGTCGTTCCCCGCGGTTTGCGGGCGCGATCGCAAACCGCGATCGTATCGCGCCCGTGATCGTGAACCCCTTGTCGTTCTCGGTCATGCTTCCTCCTCGTCTTCCCTGAGTTCCGGGTGGTCTTCGCCGGTTTCCTCGTCCAGGTGGCTGCCGGTAGTCACGCTGCGCCCCGTGTCCGGGCGCTCCGTGGCCGGGCTTGCCGTGTCGTCTCGCTCATGGCCGCCCGCCTTCCCCGGCCGGGTGCCCGGTGCCCGGCTCGGCCGTCCCCGGGCCTGTGCCTGGTGGATCGCGGCTAGCTGCTCGCTGAGCGCGTCCAGCCGGGCCGCGATGCCCGGGTCGGTTACCGCGCCAGCATCCATCGCAGTGATTCCCTTCTTTGCAGTTCCTGGTTGAGTTGGCGGTACTGGTCGGTGAGGGCGGCCAGCGCGGTCATGACGCGCCGCCGCTCCGCGATGACCTGGAAGTCGTCCATCCGGCTCACGTCGTGGCGGGTGGCGGGCTGCTCGTGGTCACTGGTCACGGTCGGCTACCCGTGCGGCCGGGGGTGGTTTGGTTTCCTGCTGCTGTTTTCGGCCTTTCGATTCGCCAGCCGCGTCGGTTCTGGCCGCTCGACTTGGCGAGTGCTTCGGCCGTCAGGGCGGCGGCGTCGGCACTCAGCGCGGTAACCGGCGTGCGCTCGCCGTCTCCGAGGAAGCCAACCACCCCGACGAGACAGCCGAGGAAACCGGCAGGCGGGTAAGCCTGCGGATCGCCCGGCAGGCCGTCATACGCCGCGAGATCGACCGGCCAGAGCTACAGGTCGCGCTGAACGAGTCCGTGCTGAGGCGGCCGGTCGGCGGCCCCGCCGTCATGGCGGAGCAGCTCCGGCACCTGGCCCAGGCGTCCGGGCTGCCCAACGTCGCGCTGCGGGTGGTCCCGTTCAGCGCCGGCTACTACCCCGGCATAGTGACGGGCTCGTTCAACGTTCTGCGGTTCCCGCCCGGCCACGGCGGGCAGGAGAGCGAGCCGCCCACGGCGTACAAAGACACCTACACGGGCGCGCTGTACCTGGACAAGGGGCAAGAAGTCACCAAGTACAGCGAAGCGTTCGCGAGGATCTGGAGCCAAGCCCTCGATGAACCGGCATCAACGGAACTGATACAGCAAGCAGCGGTGGAGCTGGAACATGAACACTGAGGCAAACGGCACCTGGCGCAAGGCCACTTACAGCAACGGCTCTGGTGACTGCGTGGAAGTCGGGCGCGGCGCGTCGGCTGTCCTGGTGCGGGACACGACCAGCCGGGACGGCGGGACGCTGGCGTTCGGCGCTGGCGCGTGGGCGACGTTCCTGGCGTCGATCCGTTAACGGGCACACTCCCCTCCCCCATCCCGGGCACCAGGTAACGAACACCGGAGCGGACAGAAGCATGATCGTGAAGACTTATTAGTGCTGGGACCCTAATAAGTCTTCACAATCCCAAAGGTCTTCACGATCATGACGGCGGGGTCGGCTTGCGCATGTCGTGAAATTTCGGTACATGTCGCTGTCGTGGCGCCCCCGGCGCCCGACATGTACGAGCGCTGGGTGACTTGCGCGTGAATCGCGGCGGGCAGGTCGCGGGATGTCCCGTCCCTCGCCTGCGGGCCGGTGCTTGATCGCTGTCAGGGACCGGCCGTCGTTGGCTGGCTGCCACCACAGCTGCCAAAGGGGGGTGCCGTCGTCCAGCTCGGTGAAGTCGGCCTTCTCGGCTCCGCAACCCGCTGTCTCCCGGGGGACGACGGGGTGGGTCAGCCACGGGTGGCGATGCCCAGGGTGAAGATGTCGGCGTAGGACTTGGCCACTTCCCTGACTGAGAAATGGCCGCCGGCGCGCAGCGTCAGGTACGTGTAGTTGTGCATGCCGAGCCAGCCGGTCACCGCCAGCCGGGTGTCGAGCGGGCGGAAGTCGCCCGACTCGATCCCCCGCTCGAAGACGGCCTCCACCCGGCGCTCGTAGGCACGCCGCCGCTGCCGGAACATCTCCGCGTTCTTGCCGGTCAGCGCGGGGAAATCGTGCAGGAAGACCCAGACGTGGTCGGGGAAGCGGAAGATGACGTCGAGCAGTTCCTCGCCGAGCGTCGCCAGTTGCTGTGGCGGCGCGCCGCCGCTGAGCGCAGCCCGGTCCGCGCCCAGCATGACCTCGTCCATCACCCGGTCGTGGATGGCGGCGAGCAGCTGTTCCTTGGACCCGATGTAGTAGTAAAGTGCACCCTTGCCGATGCCGTTCGCCTCGCACAGCTCCGTCGTGCTGGTGGCGTGATAGCCCCGCTGGGCGAACACCGCCGCGGACGCGTCCACGATCTCGTGGCGGCGCGCCTGCCACTTGGCGCTCTTGCCCTGCTTGTCCTTGGCCCTCGTTTGCGGCATCCTGCAGCCTCATCTGGTCGAAAAAACTCTGCCAGCACCAAAATAACGTGTTCCGACGAGTCAGTCGCTGCCTGGAGTCTTGCTCGCCGTCTTGCTGCCGGTTTTGCTAACCGTATTGCTGAGCGGGACGCTCATTGCGGTGGTCAGGTCGCTGTTCTTATTATGTACTGACCAGTCAGTGTAGGGCTGCGACAGGCAAGGTGGCCATGGACTTCACACTCACCGAGTTCGAGGACGAACTGCTCAACCTGGGACGCGACTACGCGGAGCGGGAGATCGCCGCCGTCGCGGCGCGGGCCTGGCACGAGGAGCGCTGCCCCACCGAGGTGCTGCGCGGGCTCGGCGAACTCGGGCTGCTCGGCACCCTGGTGCCGGAGAAGTGGGGCGGGATCGGCGCCTCCACGGTGGGGTTCGTGGCGCTGCTTGAGGCGCTGGCGACGGTGGACCCGTCGGTCGCCGCCGCCTGGCAGGCGCACTCCACCATCGGCAGCCTCCCGCTGCTGCTGTTCGGCAGCGACGACCAGCGGGAACGGTGGCTGCGGCCGCTCGCCGAGGGACGCCAGCTCGGGGCCTTCGGGCTGACCGAGCCGGAGGCCGGCTCGGACGTGCGCTCGCTGCGCACCCGGGCCGAACGGGTGTCCGACGGCTGGGTGCTCAACGGCCAGAAGGCGTTCATCTCGAACGCCGGCACCGACATGAGCTTCGGCGTGACAGTGCTCGCGCGCACCGGCGAGGACGCCAGCGGCAAGCCGCAGTTCGGCAGCTTCATCGTGGAGAAGGGCGCCCAAGGGTACACCCTCGGGCCCAAGCTGCGCGGCATCGGCTGGAAGGGCCTGGACACCAGGGACCTGTTCTTCGACAGCGTCTGGGTGCCGGACAGCCAGGTCGTCGGCGAGCCGGGCGGCGGGCTCGCCCAGTTCCTCTCCTCGCTTGAGGTCGGGCGGATCTCCGTCGCGGCGCTGTCCCTCGGCACCGCCTCGGGGGCGCTGCGGCTGGCGCTCGGCTACGCCAAGCAGCGGGTGCAGTTCGGCAACCCGATCTCCAGCTACCAGGGGATCCAGTTCAAGCTTGCCGACATGGCCACCGAGATCGAGGCGGCCCGCTGGCTCATCTACCGGGCCGCCGCGCTGCGGGACGCGGGCCAGCCGTTCAGGAAGGAAGCCGCGATGGCCAAGCTGAACGCCAGCCAGGTCGCCAACCACGTGGTCAGCGAGGCGGTGCAGATCTTCGGCGGGGCCGGCTACATGCTGGAAAGCGACGTCGCCCGCTTCTACTGCGACGCGAAGGTCCTGGAAATCGGCGAGGGCACCAACGAGATCCAGCGGCTCGTCATCGCCCGTGCGCTGGGCTGCTAGCCCCATGGACGAACAGGTGAAAGACGAGACGACGGCCGGCCAGCGGCGCCCGCTCGCGCACGCCGACGTCACCGGGCGGCGGGTAGTGATCACCGGGGCCGGGCGCGGACTCGGCCAGGTGCTCGCCGCCGCCTTCGACGCCGCCGGGGCCAAGCTCGGGCTCGTCGCCCGGTCCAAGCCCGCCCTCGACGAGGTGGCGGGCCAGCTCCGCGGCGACCACCTGGTGCTGCCCGGCGACGTGCGGGACGAGCTGTTCAACGAGACCATCGCCGAGCGGATGACCGAGCGGTTCGGCGGCGTGGACGTGTGGATCGCCAACGCGGGGGTGTCGCGCGAGGACCCCGACATCACCAAGCTGTCGGCGGCCGCCTGGCGCGAGGTGATCGACGTCAACCTGACCGGGACGTTCCTCGGCGCCCGGGCGGCGGTCAGCCGGATGGGACCCGGCGGCCGCTTCATCGTGACCGGCTCCGTCATGGGCGTCAGGCCGCACGGCAAGCTGGTCGCCTACTCGACCTCCAAGGGCGGCGTGCACGCCCTCGTCAGCTCGCTCGCCCAGCAGTTCGGTCCGCGCGGGATCACCGCCAACGCGGTGGCGCTTGGCTGGTTCGACACCGGGCTCGGCGCCTTCTGGCAGCGCGATCCCGCCCGCGAGGCCGACATCGCCGCGCACACCGCCCTCGGCCGTTGGGGGACGCCTGACGACCTGCCGGGCATCTACCTGTTCCTCGCTTCCGAATCCTCGGCCTACATCACCGGCACCACGATCACCGTTGACGGCGGCTACTCGCTGCTGTAACGCTTTCCCCGCATTCTGGGGCACCGTGTTTCAGGAAAACAGCGTCTTATCAACACAGTGTCTCAGGAGCCCCGCATCCCGGGCAGACGTCAAAGGAGATGGCCATGTTCAATCTCGCCCGGTCTCTCGACCGTAACGCGGACCGCACCCCGCACGACGCGGCGGTCATCTTCCGCGATACCAGGCTGACCCACCTGGACCTCCTCGACCGGGTGAACGCGCTGGCCGCCGCCCTGCTTGACGCGGGCGTGGGCAAGGGCGACATCGTGGCGCTGCTGATGAGCAACCGGCCCGAGTTCCTTGAGTCGGCGCTCGCGGTCAACCGCATCGGGGCGGCGTTCCTGCCGCTCAACGTGCGGCTGGCCGAGCCCGAGCTCGAGTACATCACCGGGCACGCGGGGGCGGTCGCGATCGTGACCGAGCCCGGCTTCGCGGGGCCGGTGGCGGCCATCGGGCGGCGGCGGGCCGCCCCGTGGACGGTCGTGACGCTGGACGACGAGACGGTGCCCGATAAGACGGGGGCCGGGCCGGCCAGCAGGCCGTACGAGTCATTTCTGGGCGCGCACCGGCACACCTTCGTTCCTCCTGCCGAAGTGGGCGAGGCGGACCTGCACCGGCTGATGTACAGCTCGGGCACCACCGCGCACCCCAAGGGGGTGCCGATCAGCTACGGCAACTTCTACTGGAAGACCATCTCGCACGTGGCGGAGTTCGGCATCAGCGCCGCCGACCGGAACCTGATGGCCGGGCCGATGTACCACGTCGGGGCGTTCGACCTGCCCGGCATCGGCGTCTGGTGGGTGGGCGGCAGCCTGGCCATCCTGCCCCGCTTCGACGTGCCCGACCTGCTTGAGACCATCGCCAGGGAGCAGCCGAGCAGCGTGTGGCTGCCGCCCGCCATGGTCAACGCGGTGCTCGGCGCGATCGAGCAGACGCCCGCCCTCAAGGAAATCAGCACCGCCAGCATCCGGTACATCACCGGCGGCGGGGAGAAGATGCCGGTCACGCTCATCGAGCGGCTGCTCGCGGCGTTCCCGAACGCACGCTTCGCCGATGCCTACGGGCTCACCGAGACGGTGTCCGGCGACACCTTCAACGACCAGGCGCACACGCTGTCCAAGATCGGCTCGGTCGGCAAGCCCGTGCTCAACCTGGACGTGAAGGTGGCCGGCCCGGACGATGCCGCCGTCGAGGCGGGCGTGGCCGGGGAGATCCTGCTGCGCGGGCCCAAGGTGGTGTCCGGCTACTGGAACAACCCGGAGGCCACCGCGGCCGCCTTCACCGCCGACGGCTGGTTCCGCACCGGCGACATCGGCCACCTGGACAAGGACGGCTACCTCTACATCGACGACCGCAAGAAGGACATGATCGTGTCCGGCGGCGAGAACGTGGCGTCCTCCGAGGTCGAGCGCGTGCTGTACGAGCACCCGGCGGTCCTTGAGGCGGCCGTGGTCGCCATGCCGGACGCGCGCTGGGGCGAGGTGCCACGCGCCTTCATCGTGCTCAAGCCGGGGCACGCGGACCTCACCGCCGAGGCCTTGATCACGCACTGCCGGTCCCGGCTGGCCGGGTTCAAGACGCCGAAGGAGATCGTCTTCCTCGACGTGCTGCCGCGCACCTCGTCAGGCAAGGTGCTCAAGCGCGAGCTGCGCGAGCTCACAAGCACAGGTGAGTGACCAGTCAACCAGCGATACGGAGGGGTGACCACATGCAGGCATCCACTGTCCCTGAGGCGCCGGCCCCGGGAGACGCGATGCTCTCGATCGGCGGCCTGCTAGCGGCCTACGCCCGGATGACCCTGATCCGGATCTTCGAGGAACGAGTATCGGTGCTGTACCGGGACGGCGAGGTGCCCGGCTTCGTGCACCTGTCGATCGGGCAAGAGGCCTCGGCGGTGGGCGCCTGCTGGCCGCTCACGGCGGCCGACGTGATCACCTCCAACCACCGCGGGCACGGGCACTGCCTCGCCAAGGGCCTCGACCCCGAGCCGATGATGGCCGAGCTGCTAGCCCGCGCCACCGGCACCAACCGGGGCCTCGGCGGATCGATGCACATCGCCGACCCGGACCTTGGCGTCTTCGGCGCCAACGGGATCGTGGCGGCCGGGGTGCCGATCGCCGCCGGGGCGGCGCTCGCCGCCCAGCTACGCGGGCGGGACCGGGCGGCCTCGGATCACAACGTGGTGGT
>Ga0302324_100011192_pt1 | contig 18462 bp, 14 predicted proteins | sample Palsa_T0_1_FD_201949 | JGI IMG/M metagenome (GOLD analysis project Ga0302324, IMG submission 201949) | Peat permafrost microbial communities from Stordalen Mire near Abisko, Sweden - Palsa_T0_1 | ecosystem: Environmental > Terrestrial > Soil > Palsa > Peat permafrost | place: Sweden: Abisko... | reverse complement strand
AAATAGTGACCAGATTGAAATAAAAGTAGGCCCGCAAAAATTTAGCTTCACCCAGAATTCTGTTCTTTAATGTAGGATCCATGTTGATGGCGGGCACATAGTAGAGAACATAGTTGGCGCGTGATACGCCTTCATAGTACCATTGCCAAACGTTGGCCAGGCATGTATTGGTCGTCAGGTAACTGAAATCATCAATACTTTGAATATCGATGATGTCGCCGGCGAGGCCCCCTTTTACCGCATCATCGGAAGCCACATCGCCAAATACCCAAAGTTGATTCAACGTGTTGACAAAAGCGGTGGAATTATAAACGCCGGAAATGGCGACCAGAGCGTCACTCTCTGATTTGTAGAATGTTGCACTTGAAAAGGTACCTTGAAGGCTCTCATCCAGAAAATTATGACATCCGGTTCCCGAAAGCAGAAGGATTATGATAAAGGTTTTTACGGTCTTCATAGTCTTTCTATATTAAAAGGTAAGATTCACTCCTAAGTTGTATGATTTAGCAGCGGGGTATGTACCCCAGTCTATACCATTGGCTTTATCTCCATCGCCAACCGAATTATTGCTGACCGACATTTCAGGATCCATCCCTGAGTATTTGGTCCATGTAAACAAATTGGTTCCGGAGAAATAGACCCGGCAATGTGTAAACCCGTACCGCTTGAGGAAGCCATTCGGCACAGAGTACCCGATTTGGAGATTTTTCAACCGGGTGTACCCACCATTTTCAAGGAAACGGGTTGATATTTGAGTATTGTTCGAGGCGGCATTCCAGGAAGCGCGGGGATACACATTCGTAGTACCCGGACCGGTCCAATGATCTGTATAATATCGCTCGGTAACATTAAACGGTCTGTAGAAACCTTCGATGTCCCTGTTCAGCACGGAAAGAATCTTCTGGCCCCAGGCTCCCTGAAAAAATACGGAAAGATCCCAGTTCTTATAGCCCACCATGATATTGAGGCCTCCGGACATGGTGGGTATTGCGCTGCCCACATGGGAAACGTCATTATTGTCAATCACGCCATCTCCATTGATGTCCTTATACTGAACATCACCCGGCTGAATCCGGGTAGCGCCCGTTTTTGGTCCTTGAACAGAGGCAAGGTCAATGGCCTGTTGGGTTTGAAAAATACCCTGCATCGTGAGCATGTAAAAGGAACCCACCGGATATCCTTTTTCTGTTCGGGTTGTATACTGCGCTCCGTACAATCCTCCCTCCACCGGAGAATTAACAGCCAGCACTTCGTTGTGTAGAAAAGCAAAATTCGGCGTTACGGAAAAATTGAAATCACCCACCTTGTCGGAATAATTAAGTAACACTTCCACACCCCGGTTGAGTATGGTGCCATTATTAACCACTGGTGGCGAGGCCAGTCCGGACGATAAGGCAATCGGTGCAGCGACTAAAAGATTGGACGTAATCTTGCGGAAATAATCTACCGACGCTGAAAACTTACCGTTGAAACTAACCAGGTCTGCACCTACGTTCAGTTGATTGCTGGATTCCCATTTCACGTTGGCATTCCCCAATACCGATGTGGCATAGCCCACTGATTTCACCCCCCCAAACGGGTAGTTGTAAGTGGTTCCGATTTGATCTGAGAATGCATAATCTCCGATCTCCTGGTTTCCGATAACGCCATAGCCGGCGCGAAGCAACAATTTATCGATCCAACTGCTACTCATCAGAAATGTTTCTTTATCGATTCGCCAGCCTACTGAGCCGGCATAGAAAGTACCCCATCGATTGTTCGGTCCAAACCGGGATGAACCGTCTCTTCTCAGCGTAGCCGTTGCCAGGTATTTATCCGAATAGCTATACGCGACCTTACCAAAATAGGATAGCAACGTGTTGGCTATAGACGATTCGGTAACCGTCTTGGTCGGGGTCAGTCCATTTCCTAAATAGGTCAACGTCGGGCTTTGATTCGAGAATTCGGAGTCGGAACCGACAATCGTATACGAAGCATTTGTAATCGCCTCCGTCCCGAGCAGGAAGGTGAGGGTATGGTTGCCAAAAGACCTGACGTAATTGGCGAAGTTGCTATACGTCAAGGTATGGAGACGCGCATCCGTTACCGTGAGGACGTTTGGATTATTTATCCGGAGGTTCGTTCCCCAGTTGGTGTCAAAGCGTCTCTGGTTGGAACTCGTAAAATCCACACCGAGACTTGATGTAATCGTTAACCCTTCCAGAGGTTTAAGGATCAGGAACAATCTGCCGAAAATCCGATCTGTCAATTTCTTATTCTGGTTATAAGCGAGCATTCCCACCGGGTTATAACCATCCCCAAAAAAGTTATAGTACTGCGGCAGATCCACAAAATTCCCGCTGGCATCTTTAATTGGAATCGCCGGAGATCTGAAATACGCATAGCGAACCTCACCGCCGCCGTTACCTCCGGCCCCGTCACCTGAATCGCCAATAATGTCCTGGGTCGATCCGGACACATTCATATTAACCCCAGCCCTGAGCCATTTTTTTACGTCGGATTCAATATTTACGCGACCGGTAAAACGTGAATAGTCGTTGGCGTAGATGATCCCTTGCTGATCGTAGTAGCTGCCAGCAATCAGGTATCGCGTTTTTCCTTCACCCCCGGAGATGCTAAGGCTGTGTGTTTGAAGAACCGCATTAGGTCTCATTATTGCCTTTACCTGATTGACGTTGGGCAGCGTGGCTGCAAATTGAGGAGTAATCAAGGGGCGTTGCAAAAAGCTGGGCTCATCTGGATTATCAGCATTAGCTGCCTGATTATAAATGCTTACGTATTGAGCCGTACTTGCCATTGGAACCAGCCGCACCGGATTTTGCTCTCCCACCTGAGAGCTATAGGTAATCGTTTGCTTATTGCTCGCCCCCATTTTCGTGGTAATAAGGACAACACCATTTGACGCACGTGAACCATAAATCGCGGCTGCGCTGGCGTCCTTCAGTACCGTGAGGGTTGCTATGTCCTGCGGAGCAATGGCGGTAGCATCCAGCGTCGGTAATCCATCGATTACGTACAAGGGCCCATTGTAACTGTTGATGGAGCCTACACCCCGGATACGCACGATAACTCCAGCGCCGGGCATACCTGTATTCTGAGTAACAACAACTCCGGGCACCCTTCCCTGAATGGCCTGATCAACCCCGGAGACGGGAACTTTATTGATCAACTCGGGACTTACCGTGTTCACAGCTCCTAATATTTTTCCACGCTCCTCCGACTGGTAGCCTGTGACGACAACTTCCTCCAATGTTTTAGAATCTTCGGCCAACACAATATCAAATTGCCTCCTTTCCTGAATTAACAGTTGCTGTGTGGCATAGCCGATGGATGAAATGATGAGGGTAGAATCGTTGAATTTTTCCGCCACCTCAAGTTTGAAGGTCCCGTTAAGGTCCGTTTGGGTTCCAATAGAGGAATTTCTTATGAATACACTGGCCCCAATCACGGCCTCATTCTGTTTGTTCTTAACCGTGCCGGTCAGCGTTATTTGTGCATACACCGGTCCGGAAACACCCACCGCTGCAACAAAAAATAAATAGTAGAGTTTACAATTTTTCATAGGCCTACGGGTTATGGTTTCTTAGTTGATGGTAGGCAACTACTTTGTCACCCACGGCATAATTTCCCTCCTTTAGTTGCACCTGGCTTCCGGACGGCACTACAACGAGAAGCCTGGCGGATTTGGCTGCAATAGAAAAACATCCTTCTTCCGTGATCTCCTTACTCACAAATTCATGCCTCAGGGCATCATACAGATCCACTTTCAGTGATTTATCCGAATTATAAAAGCAAACTGATTTAATCGTATCGTAGGGGTTATAGTACAAATAGGTCGGAAAGGACTTGTTCTGATAGAAATCCGTGGCCGTACAATTGAGTTGTAGAATTTTATCCACGTTTGTCTTTTTAACGATCGCTCCGAAAATTCCGACCTGCGCAGAACTGTATAAACTGTACATAGAAGTTTCCGGCTGACCTTTCGACCACAAGGGTCCGTCCCCCTGGGCAACAGGGCTTATTCCAGCCAAGGATGCTTTTTTATACGAGTCGTGCTTTCGCAGGCCTTCATAGGCAATCACATTTTTGGTAATCTCTTTTTTCTCCGGCAGCCATTGATGTTGATCATCAATTTCATAGGGGTAAAACAACCTCGCCGCATTAGTCACATTCAGCATCCATTTTCCAATGGCCTCTGCAAAATGGTTGTCGTATCGCACCATAGGAACCAAAGGCCAAGCCAGATCAAAGGAGTTCATCAGAAAAGCGTATCCGCCTTCGTCGATAATACTTCCCTGCAAACCATAGACGTCATCGGCCCCCCACCGCTCGGCGATAACACCCCAACCGGTCCGGCCATCCCTGGCTTTGCAGCCTTCGAACGTCCAATCAAGTATTTTCTTTACGTCGTAATGGGTGTCCTGTTCGGCATTCAGTCGCGCTGCTACATAAGCGCCAAACGGCATCAGCACTTCATAAAACCGGCTCTCCTTCTGACTGACAAAAGCATCCATCGCCGACTTGGCCCCTTTGAGGTACCGGGGATCTCCGAATTTTTCGTAGGCGCAAAGGAGCACATACGCATGGCCGGCCGCTGCATCTTGCTGATGGGGAATGGTGTTGGACATTCCTTTCATCGCGCCGTAGTCAAAGTACGAATAGTTGTAGTTCCCGTGTAAGGCTGCATCGGCTTTCAGGAACTGCTCTGCAATGATGCGCTGAAGGCTGTCAGCTCCGCTTACGTTTGGAAATAAATCACAGATGCCATAGAACAGCACATTGGGGAAAACATCGTACCACCAATCCCTTCCATATCCTCCGCCGAGGTGCGATACCCTGGCGCTGGTATTGTCCATCATGATGTTCCATCCATTGGCGGAATTGAAATAATTCTGAATCATCTTCACATAGTTGAATCCATCCTGATGAGTCTTATCAATCCCTACCAACCCGGCGCTCAAAATGGCTCCCATCGAACAAAGGGCTTCATGAAATTCCCGGTTGGACCGCGGACCCTGACGTGCATCGCCAATGACCGTAAACATGCCGAAGGTGTTTTGCGGAAGGTTTCGCCGGGCGCTGTCAATCCAGATAAATGGAAGGTATTCTCCTGTCAGGGACAGGTTAAATACGTATTGATCAAATTGGTGCGCTTTCTCATTCCAATCCGTCATTTTATAAGGCTCGGGTTGGTCCGGCATCAGGGCAACGCGATCGATGACGGTCTGTTTAATTTTCTCCTGACTCTTCTGGCAAGACAAAAAGGAAAGGATCATCACTATGCACACCATCATTCTCATGCTGCCTTGCTGAGTTTATCCGATACTTTAATAATGTGTTTGGCCATGGGAATCGAGGCCATTTGAAGAACGGCAATGACAATCAAGGCATATTTCAACGCAAAACTTTCAGAAACATACGTAGCCAGGTAAATGAATAGTCCGAGGCCCAGAAACCGTCCTACATAAAGTCCGAATTCATGATTTAATATATACGTGAATTCATTTCTTTTTTCAATTTTCGAAACCACATCAATCACCCGCATTTGAATGGGGAAATAAGCGATGTCGTGGAGGGGCTGAAAAAGTACTTTGCAAAGAACAAACACGATTACCCCGAACGCCGAAAACATAATTCCATTCGCTAATGTGCCAACTAAAAAAATAGTGAGGCCGACAGAGAAAATATAAATCCGGTCAGAAGGCTTTGACGTACGCCCCAACAGATATAACATGATCGCTGTCGCAATCCCGCTCACACCCTGGACCAACCCAAGCGATCCTTCATTTCCAACCAGTCGCATGATCAATATGGCGGGAGCCGTTACCAGATACCCTTGCGCAAGGCCTTTGAGCCCGGCCAGGACAAGCATCTTCCTCCATAGGGAATGAAACTTCAGAAAAAGGAACCGCTTTTGAACCGGGTTTTTAAATTTCTCCTTGTGGATGACGATGCTCGACAGAATGGTGAGCAAAAAAACCATCACCGTAACCATCTGATAGGCGATATTGATTTTTCCACCGAACCATCCCTTCGCATCGGAACTCGCCAAAAACGCTCCGATCATAAAGGGCACCAAAATAGAAGTGATGGTATAAAAGAACGTCTCTAAGCCATAATAATAATTGCGGTTTGAGTTGTTGGTGGTATTCAATGCCAGGAAATCGCGATTGGACCAAAAGAAACCGAATGAACACCCCATTAATATTCCCGCCACCCCTACCCCAGCCACAGAAAGATTCTTCAAACTCATCATAATCAGCATCGACAGTCCGCTAAGCAGCATCCCAAAACTATACAGGTTGGCTATTTTAATGTATCGCAATAAAAAACCATTGAACAAAAACGTAATGGGAATGCCTGTATAGACAGTCAGCTGATATAGGGCGACAATTTTAGGATCATTAGAACTTCTCATAATATAAGCTCCGACAAAAATTTCGATCACCGGTATCACAAAGGCGTAGATCATGTTGGTGACCAACAGCACCCTTGTGGGTCTCGGCATTTGAAGGAAATACAAATACTCTTCGTTCGGCTTTTTCAGCAACGCAGTTAGCATCATGTAGCGTTGGGTAAAAGAGTATGGAGTATTTCTTTAATAGAAAATTCGGCTCCGCAGATTACTTCATCGCTGGCGCCATAATACATTCGTATTTTATCGCCCTCCACGAGGTGACCATTTGTAAAAATGACGTTGCCAAAAAATCCCTTTAGTTCATAATCTTTCGATGGCTCCATAATGGGGTACTCACTTCGCGCCAGAACCTTCGTTGGATCTTTGAGATCGAGCAACAAAGCACCGAGTGAATAGCGATGGTTGGCATCCGCACCGTGATAAATTTCAAGCCACCCTTGTGACGTTCGGATGGGAGATGCTCCTGCACCAACACGGCCGTTATCCCATGAGTTCGGTCGGGTCGTAGCAATGCATTGGTGCCTCCCCCAATGCAAAAGATCGGTGGACTCGGCAATCCAGATGTAGTTTCCGCCCAACTGCGGACTACTTGGACGGTGTAGTGCATAATATTTTCCGTTGATTTTTTCATCGAAAATTGCACAATCCTTGTTATGAGGTGGAAAAATCATTCCCTTCCGCTCAAAATTTTTCCAATCCCGGGTCTGCATCAGACCAACGCCTACCCCATGGGAAGATACCATCGTGTACGTAAGCTGATAGGTCCCGTCAAGGGTTGTTACCCGACAATCTTCGATGCCATACGCCTCCAAAGGATCTCTTCCAAAAATGGACGCGTAGCCATCGGCTTCATGAAATGTTTTTCCATCGGTACTGCAAACCAGCCGGAGGTGTGATAACGTGGTGAGGTAATCCTTTCCTTTATACCGGATCACCCGGGGGTCTGAAAAATCCAGATCGGGGTCGGACTTATCAAACCGGAGTATCTGAACTTCACCCTTGTCGTTGTAAAGAGGAAAACTGACCTGATTCTCGGTTTGTTCCGGTCGTTCCGCTACTCGGATCAACAACCAAATCTTATTGTCATAGGTAAAGACTCCCGGATTGAGGAGACATTCAATCACCATTCCACTTCGGCTTGGCTTCAGATCCAGTGGCTTTAGCAAAGGATTTTGAGCTAATCTCTTAGAAATGTCCGCAACTGTAACGTCCTGCATTAAAACCATGCAATCGAAATATCACACGATTGCGGACGCAATTTTGGCAAAAAAGGGCTTTTTGATGTCCAGTATCTGATTTATGTAGTTCTCTCAGTTATAAAAAAAATAGAATTGAGAACACAGTGGACGGAAAACCACCGGGAGGACAAATAAATGAAGCTCCGTATCTCAAGATTCTTTAGGTTTGTGATGGAAATTACAGCGGGGGAAGGGCTTAATCCTATGGTTTGCGTACTGCTTTTAACATTTTTTACGCATTTTGCGAAGGGCGATAGTGCATCCCCCTGGCCTTTTCAACACGTCGATAAGAAAGCTAAGCTATCCAACAGTGCGATCACCTCGGTCTTCATGGACCGCTATGATTATGTATGGCTTGGCAGCTGGGACGGGCTCAACCAATATGATGGAAGTTTCATCAAAGTCTATAAGCCCGATCCTTTTTTCAAAGGAACCATCAGCAACAACGTCATTCGGAATATCCTGGAGGACGGGCATGGAAATCTATGGGTCATCACTCACCAGGGCATCGATAGATATGACCGCACGAATGACTCTTTTCGAACCTACCTCGACAGTCTGAACGACATTCCCTTTCTGGAAAACAATATACGCGCTTGTGTCGGAACTGACTCTGCTGTCTGGACAAGTCTAATCGGCAAGGGGATAAGCCGGTATTCTTTTGCAAAAGATATTTTTCTGCCTGTGCGCTTTGACGGAATTGATCCGGCATGGCTAACCGATGTCGTCAACCTGGGACAGCACATGGGCCTGATGTATTTGCTGGGCGGCGATGGTAAAATTGTGTGTACTGTGGGCAATCGCTTGATTTTCAGTAAACAACTGGTCGATCGCCGCAACCTTAAATTCCACAAATTTCTTCACATCGGATCGGACTATCTTCTGGCCATTGCTACTGGCGACGGTCGACTTCTTCTCTATAATCTGGCCGATATAGAAAAGGGGCCTAAAGAAATCGAGTTGGGTAATGCTGCGGTGTCCACGCTTTCGGAGAACCTGAATAACACCGCCATTTGGATGGGTACGGAGGCCGGTAATATTTTCAAAATCGCAAAAGCAGGAAACCAATTTTCGCTACAGGCCATGGATTCCTATTTCCCAAAATTTGCCAAAGACAGGATAAAAATACTCTCTATCACAGAGACGAAACAGGATATGGTCTGGGTTGGAACAGATGGTGACGGCGTTTATAAATTTCTGACCCGACCTAAAGCGTTCTATTCGATTTTATCCGGATCGCCGGAATCCGGTCAACTCTCTCACAGTATTGTACGGTCTGTCTATGAGGATGAATCCGGAACGATTTTCGTAGGAACCCGGGGGGGAGGATTGAACATCATCGACCATGGTAAGACCAGAATTTTAAACGCCAGAAACGGACTGAGTAATGACGCCGTGCTGGCATTGAATAAAGACCATGAAGGGAACCTGTGGGTTGGCCTGGATGGAGAGGGCATTGATATGATCCAGGCAAAAACAGGCCGAGTTTTTCATTTTCCACGTGATTTAGATACCCGTGACAATTTGGTTTTCAGCTCGGTATATGCCATCTGTATCGATGCATTCGACGGCATCTGGCTGGGAACAAGCGGGTACGGTATGATTCACCTGAAGGTCTCCCCCACTCCACAAGGAAAATACCTTTTGAAGGAATACGATCAATTATCGTATTCCGGAAACGCAAAACAGCCCTCCATCAAAAGCAATATTGTCTATTCCATCGTTGAAGAAAAACCCAACACCCTTTGGTTTGGCACACGGGGGGCAGGAATCTATAAATACAACTCGCTGACAAAACAAATTGAAGAACATATCCAGGCTAATCCAAATGATAAAACTACGTTGTGTAACAATGATGTACTGAGCCTGGCCATCGACAAGGAGGAACAGCTTTGGGTTGGCACCAGCGGCGGACTCAGCACCTTGTTATTGAGAAGTAAACCTTTTCGTATCGACCGATATACACAGCACGAAGGACTACCTAATAATACGATTCACGGAATCCAGGAGGATCTGAGAGGAAATATGTGGATTTCAACCAACCGCGGTCTCGTTCGCTACGATCGCATGCTTCACACCCTCCAGACCTTTGACAACAATGATGGCTTACAAAATAATGAATTCACTGACGGTGCCGATTTTCGATCCAAGTCGTCGGAGAAGCTTTTCTTTGGGGGGATTGACGGTCTCGACATCGTTTACCCGGGTAAAATAAATATCCCGAATTACTTTCCCAGGCTGGTGGTCACAGAGTTTCAAGTTCGGAATGTAACGGTTACACCGGGCGATGCAACGGCTATCCTGTCCGATAATATTGACTTCACCGATCACATTACACTCCACTACGATCAAAACTTTATCAGCTTTTATTTTACGACACTCAATTATTGGAACAAGCCGAAAGATGAGTATGCCTACCTGCTGGAAAACTTTGATAAGGATTGGAATTACATTGGTCAGCAGCAATCCGTTACCCTCACTAATATTCCCCCGGGAAATTATACACTCTATCTGAACTATACCAATGAGAACGGCGCCAGGAATTCAATTCCCAGAACTATACAGATAACCGTAACACCGCCTTTCTGGAAAACAACCTGGGCCTACTTTGTTTACGTCGCGCTGGCCGTAGGAGCCCAGGCTTGCATCGTACTTTACATCCGTTGGAGATCCCGGACAAAAAAGGCAATGGTCATCGACCGGTTCAAAGCGAGTCAGCTCAAAAAACTGAACGACTATAAACTCCAGTTCTTTACCAATATCGCCCACGAATTTCGTACCCCGCTAACCCTTATCCTTGGACCGGTAACGACATTACTCAGCAAAACGAAGGATCCAGCCGAGAAGAAACAATTGACAATGATTTACAGCAATTCACTTCGGCTCCAAAAACTAATTGAAGAACTCATGCAGTTTCGTAAAATAGAAAGCGGCAAAGACCGTCTTGAAATCTCCGGCCTAGACCTGGTCCCCTTTACTCAGCAGATCGTCGAGTCTTTTCAGCAGCATGCTACTGACCGGGAAGTCCATCTGGAATTTTATCCGGAACCGGAGTCCCTTCCCGCCTACATTGATCACAATAAGGTTGAAAAAATATTGATCAACCTTATTTCAAACGCGATCAAGTATAATTATAAAGGAGGTATGGTCGGCGTGTCGCTGAAAGAGCATCAAGGGAATGCCGTTTTTGCCGTCAGGGATGAGGGCCCCGGCATCGCCGAAGAAAATAAGGATCGAATATTCGAAAGTTTTTACCACAACCCCACAGAAGCCCTTGACCGGAATGGGTTTGCGAAAAGTACCGGCATTGGCCTTTCCCTGACGAAAAGCCTGGCCCTGATGCATCGAGGTAAAATTCAGGTCGAAAGTAAGCCGGGGAAAGGCAGCACATTCACGGTAGTGATACCGATTGGCAAGGAATTCTATCATGATCTGCTGCCGGAAAATACAATCCTGCCGTCGGTGTCCAACCTGAGCGAAAAAATATCTCTGGAGTTTGAAACGGACCATTACCTTCTTGACCAACCTGAAAAAGTAATGAACTCCGTGCTCAGCAAACATCCTTACTCACTTCTGGTGGTGGACGACAATGAACAAATCACCTCCCTGCTCAATAACATCCTGTCCGACAAGTATGCCGTATTTAAAGCGGCCAACGGCAGAATTGCTCTTCAAATTCTGGAGGAAGAGCGTATAGATCTGGTGATCACCGATATCCTGATGCCGGACATGGATGGGCTTACGCTATGCCGGAAAATAAAAGAAAACATTCAGACCAGTCACATCCCGGTGATCTTGCTCACGGCGAAGGCCGAGATAGAGAACAGAATTGAAGGTCTGCAGGTCGGTGCTGATTCCTACATCCCCAAACCCTTTCATCCGGAGCATCTTTTTATCCGGATAGAAAAATTAATTGAACGTATGGAGCTGGTCCGAAAAAAATTCGCAACACTTGGCGATGTCGAACTCACTCACTTGTCGACCGGGATAGGTCAGCGGGATGATGATTTCTTTTCGAGGATCACGCAGTGCATCCGGCAGCACCTCAGCGAGCCCGAATTCAATGCGGATACGATCGCCGAGGAAGTAGGCATGAGCAAAGCATCGTTGTATAAAAAAATAAAAACCATCACCGGGCACACACCCCATGGGTTAATCAAGCAATACCGTCTCAAAAAAGCATCCGAATTGCTTAAGAATTCCACCTTAAGCGTCTCCGAAGTGATCTACGAAACCGGTTTCAACAGCCGCTCCTATTTTTACAAATCCTTTAATGAGATGTTTCATTGTCATCCCAAGGATTTTAATTGACGACCATTGATTTGATGATTGCGCTGATGGATAAAAGAATTCTGAACCCGGTATATCCTGGTCAATCGGACACCCGTTGAAATTTAGAATCGGTGCTCGCGGAAATTGATTGTTCCTGCCTCATCCCAAACCTCACATTTGCAACCGATTGAATTCACAAACAACGAACAGCGATCAACGAACAACCAACAACGACCGTCCATGGAAAGGAAATGCCCTCAATACACTACTAATTATTAAATTTACGGTCCAAAAGGCAATCCCGATCGAGAAGGACAAACGAGTGGCATGAGGTTCTGTTTTATCATATTGGCCAGCATTGCCTTCCAAAATATCCTTTACGCTCAGGATTCAATCGCCCGGAAGGCGCCCATTGAGGAACAGAAGGATGTTTGGGATTTGATACATAAGAAGCACCAGGACGAGCCTACCGCAACCAAACGAATTTTATTTGCCTTTTTACCCGCTGCGGGCTATACTCTTCAAACGGGTTTTGCCGCCGTACTCGGCGCCAACCTTGCTTTTTATTCGAAGCCGAGTGAGGGTGGCGATCAAAAAATCTCCAGTATACTCACCAGCTACGCCTACTCACAACACCGGCAAAGCATATTACCCCTCGACGCCAGTATCTGGAGCAAAAATGGGAAATTCAATTACATCACCGATTGGCGTTACATGAATTACCCTTCGGAGACGTGGGGTCTGGGAGGACAAACAAATGGATTCATTATCGACTTTTCGTATATAAAATTACATCAAACCTTATTATTTAATATACGAAAAAATTTATTCATCGGTGCGGGATACTTTTATGATTCATTCTTCAACATTCGCGGAATTAATGCTCCTTCCGGAGACATTGTAAAATATGGTCTGAATTCCAGTCAGCTGGCCTCGGGCATTCCTGTTCGCATATTGTATGACTCGCGACTTAACCAAGTCAACCCGCAAAAAGGATGGTATGCGAGTGTTACTTTCCGTGAGAATTACAAATTTCTGGGAAGTAAACAAAATTGGAGGTCGCTGGTGTCGGATGTCCGCAAGTATATACCCTTCCCTGCCTATTCGCATAATATTCTGGCTATCTGGAGTTACACGTGGTTAACCAATAAGGGAACGCCCTACCTGCTTTTGCCGAGTACAGGGTGGGACGATTTTTTTAATACAGGCCGTGGCTATATTCAGGGAAGATTTCGCAGCAAAAACATGCTTTATCTGGAAACCGAATATCGCTTTCGGATTTCAGAAAACGGTCTCTTTGGCGGGGTCGTGTTTGTCAATGTTGAATCCTATAAGCGCGACTTGACGATAGGTCCTCAAATCCTGGCCGCCGGGTATGGTGGTGGCTTACGCATCAAACTAAATAAGCATTCCGGTGCTAACCTCTGTATTGATTATGGCATCGGCAAGGACGGTTCGAAAGGATTTTTTATTAATCTGGGAGAGGTCTTTTAGTTGGTTGTTCGTTGACAGTTGTTTGTTAGTAAGAAATCCCTCAACTGTCCATTAACAACTCGCAACAATTAATATAATAGTGGGTAGTTGTCACAAAAAAATCGTCTCAACTTTCCGCTACCAACTATCAACCAGCAACCTTTGAATACCGATGTATGAAGAACCTATCCAATGTTTTCATTTTATTATTTCTGTTGATAATAAATACTTCCTGCATGAGGAAATTAATGGACCATGTCTTATTCGAAGTAAAACCAATTCATGCTACACCAACGACCGTTGGACTTGCTTATGAGTCAATAAAAGCCGGAAGCGCTCACCGAAAGGTACAGGCATGGTTTGTAGCGCCTCCAAAAAGTACCACAACCGTGTTGCTTTTCCAGGGCCTTGGAGAATCCCTGTCCGACTGGGTATACCCGCAAAAAGAATTGTACAACCAGAATATCTCTTCCGTTTCCTTTACCTACGGTCCTTTTTCCGACACGCTGAATTATACCAAGGGTAGTTCAAGGTTGTCGGACGTTACCAAAGATGTACTCGCTCTTATTGACACGATCCGGCAAAAAATGCCGCACGGAAACATTTTTTTATTGGGCCATTCGGCAGGAAATGCCGTGATGCTTCAGATTATTAAAAATCACAAAGCTCTTCCGATCAAGGGAATAATTATTTGCAATGCTTTCTCATCTATCAGAAACTGGTCGGTTTACCATAAGAAGTTTCCAAAACTCTTCAAGTTTATTATTCCACGGTATTACGACAATGTCCGATCGATAAAAAAAACTGCGGTGCCCCTGCTTCTCGTGCACAGCAAAGAGGATGCGGTGAATCCCTACTTCATGGGGGTAGAAGTTTTTGAGGCGGCCCATTCGCCAAAGGAAATGAAAACATTTACCGGGTATTCGCATAATGATTTACTGAAGAAGGGAAACAGCGCGTATTGGGAGCCTATTATAGAATTCCTGAAAAAATAACACATCCAACCCTGCTCCCCTTATTATTGTCCTACAACGGCTTACTTTGATTATCTTCGTAAACTTATTTTTTTCCGCTAAACCCACAGGAAATATGAGCCCGTTAAAAAGCAGTACAATTTCTCAACCTAAACACAATCCCATGGCCAGAGTTTTTTGGATACTTGCTATTGTCGGAGCGATTGCAGCAATTTTATATCTTTTTTTCACCCTTGCCAACGCCGAAGAAGCCGTACAAGAAGCAGCGGGTGCCGCTATATCGGCATGCTTTGCGATAATCCCGTACGTGTTAGCCAGAGCGGTAGCTGAATTAGAAACCAAGAGCCCCGTCCGGTAGCGTTTTTTGGTATCCAGATTGCGTGGTAAAGAAGGCCGGCACATGCCTAACACAATTCCTTGGCCAACGAAAGGCAGTACTATTTTAATAAAAAACCAAGACACCTCGCGGCCATGATCTTTCTACAAATTTTGAATTGCTACTAAATGAAAATAGATCTAACTATTTACGGCATGGTGTTTTGCATCTTCCTTCTGCGCCTCGCTAGCAAGATGGAAGTGTCCCTGTGCCTCAAGCGTACTTTTGGCCGCTTTCCCATGATCGCCGGCTTCGTGATGCTTGGCCGCTTCGTGGTGAAGCCTCGCGGCTTCTTCAAGATGTTTGGCAGCCTTTTTGTGATTTTGAATTCCTTTTTGATTTTCCGAGGACGAGCCATTCGACTGCTCCTGTTTGACCGGTGCGGCTGTTGTTGTCATTTTCTTAGTTGTATATAGTTGCAGAATATGCTAAAAAAAACATGCCGCTCCGTAACGCATCAATTCCCCTGAAATCCAAGACTTTGGAAAAGTATTGGGGAGAAAATGACCCAACAAAAAAATGTATGTGGCCAATTCGCGTTTTTGAGTTTACCTATTTTGCGAAAACACTGACCATCTTACCGCAACTAATCGATACAGGATTTTCCGGCGTTATTTCTTTTTTGCAGACTTTTTTATTTTAGCCTTGTCCAGGCTTTCTTTTACTCTGAACTTCACGATTCGAGTAATTAGCCGAAGTGGCATTGGCTTGGCTAACGGAAACTGAATAGTTCCCCTCCCTGAAGTTTTATAAGGAGCAAACGCTTTGACGAGAGGGTCGTTTCCCCTGGGCACCGGGTAAAGGCCTATGTGGTTTTTATGCCCCGCCAAATAAAGCAGGTAATGGCCGTGTAAATAAAACGTCGCCATTCCATAACTGATTGCTTCAGTCGACTCAGGAACTAATTTTCTTATGGTTGTACGAATTTCTTCCAGAGCTCTTCGAGTGCCCTTTGGGAATTTGGCGATATAGTCGTCAATCTCGTTGAGTGGAAGCATTCTCATTATACTGCCGGCATTATTTAGCGGGCCCTTTGATTAACACGAGATAAATATAACAAGAATCCAGGCTAGTGTAGTTTTCACCGGAATAAGAAGTCAGCATGGGCAACATCGTGATGCAGGTTATTGCATAGTCCAAATGTCGTTGAAGAAAATTTATTTGTTGCCTTTTAGCGTCGATGTGAGATGTTTCGAAAGTTTTGCTTTCTGTCGAGGGAAAAATTACTTTAGTAATCTACAAGTAGCCGTGAGTACAGCCAACCTTTAAATATGCAATCTGAACCAGCCGAAACCACAGACATGGGAAAAAACCAATGGCGTTTGGGGATCAAAAGGTACCTGATTGAAATCATGACCATTTTTATTGGGATCACCCTTTCGTTTGCATTTGAAGAATGGAGGGATGGCAAGAAAGAAAACCGGGCGACGATTGATTTGCTTCAGGGCCTTGACTTGGATTTGGTTGGCAAAACCGAAGAGGTTACGAACGACTACAAAGCAAATAAGAACTGTATGCTTTACATTGATAGCGTATTGGACCTTTCGACAACGAAGCAAAAAATACCCACCCGCCTTATCAAAAAATTATACAGAACGGTGAATATTGACCATTGGTTTTTTGAGACCACCACTCCTTCCTTTAACATTGCGACTTCGCAAGGAGCGTGGCAGCAATTACCCGACAGTTTGCGAAGGCAAATTTATCAGGTTTATTATGCAGAATTTGGGTCTTCAGAGAAGTATATTCGGAAGGAGGTAGAATTTGCTGGCTATTGCACAATTCATTATTGGCTGCCACGGAAAATAATTTACCGACGAGGCAATATCATTGCCGACAACATAGACAACAACTTTATTGAAGCCCCCAACAACAAGGCAGTTGAAGAAGCGTTGAATGACCCTGAATTTGTTGCCAGTCTTCTCCTTTTGAGAAATCACTATTTCGCGACTGCAAAACAATTAGATCACACAAAAGAAATGCTTGAACGCTTAACAAAAAACATTCAACTTGTAAAATTTCAGTTGGAATAAATGAGATCCCAACAGAGACCCAGGGGGCTTGGTTGGAACTGGGAACATGGTGCGCGTATTGAGGTGAGCCGTCAATCTGAATTGGTGAATTTTCCGACGGACGTTAATTTCAACCTGAGGGTTGGCATAAAGGCAATTTCACTTCAGCGTAATCGTCTAATTGCTAAGGAAATCATTTCAGAAATGAGTGTGTACAAAGACATTATCACTCCAAAACAACTTTAAAATAAAAACAGCTAGCTACGAATAGTGCCGTAACTAGCTGATTATCAGAGCCCCCTGTCGGAATCGAACCAACGACCTACTGATTACAAGGGAGTTTTTCATAGGTGATTATCAAGAAGTTAAGCCCAATTGGTCTGACATAGGTCTTACAGAACCAAATCCAAAATGAATTTCTGACACTTTAGTTTGCCCATACCTTGTAGGTAACAATTAATCTTTCAGTAAAGTCAGACCAACTCATATCTAACACATTTATATTTCCAGGCCAAGGGTCAACTAGAAGAACACTGTGAGGAACAATGGTTTCTCCTTCATTGCTATTAAATTTCTCATAATGCATTCCAATTAATACATATGCGTGACCAATATTGGTGCCTTCTTGTTTGAGTCCAACAATAAGTGGTTTTTGAGTCACCAGAAAAGCAGTTATTTCCTTTATGCTTGTGGAATAGAAATTGCTATTGACTAACACATTATTGCCATACACATCTACTTCCCAGCCATTAAGAGCTTTGAACATTATATCCGGATCTGCTGGTTTGTCAATCAACTTGCCTAGAGTCCTTTTTACAACCTGCTCTTGTACAATTGGGATTTTATAAAAATTGAGTACCATTTGAACACAAGCAGCCCAGCACCAATTCATATTATGTTGTTTACCGAAAGTGGCTATGTCCTTAAAACTATTCGTTGGGACACCTACATAGATATATCGTTCCTTAACCGCCCCTAGAGTCTGAGCAACAGAATAACTACAGATTAAAAATAAAATTGAAAACAAACAATATTTTCTTTGACTTAGCATTACTTGTTGAATTTGTCAATAAGATCTTTTGCTAACTCATCAAATGTTTTGTCATAATTTTGATTGACTACAGCGACCGCGAGTGAAGGTTTGGCATCAATGTCTTGATTGTATCTTATATAGATAAACAAATCATTGTTCTTTAAAAGATATATGCCTTTTAAATCGGTATTCTTAACTTCGATATTTTCAATTTCAGTCACCTTCATAGCTTTCATAGCTTGAGTTTTGATCGCGTCTGCTAATGTTTTCCCTTTTGATTTGCCGCTTGATTCTAAGATGAAATCAAGTGAAGCAAATGTAACAGGAGATGTAGTTTCTATTTTTTTGTCCATTTTAACGAACTCCTTTGCATTATAATAATCCCCTGAATAGTAATTATACTTTCTAACTGTCTTATAAATTGGAGTTTCACTATAAGTATTTTCATCAAAGCCTATGCTTAAGGAACCAAGTTTTACCATATCGTTAATTGGTAATTTCACTTTTTTAATCTCTAAGTTGTACAGCTTTAAATTTTCAATGTCCACTTCAGGATAATCATCAATGATTTGACCAAGGGTTGTTGATTTGTCATACCCCAAATTTTTAGGGGAGCTGGAGTTATTAAATAGTTGCTCTGCAATTTCATCATTATCCACATAGTTG
>Ga0302324_100011191_pt1 | contig 18462 bp, 15 predicted proteins | sample Palsa_T0_1_FD_201949 | JGI IMG/M metagenome (GOLD analysis project Ga0302324, IMG submission 201949) | Peat permafrost microbial communities from Stordalen Mire near Abisko, Sweden - Palsa_T0_1 | ecosystem: Environmental > Terrestrial > Soil > Palsa > Peat permafrost | place: Sweden: Abisko... | reverse complement strand
GCTACCAGCGCCTCGTCGCCAACTGGCGTGTGGCCACGCGGCAGAGCAGCACCGTCGACGAATACGGCGTTTTGTTCCGCAATTTATTTTCGATGGCCAGCCTGGAAGCTTCGGGCATTCGCGGCATAGTGATTTCATCCGTAGTCCCTCCGCTCGATCCCGTTCTGCGGCAGGTTTGCGAGCGCTATTTCAACTCCAAGCCGCTCTTGATCGAGCCCGGCGTCAAGACCGGAATGCCCGTGCACTACGACAATCCGGCGGAAGTAGGCGCTGATCGAATCGTGAACGCCGTGGCGGCGTTTGAAAAGTACGGTGGCCCTTGCGTGATTGTGGACTTCGGCACCGCAACCACGTTTGACTGCGTCTCCGCGAAAGGCGAATATCTGGGTGGGGTGATTTCTCCCGGCATCGGTATTTCTGCGGATGCGCTTTTTCAGCGCACCGCGCGCCTGCCGCGCGTCGAAATTCGCAAGCCCGCCCGCGTGATCGGCACCAACACCGTCGGCAGCCTTCAGTCCGGGCTCTACTACGGCTATCTCGGCCTGGTGGACGGCATTCTCCAACTTTTGCTGGATGAACTCGGCCTGGAAACCAAGGTGATCGCCACCGGCGGCCTGGGTCCGATGATCGGTACTGGATCGAAGTACATTAAGACGGTGGATGATTTTTTAACCCTGGAGGGCTTGCGTATTATCTGGGAGCGAAATGTTGCAGCGCGCGGAATCGCACCCAAAGCCGCGCCCGACAGCCCGTCCGCGTTCTCTTCCCGCGCTTCATCCAAAGCGTCCCCTCGAACGGCCAACGGCGGCGGCGAGCGCGCTCCGCGTTCGACGCGTTGAGCTGCCGTGGACGATCGATCCAATTACTTCAACTACTTTACCGAAATAGAGGAGCAATTCTTGCGCCGGCGCGGCGGGGGCTTGCTGTTGACCACGCTGGACTGGGCCCTGATTGAAATCTGGAAAGAAGCCGGCATCCCTCTCAAAGCCGCGTTGCGCGGCATCGACGCCGCTTTTGATCGATACGATCAGCGTCCCTCGAAAACCAGGAAGGTGAACAGCCTGGCGTATTGTTCGCAGGAAGTTCTGGCGGCGGCCGAGGACATGAAGGAGGCGGCGGTCGGCGCAACGAACTCGAACGGCACCCCGAATCCATCGGGAACGTCCGGGTCCGCACAAGGCTTTGAGCCCCAGACCATCGCAGCTTTCCTGCGCCGCAATGCCGATCTGCTGGAAGCAGCGCGGTTGCCACCCGCGGCAGGGATTTCGGTTCAGGCCGTCGCCGAAGGTTGCGCCGCCACTCTGCGCACCCTGGCCCAAAAACTCGAAACAGCGAAGGCTGCATCTGGATTGGAAGACCTGGAGCGTCACCTCACTGTGCTGGAGGAAAAACTTTTTGCTGTATTGCTCGCCGCCACCCCGGACCAGGAAATCGTAAACCTGCGCGCGCAAGCCGATCGCGAACTAGCGCCCTACCGCCGCAAGATGGCGCCGGCACAGATCGAGCAACTGCAAAAACAATACATCCAAAAAAGTCTGCTGGAAAGATACGGCCTGCCGCGCCTCAGCCTGTTTTACATATGAGGCACGACTCCTGGCCGGGCGTGATGCTGACCAGGATTTCGGGAAGGGCAGGACTTTCGGTCGTGCCGTTGAGCGTGAAAAAGGCCGCGGGCTTTAGCCCCTGAGGTGCTGCCCCTCCCATGACCCATTCCTTCGATGCCTCGATTCTCGGTGGCGGCGCCGCGGGACTCATGTGCGCCATCGAGGCCGGCAAGCGCGGCCGCCGCGTCGCCGTGCTCGAACATGCGGATCGCCTGGGCAAGAAAATTCTCATCTCCGGCGGCGGACGCTGCAACTTCACCAACCTTCACTGCACGCCCGAAAACTTTCTCTCTTCGAATCCACACTTTGCCAAATCCGCCCTGGCTCGCTACACCCCGGCGGATTTCATCGCGCTTGTAGAAAAGCACCGCATCCCGTATCACGAGAAAACTCTGGGCCAACTCTTCTGCGATCACTCCGCGCGCGACATCGTCGCCATGCTCGAGGCCGAATGCCGCGATGCCGGAGTGGCCATTTTCCTGAACACGAAAATTCACCACGTGGCGCGATTGGAAGAGTTCGTCCTCCGCGCCTCCAATGACGAATTTCGCGCCCCAGCGTTAGTGGTCGCCACGGGCGGCCTTTCGATTCCGAAGATCGGCGCAACATCATTCGGCTATGATCTGGCACGGCAATTCGGACTAGTCATTCGCCGGCCGTGGCCCGGATTGGTGCCGCTGATCTTCGCCGCCGAAGACGCCTCCCACTACCGCGATCTGGCAGGTCTTTCCACTGAAGTCACCGCTTCCTGCGCCGGGCAGCAGTTTCGCGAGAAGATGCTGATCACGCATCGCGGCCTGAGTGGCCCCGCGATCCTGCAGATATCTTCTTACTGGAAAAAACCACAGCCCATTGTGATCGACCTCGTCCCCGGATACGAAGTGACCGCCGCATTTGTTCGCGACTCAACGATGTTAAGAAGCGCCACCGCCCTGCGCGCAGAGTTGCGAAAGTTCTTACCCCATCGTCTTGCGGATCGTTGGCTCGACATGCACATGCCAGCCTCGTGGACCAATCAGGCGCTCCTCGAATTCGAAAAACACCTGCATGCATGGCAGCTCTCGCCGGCAGGAACAGAAGGTTTCGAAAAAGCCGAAGTAACCGCAGGCGGCATCGACACCGGCCAGCTCTCAGCCAAAACCTTGGAATGCCGCAAAGTCCCCGGGCTGTATTTCATCGGTGAAGTAGTCGACGTAACCGGACATCTCGGCGGTTTCAACTTTCAGTGGGCCTGGGCATCAGGCGCGGCGGCAGGACGGGCCCTGTAAAAGCGCTTCCGTTATTTTCCTTCGTGGATCTTAGCGCCCTCGGTTGGTCGAGCCTCGGAGTCCGAATTTCGTCCTGCCCATGCCGTAGAATCAATTCTTGCTCCTCACCATTGAAAAGCTCATCTACGGCGGCGACGGATTCGCTCGCCTTCCCCCCGGATTGCCGGCCAGCAAAGACCAAGACCGCAGCCGCGGCAAGGCTGTTTTCATCCCCTTCGTTCTTTCTGGAGAAAAAATCGACGCGTCCCTCTCCGAGGAAAAACCCGGCTTCGCCCGCGCCCAAGCGATCTCCATGGTAGAGCCCTCACCCCATCGCATCCCGCCGCTTTGCCCGTACTTCGCACGCTGCGGCGGATGCCATTATCAGCACGCCGATTATTCGCATCAGCTCGAGATCAAAAAAGAAATCCTCCGCGAAAATCTTCGCCGCATCGCCAAGCTCGAACTGCAATGCGAGATTCAGGTACATCCTTCGCCGCCCTGGAATTATCGCAATCGTTCGCGCCTGCAAGTCCGGAACCGCCCCAACTTCACCGTGGGATACTTCAAATTCGCCTCCCACGAATTGCTCCCCGTTGAAGATTGCCCCATCAGCTCGCCTCTGATCAATCGCGCCATTGCCGCTCTCTGGGAAATGGGACGAAGCTCCAAGTCGGTGGAGGGTGTGCGCGAGATCGGATTCTTCGCCAATGCCGGCGACGCGTCTTTATTGATCGAGCTCTCATGCGCTCCTGAGGCTCGGCGCGCAGCAGTGCGCGCGTGGGCCGAAGAGTTGTGCGCAGCCATGCCGGATATTGCCGGCGTGGTCGCCTTTCGCGAACCACAAAAAGGTGTGCTCGAACCCCTGGTCGCAGTCGGCGCTTCGGAATTAACCTACCGGGCGAAGACCGCAGCCTACCGCGTAACCGCCGGAGCCTTCTTCCAGACCAACCGCTTCCTCGTCGATGAACTCGTCGACGTCGTCACCTCGCACCGCTCCGGAGACCTGGCCCTCGATCTCTACGCCGGTGTAGGCCTGTTTTCCACAGCCCTGGCGTGTAGCTTCCGTCACGTCGTTTCCGTAGAGTCGTCACCGACCGCCTCCAACGATCTTAAATACAATCTCCCTGCGAACTCACAGCCCGTTCGGTCCGCAACGGAACGGTACTTGAGCACAACTTTTGTGGAGAAGTCTCATGCGCTCCATCCCGACCTGATCGTAGTCGACCCGCCCAGAAGCGGCCTAGGAGATCCCATCGCGCGTGCCATCGCAACTGTGGCCGCGCCTCGAATTACGTATGTCTCCTGCGATCCGGCGACGCTGGCGCGCGATCTGGGGCCTTTGATGTCGGCAGGCTATCGCGTCGAGGAGGCGCATCTGGTCGATCTGTTTCCCCAAACTTTCCATCTCGAGAGCGTCCTGCACTTAGTTCGATGATCGTCTTTTGAAGCGCTTCATCCGCGCCCTGGCTACCCGATTCGACGGCCACTCCGTAACCGCCTCACCGCCCGCGATCGAATAGCCCACGCGTTGAAAATCAGGCTTTGGTCTCATCATCATCATGCTCATCGTCGGGCTCACTCGCCGGAACACCTCGCCGGGACTCCGCGATCAAATTCCGCGCCTTCTCTCCATCCTCTTCCCGCACCAGAATAATCATTCCACCGAGCCCGGGAAATGCATCTTGCAGCAGACTCGAAGACTTCAGGTCGCTGTCGATCCCCGCTGAATCCAGCAAGCCCTTCACCACCATCGCCTCCGACTCCTGTTCGCTGTCAAACACTTTTACCAGCTTCTCATTCGGATCGGGACGCGGTTCCCCCATCGCCTTCGCCTGCTCTGCCATGACGTCTCCATTTCTAGGAGTCGGCCGGGAAGCTGGCCCAAACTCCGCCCCTGTGATTCTAACTCTTCCCGCGATGCTTCTCCGCTCATGTGGGGACAGCCGCCCTCGACTGCCCTGACGGAAATCGAAGGGCGGTCCGGCGGCCCAGGTTTATCGGGCCGCGGCCGGCTGGGTCCCACCACCTTCGGGCTCTTGGCTTTCCCTTGCTCTTGGAGCAGAATGCTGGAAACGCCCGCAACGTCGCTCCAGGCTGCTACATCCAAAGTGCTGTGAGCGAATTGGACCTAGGGGACAGAAAAAGGGGCCAGCATGAACATTGGGGAACCGGCAGACCACGAGAAGAAGCCACTTTTAGCGACGCAAAACACCGGAGAGCGGGACGATGAAGCACGCGACGAAGCCCGCAGAATCCGCCGCCTGCAAGTCATGATCAGCATGGTCTCTTCCGTCATCAGCCAGGATCCCAGCCTGACCGTTGAACAAGCCTCAGAGCTCGCCGCCGGCGCCAAGCGCGCCGCCCTCGCCATGTTCCCCGACAAGGAACTCGCCTACGATTTGCTCTACAAACCCCGCCTCCAGCGCCTGATGCGCGAACGCTTCCGCCTGCAATAAACACCTGCGCTCACAACGCGCGTTGCGCGCTCGACTCGTCCGCTCCTGATTCTGCCTGGATAGGGCGCGGCTTCAAGCCGCGCCGCAAATCGCATTAAGAAAAAAAGCGGCTTCAGCCGCCGTCTATTCATCCACCACCACATTCCTCAGCGTCCCCACTCCCTCCACGCTCACCTCCATCACATCACCGGCCACCACCGCCCCCACTCCCTTCGGTGTACCAGTCGCGATCAGATCGCCCGGGAATAGCGTCATCACCTGGGCGATATATCGAATGACCACGTCCAGCGGAAAGATGAAATCCCGCGTGTTCCCCGATTGCCGCACCTCGCCATTGATCCGCGTTTCCACCCCAACCCCTGCCCAGGGATCAAGATCGATCCCGTCCGCCACCACCGGCCCCACCGGACAGAACGTGTCGAAGCCCTTGGCCCTCGCCCATTGATCGTCTTTGTTCTGAATGTCGCGCGCCGTAACGTCGTTCAGGCAGGTGTAGCCAAGAATGTAGTGGCGCACATCCTCATCGGCCGCTGGCTGGTAACAGGTCTTCCCCATCACCGCGCATAACTCACCTTCATAATCGACGCGCTGTGAAAGTTTCGGCCGCCGCACCGTTCCCCCCGGTGCCAGCAGGGAAGACGTCGGCTTGAAAAACAGCAGCGGCTCCTCCGGCACTTCGTGATCAAGTTCCGCCGCGTGCTCCCGGTAATTGCGGCCCACGCAGATAATCTTCGACGGCCGTACCGGCGGATGCAGTTCCGCCTCCTCCAATGCGATCGGTTCGATCCGCCGCGTTCGCAGACCCTCCACATCGCCATCCGACTCTTCCGGAGCTGTTAACAGAATTCGCAGAATCGTATCCCGCCCCGCAACCGACTCCACCAGCCCGTACTGCCCCTGTCCATTCCATTGGAACCGGCAATATTTCATAAAATGATCTAAACATGACCGCCGGAAATCCGGCGAGATTTTTTAAGCCATCACCGCGCGTGTGGGGACTGCCGCCTCGGCTGTCCGGTGAGCGAAGCGAGCGTTCCCGGCCCCGCCTAAGGCACTCTCTCGCTAGCTTCCTCCGACCTCCCACTCTCATTTCCCCGCTGATCCACAGCCGCCACCGAATAAAAATAAGTCTTTGCCGCCGCCACCGACATATCCCGATACGCCGGAGTCTTCACCAACTCCGAGTTCAGCTTTACCGCGGCCGCCCCCTCTTCGTGACGATAAATGTTATAGCCGTCGAGATCGGTGTCCGTTACCGGAGTCCAGATCAGATCGATGAACCGCTCCTGCCCCGGCCCGGAAAACACCGCCTGCACTCCTTCCGGCACCTCCGGCGGAAATACATCATGCGCGAATACTTTCACCTCCGGCGTGTCATCGCCATCGATAAAAACATCAGCCTTCCCCGTCGACGTGATCACCGTGAAACTCTCTGCGCAGTAGAAGTAAGTGTCTTCCCACTCGAAGCTTCGATCGGTGAGCGCCTGACTTTTCTCCACTCCCGCTTCCCGTTCCCCCACCGTTATTTTTTGTTGGCTGCCCTCGGCCCGCCGGTAAACCCGGTACCCGTAGCGGATCGCGCCGGGAACCGGCGGCTTCACCGCCCCCGTCCACGTCACCTCCACGCCTTGCGCTGTAACCCGCGCGCTGAAATCCGTCGGCGGCGCCGGGGTCTCCGCCAGCGGCACCTTCACCTGATTCGACAGCCCGCCCGCTCGCCCGTAACCGTTCAACACCTCCACCGCGTAAGTCGCCGAAGCCAGTGCATTCCGCCGCTGGAAATCCGCCGGCAACGTATCGGTATAGCTGCTCGCTAACTTCTGTCCGTCCTTCTTTTTCGCGAAATCCGCCGGCGGCGCCACCTCGCCAATCGTCGCATTGCATTGTTTGAGATTCGTATCAAGCCCGCGGCAAACTCGAGTCTTCCCCAGAGACCGCACGTTCTGCCTCTCCATTGTGCGCGTAGGGACAGTCCAGCTAAGCGTAATCTTTTCGCCCTTCCGCACTGCCCTCAAATCTGCCGGAGGACGCGGCAACTCCAACGCCGGCGGCAGCGGGGGACCAATGGACGCGCATCCCGTCAACACAACAGACGCAGCAACCACCAGAATCAGCCTTCCGTTCGGGTCCTTCATGCGAAAGAACAGCCTACATCAGTGGTGAGCAATCCGTGATCGACGATCTCCGACTACGATGCGCGACCATGATCTGCGACTACGATCTGTGACGAACGATCCCCACGAACCACTATCCCCCCAACTCTCGAACCGCCTCCCGAAACACTTTCGTGTGCCGGTCCACGTCATCCATCTCCGTCTGAGGTGACATCAGCGCCATGTTATGAAATGGAGTCAGCAGAATCCCCCGGTTCATCGCATAAAGATGCATAAACCGTTCCAGCTCGAAATTCATTGCCGCGTGCGCCTCGCTCCCATTTTTCGGAGCATCCGCCGCAAACAAGTATTCCGCCCGGCATCCCAGCCGCGTAACATGCCATGGCAACTCCGCCTCGGCAATCGCCTTCGCCACGCCCAGAGTCCAGCGCTCGGCCAGCGGCATCATGCGATCGAACGCTTCTTTGGTCAGAACCTTGGTCAAAGTTGCGCGCATCGCCGCCAGCGAAACTGCATTCCCCGCCAGAGTTCCACCAATCCCGCCCACATCGCAGTCTTCCAGATGCCGCTCATCCTGATTTTGCGAACCCAGAATGCGCTCCGCCACGGCCTGCGAAAATCCATAAGCCGCTCCCGGAATCCCTCCCCCGATCGCCTTGCCAAACACCAGCACATCCGGATCCAGGTTCTCCGCTCGCGTAAATCCTCCCGGCCCGGCGCAAATCGTATGCGTCTCATCCAGGATGAGCAACGCTCCATGCTTCCGCGTCAACTCCCGCAGCGCCGCATGGAATCCCGGCTGCGGATGCACCAGCCCCACATTCGTCATCGCCGGCTCCGCCAGCACGCAAGCCACGTCGCCCGCCGCTAGAGCCCGCTCCAATCCTCGAACATCGTTGAACTCCACCACCTTGGTCGTGATCGCCGGATTCACCGGCGGACCAATGTTCCCCCGCCGCGCCTCAGCCCTGCCGTTGGCGTCCAGCGTGATAAAAGTTTCGTCCACCGTGCCGTGATAACACCAGTTGAAGATCAGAATCTTCGGCCGCCCCGTAATCTGGCGCGCCAGTCGAATCGAAAATCGGTTCGCATCCGTAGCCGTCAGCGCGAATTGCCAGTACGGCAGCCCAAACCGCTTCTGCAACTCCTCCGCCACAAAAATCGCATCTTCCCCCGGCAGCATCAACGTAATCCCGCGCCGCGCCTGCTCCTCCACCGCCCTCACCGTCGCCGACGGAGAATGCCCCGTCATCGCTCCCGTATCGCCCAGGCAAAAATCGACGTAGCGATGCCCGTCCACATCAAAAAACTGCGCCCCCTGCGCCTCCCGCACAAACGGAGGAAACGCCCCCGCCCACTTCACCATCCAGTTCATCGGAACGCCCGCCAGCAAAGACTTCCGCGCCCGCTCAAACAGCGCCTTTGACTTAGGCCGCTCCTCCACAAACCTCTTCTGCTCCCGCTCCATCAGCGCAGCCAGCCGCGCTCGATCAATAGATTTCATAAGTGCAGGCAGAATACCATGCGCTACGATAAGCACACCGCTTGGAAAGGGCGCGGCTTCAGCCCCTCTCCGGCATCCTCCTAAGTGAACCGGGAAAGGCACGAGTTCCAGTCGTGCCAATCGGCGTCCAAGATTAAGGATGTGGGCTTTATAGCCCCCGTGGTCCGCCTTCCCGTTGCCGCTCACAGCTGAAGACAGAGAAGGGATCGCCACACCTCAGCTTCGACAAGGGCGGCATACCGTAGCTCCGGACGTAAGTCCGAGGTAAGCTCAAAACATAGGACAGTCCCGAAGGGACGACGGAAGCTCTCTTGCGTCTCCGGGGCTCCCCCCTTAAGCCCTAACTTAAAGCAGAACAAAGCTTCGCTATTGCAAGGATAGGAAATCGCCGCCCCAGATATGCCCGCTCAGCGGATAGAATCAATGTGTCGTTGAGCATTGATCCCACACCACCTGCGAAAACGAGGCTCTTCTTGCAGGAGTGTCGAGGCTTCCAAAACTGGGCCGAATTCATCCAATCACGATTTGCGGAGGGGTCCCTGTCCATACCCGTTGAAGATTACGCGATGATCGGCGACTGCCATACAGCTGGCTTGGTCTCGAGACAGGGTTCGATCGATTGGCTCTGTCTTCCGGACTTTGATTCGGGTGCCTGTTTTGCGGCGCTGCTCGGAACTGCCGAACACGGGCATTGGTCGATCTCACCGGCAGGGCCGATCCGAAGCATTCGCCGCCGGTATAGGGACGGAACCCTCATTCTGGAGACGGAGTTTGAGACCGAAAGCGGGTCGGCAAAGCTCATCGATTGCATGATGTCGCGCCAAAAAATGCCTGAGCTTCTGCGCGTTGTCGTCGGTACCCGAGGGCAGGTCCGGATGAATTTGGAACTGGTGATTCGATTCGATTACGGGTCTGTGGTGCCCTGGGTTCGGCGGAACGAAAACGGGATTTCCGCCATTGCCGGGCCAGACATGATCCGGCTGCGGGCCGACGTGCCGCTTCGCAGCGAAAATATGAAGACGGAGGCGGAGTTTACCGTTGCGGCAGGGCAAAGGGTTGCGTTTGATCTGACCTGGTATCCCTCACATCAGCGTGAACCGGTGCCGGTGAACATCGAAGAGGCGATTCAGAACACGGAAAAATGGTGGCGGGAGTGGTCGGATCGCTGTACTTATCAGGGGGAATGGCGGGACGCAGTGCTGCGCTCGCTTCTCACGCTAAAAGCCCTGACATTTCGGCCCACGGGCGGGATCGTGGCAGCGCCTACAACTTCATTGCCTGAACTGTTGGGCGGCGTGCGGAATTGGGACTACCGTTTTTGCTGGGTGCGAGATGCGACCCTGACCCTGCAAGCGCTGCTCAGGGCCGGATATTTGGAAGAGGCGCGAGAGTGGCGGGAATGGCTTTTGCGCGCTGTCGCGGGCAGCCCTTCTGAACTTAACATCGTCTATGGCCTTCGCGGCGAACGCCGACTCACGGAACTGGAACTGCCGTGGCTGCCGGGATATGAAAAATCTGTCCCTGTCCGAACCGGAAATGCGGCTTACAAACAATATCAACTGGATATCTTTGGGGAGGTGAGCAACACACTTTTCCAGGCCCGCGAAGCCGGGCTGGGACCACCTCAGCATGCGCGTCACGAGATCACCCTGGCGATGCTGGAATTCCTGGAGACGGGCTGGGAGCAGCCCGATGAGGGGATTTGGGAGGTGCGCGGCCCACGGCGGCATTTCGTCCACTCCAAGATGATGGCATGGGTCGCTGTCGATCGCCTGATCAAAATGGCGGAACTGGGCCGGCTCGCCGTGGATATCCCACGATGGGAAAAGCTTCGTGATGCCATTCATGAGCAGGTTTGCCGGCAAGGTTTCGACGCGAATATAAATTCCTTTGTGCAGTATTACGGAGGCAAACACCTCGACGCCAGCATCCTGATGATGCCGCTGGTTGGTTTTCTTCCGCCGGATGATCCTCGTGTCATCGGCACGGTTAAAGCCATCGAAACTCATCTTGTGGAAAATGGCTTTGTCGGACGGTACACGCAAGATCCCGCAGTAGACGGCATGCCCCACGGGGAAGGAACGTTTCTGCCCTGCTCATTCTGGTTGGCGGACAATTACGAGTTGCAGGGCCGCCACAGAGACGCAGTGCGGATGTTCGAACGGCTGCTGGACATTCGGAACGATGTCGGTCTTCTATCCGAAGAATATGATCCAAGCGCAAAACGCCAGCTAGGCAATTTTCCTCAGGCGTTTTCTCACGTCGGCTTGGTAAACACAGCCTTCAATCTGACCCCGGCGATCGAGCCCCCTACAGAATATATCTCGACAAATCCTGATCCTTAACAATGTCCGTCAACATCTTCCGCACATAATCCGCATCCACGGTCACATGCTCCCCTTTTCGCTCCGGAGCGTCAAAGCTCAATTCATCCAGCACCCGCTCCATGATGGTATGCAGCCGCCGCGCTCCAATATTTTCCGTGCTCTCATTCACCCGAAACGCAAAGTGAGCGATCTCCTGCAACGCCTCCGGAGTAAACTCCAGCTTCACGCCTTCAGTCTCAAGCAAAGCCGTATACTGTTTCACCAAAGACGATTTCGGCTCCGTCAGGATCCGCACGAAATCCTCCATGGTCAATGACTGCAGCTCCACCCGAATCGGAAACCGCCCCTGCAATTCAGGGATGAGGTCGCTCGGCTTCGAAACGTGAAACGCCCCCGCCGCGATAAACAGAATATGATCCGTCCGCACCATGCCGTAGCGCGTGTTCACGGTTGTGCCCTCGACAATCGGCAGAATGTCGCGCTGCACCCCCTCCCGGGAAACATCCGGACCATGCCCGCCCTCGCGCCCCGCAATCTTGTCGATCTCATCCAGAAAGATGATCCCCGCATTCTCCACGCGATCGATCGCCATCCGCGTGACCTGATCCATATCGATCAGCCGCTGCTCTTCTTCCTGAATCAGATATTCGAACGCCTCATTCACCTTCATCTTCCGCTTCTTGGTGCGCTGGCCGAAGATGTTGGGCAGCATGTCCTTGATGTTGATGTCCATTTCTTCGGCGCCCTGGTTGGTCATGATTTCAAAAGTCGGGAAATTGCGCTCCCGCACATCGATCTCTACCTGACGGTCGTCAAGTTTGCCCTCGCGTAATTGCTGTCGCAGCTTCTCCCGCGTACGCGAAGAAGATTCGGCCAAAGCCGTGCTGCCGTCGATCACCACCCCGCCCGCGGTCGTCGTCTCCGCAGGCCGAGGCGCAGGCGATGGCGGCAGAAGAATATCCAGCAGCCGCTCCTCAGCATTCAACTCAGCCTTGTCCGCGACATCTTCCAGCTTCTCCTCCCGCACATTGTCAATCGCAATCTCTACCAAATCGCGCACCATCGACTCCACATCGCGCCCCACATACCCGACCTCGGTAAACTTCGAGGCCTCCACCTTCAGAAACGGAGAATTCGCCAGCTTCGCCAGCCGCCGCGCAATCTCTGTCTTCCCCACCCCCGTCGGTCCAATCATGATTATGTTTTTGGGGATGATTTCTTCGGCTAATTCCGGGGTTAGTTTTTGGCGGCGCATGCGGTTGCGCAGCGCGATGGCCACGGCGCGTTTCGCATTCTTCTGGCCGATCACGTGTTTGTCGAGTTCGACGACGATCTCACGCGGAGTGAGTTCGTCGAGTGCGAGTTGTTCTTCTTCGGCGCTGCTGGGTAGGTAAATGGCCATAAAATGTTCATGTGGGACGGCCGCCCTCGGCCGTCCCACCGGGCGCGAGCCCGGGTGGTCCAGATGCAGGCTACAGAATTTAAGCAAAAACAATCGAGCCTAGCTTTAGGGGCAGCCGAGGGCGGCTGTCCCACATCAACCGCTACAATTCTTCTATCGTTACCATATCATTCGTATAGATGCACATTTTGCCGGCAATCTTCATGGCTTCCTCCGCGATCAGGCGGGCGGTCAGCTGAGTATGCCGGGCCAGCGCCTCGGCGGCTGCCTGGGCGTAGGGGCCGCCGCTGCCGATGGCGGCCACGCCACTATCGGGCTCGATCACGTCGCCTTGTCCGCTGAGCAGAAATGTTTGTTCTTTATCACAGACCAATAGCAAAGCTTCCAGGTGGCGGAGGAACTTATCGGTACGCCACTCTTTTGCCAGCTCGACGGCGCCGCGTCCCAGGTTGCCGTGATACTGCTCGAGTTTCGATTCGAAGCGGCTGAAAAGGGTGAAAGCGTCGGCAGTCGAACCGGCGAATCCGGCGAGAATCTTGTCGTTATAAAGGCGGCGTATTTTCTTCGCCGTGTGTTTGATGACGGACTCGCCGAGCGTCACCTGGCCGTCTCCGGCAAGAACCACGCTGCCGTTGCGGCGAATAGACAGGACTGTGGTGGAACGAATCAGACGCTTCGTGGACATGGGCGCAAGTGTTGATTATAGCAGCGAGCGTGACTCGCACATTGGACAGCGACGGACGGGAGATCAAAATCACATGGGGGTCAAAGAACGCCAAAGATGGGGCACCCGCCGCCGAGATCAGAAACGCGGGGGCGCCCCGTCCTTGCGTTTGGTTGCAAGGGCGGGCACGATGCCGACACGAACGTTTTTCTCTCCACTAAACCCATTGCGTACCCGTTTGTGGTTGCCGCCCTTCGCAAAGTGCGCGAAGGACGGGGAACTCCCGTTTTTTTCTGCCCACACCAGTCAAAAGCCTGGGCCCCCCGCCCAGCAAACAAAAGTCTCGGCTCTAGACCAGCAGGCGCCGCAGAATCGCCTGAATGTGCAAAGCGGCAGCGTCGATGCACGGGAAATCGATGTTGTCGTCGTGGAAGAGGAGGGCCAAGTCGCTTCCGGCGAGGATGACGGCGTCGAGGGCGTGACGCCGCAGAAGAGTGTGCGCCAGTGTCGTGAACTCGCGGTGTTGCTGATCTGAACCTTTTCCGCTACGAGCCAGCTCGACGTAGGTATTGTGGATGAAATCTATTTCGGACGGCGCTGGCCGGATGACTTCGACGCCGCCAAGCTCGCCAAAGAGCGCCGATTCGATAACGAAACGAGTGCCGAAGACAGCCACGCGGCGAACGTTACGCAACACAAGTTCGGGGACGAGAGCGTCAAAAATATTGATCACCTGCAGCGGAGAAGTCGCCATCAGTTCGCGCACGCAGAAGTGTGGAGTCACGGCGGGAATGGCGGCGATCTCGGCTCCGGCAGCCCGCAGGCGGCGAATGTAGCCGTTGAGATATTCGGCCAAGCCGCGGCGATCTCCGGCCTGAACATAGGCGAAGACGCGAGACGTCTCGGCGTGAGCGATTACGATGTCGAGGGTGCGGCCTTGCCGCTCATGCGCCTTGGCCAGCTTCTCATAGTAATAAACGGTGGCCCCCACGCCCAGTCCACCGACCAGGCCTAAGCAGCAACTCTTGTCCATGGAATCAGGGTAGCCTTTTACGCTTCAGCGGGGCATGAATTTCCGAAAAAATCTGCCCTTCATTTCCTGCGATCGGCACGGCGAGCCAGCTGTTTTTTCACCTCCGGCCACTCCTCGATCAGGATGGAAAAGCGCAGCGAGTTGCGCGGAACAAAGTCTGCCGCCATCCGATGAGCCCGAAGAACGCCTTCGAACTTTGCTCCGATGCGTTCCAGCGCCGCTCGTGAACGCTGGTTGCGCGCGTCGGTGTGGAAGCAAACGCGGAATGCCTGCCAGGTTTCAAAGGCATGAGTAATCATCAGCAGCTTGGCCTCGGTGTTCGCCGGCGTTCGGATCGCCGAACTGGCGAGCCAGGTGTAGCCGATCTCACAGGCGTCGGGGAGGTCGCGGCCGTGCCGCGGATGATCGAGCGGCCAGGACCAGCGCTCGATATTCCAGAAGCGCGTCGAACCAATGACGGTGTCATCTGTCATGTTAACAATCGCGAACGGCACGGCCATACCGGCGTCCCGCCAGGCCAGGGCGGCGAGGACGTAAGTCGTGGCCTGAGCCTTGCCTTGCGGGACCGGACTCCACTGGTACAGCGACGGATCTACGGCCGCGGCATCTGCCAGGCCCTCGATGTGCCGGTGGTCGAGCGGTTCGAGACGGATGTGGACTGCGCTAAGAGTGGGGGCATCTTTCATCGGGCGTCTTTCATCGCTCCTAGAGTATGCGACCAATGCGTCCCCAGCCGCAAATCAGATCTGCATCGATAAAGCGAGCAAGAAGTTGTCCACAGGCAAAGCCGGACTCGATAGCCGCTCGCCGAGAGGGATCTGCAGCGGATCTATACCCCGACCGGCTGTGGTTTCCCCGCCAGCAACTGCCGCAGCACGTACTGCAAAATTCCGCCGTTGGCGTAGTAGAGGGCTTCCTGCGGGGTGTCAATGCGCACCAGGGCGCTGAACTCGATCGGCTGGTCCTTCCCGCCTCCCCCGCTGCTCCCGCTTGACGTCGCGCGAACTTTTATCTGGCGGCCGGCGGCGAAGTGTTCTACCACCTCGCGGATGCCGGTGATCTCGAACACTTCCTCGCCGGTCAGGTTTAGCGTTTCAGCGGTTTCGCCGGAGAGGAATTGGAGCGGAAGAACTCCCATGCCGACCAGGTTCGAGCGGTGGATGCGCTCATAGCTTTCGGCAATCACGGCGTCCACGCCGAGCAGGCGCGGGCCTTTGGCGGCCCAGTCGCGAGACGAGCCGGAGCCGTATTCTTTGCCCGCGAGAATGATCAGCGGAGTGCCTTCGGCCTGATACTTCTGAGAGGCGTCGAAGATCGACATCTCTTGATTGCTTGGGAGGTGGCGGGTGAAGCCACCTTCGACGCTCACCAGTTTGTTGCGCAGGCGAACGTTGGCGAAGGTGCCGCGGACCATGACTTCGTGGTTGCCGCGGCGCGAGCCGTAAGAGTTGAAGTCGGCGGGCTTCACGCCGTGCTCCTGCAAATATTTTCCGGCGGGGCCGTCCTTTTTGATGGAGCCGGCGGGAGAGATGTGGTCGGTTGTGACGCTGTCGCCCAGCACCGCAAGCACGCGCGCGCCTTTGATTTCTTCTAGGGGCGATGGCTGCAGCTTCATGTCGTCGAAGTAAGGTGCGCGGCGAATGTAGGTGGAATCTTTTTCCCAGGCATAAGTCTGGCCCTGGGGAATGTCGAGACCGCGCCAGCGCTCGTCTCCCTGGAAGACATCGGCATAGCTTTTGGCAAACATATCGGAGGTGACCGACTGCTGGATGGCTTCTTCGACCTCGCGCTGGGTGGGCCAGACGTCGGCAAGGTAGACGGGCTTTCCGTCGCGTCCGGTACCGAGGGCATCTTTGCGGAGATCGGTATCGATGCGTCCGGCGAGCGCGAAGGCGACGACCAGCGGCGGCGACATGAGATAGTTGGCGCGAACTTCAGAGTTGATGCGGCCCTCGAAGTTGCGATTGCCGGAGAGCACGGACGCGACGACGAGATCTTTTTCATCGATCGCCTGCGAGACTTCGGCGGGAAGCGGGCCGGAGTTGCCGATGCAGGTGGTGCAGCCGTAGCCGACGATGTGGAATTTTAATTTCTCCAGGTATGAGGTTAGGCCGGCTTTCTCGAGATAATCACGGACGACCTTCGATCCTGGGGCGAGCGACGTTTTCACCCACGGCGGAACTGACAAGCCTTTCTGGACGGCCTTCTTGGCCAGCAATCCGGCGCCAATCATTACTGACGGGTTCGAGGTGTTGGTGCAGGAGGTGATGGCGGCGATCACCACGCTGCCGTGTTTGAGGGAGTTCTTCACGCTCGCCGGGACGTGCTCGCTCACGCCGGGATCTTCTACACCTACGGCGGTGGGGTTGCCTCCTTCCTGCTCCCAGCGATCCATCTGGCGCGGTGCGCTGCCGGGAGCGTCGTTTCCGGATGAGGCTGGAGAAGCAGGAGACGCCATCACTGCAGAGCTCGCCGAGGCCTTGGTTTTGATGAGCGAAGGCAGGGCTTTGTGAAAAGAGTCGGCGGCTTGGGAGAGGATCACGCGATCCTGCGGACGCTTGGGACCGGCGAGGCTGGGTTCGACCGTTTCAAGATCGAGAAAGAGCAGTTCGGAATATTCGGCCTCGGGAGTTTTTTCGTCGTGAAACAGTCCCTGCTCGCGGCAGTAGGCTTCGACCAGAGCAACCTGCTCAGGGCTGCGTCCGGTGAGGCGAAGATACTTCAGACTCTCTTTGTCGACGGGGAAGATCCCACAGGTGGCGCCATACTCGGGCGACATGTTGGCGATGGTGGCGCGGTCGGCCAGAGGAAGATCGCGGAGGCCGGGACCGAAGTACTCGACAAACTTTCCGACTACGCCGTGCTTGCGCAGCATTTCGGTGATGGTGAGGACGAGATCGGTGGCGGTGGCGCCTTCGCGCAAGCGTCCGGTGAGCTTCACTCCGACGACCAGGGGAATCAGCATGGAAACAGGCTGGCCGAGCATGGCGGCTTCCGCCTCGATGCCGCCGACACCCCATCCCAGAACACCGAGGCCGTTGACCATCGTCGTGTGGCTGTCGGTGCCGACCAGAGTGTCGGGGTAAGCGGTGGGGTGGCCGCTTCCTTCCTGGACGAAGACTACTCGGGCAAGGTATTCGAGGTTGACCTGGTGAACGATGCCGGTGTCCGGGGGGACGATGGCGAGGTTGTGAAATCCGGTTTGGCCCCAGCGTAAAAAGCAATAGCGTTCTTTGTTGCGTTGGAACTCGAGGAGAGCGTTTACGTCGAAGGCGCTGGAGGTGCCGAACTCATCGACTTGCACGGAGTGGTCGATTACGAGTTCGACGGGCTGCAGGGGATTGATGAGGGCGGGATCGCCTCCGAGTTGCTGCATGGCGTCGCGCATGGCGGCGAGGTCGACGACGCAGGGGACGCCGGTGAAATCCTGAAGCAGGACGCGGCTGGGGGTGAAGGCGATTTCTTTGTCGGGTTTGGAATTCTTATTCCAAGCCGCGAGGGCGCGGATTTCGTGCTTGGTGACGTTGCGGCCGTCTTCCGTGCGCAGAAGATTTTCGAGAAGAATGCGGAGAGCATACGGCAGATGCCTGGTGGAGATGCCTTGCTGATCGAGGGCGCTGAGGCCGTAGATCTGGTAGGTTTGTTTGCCGACCTGGAGCGTGGAGCGGGAGTTGAAACTGTCTAGAGACATGATGCCTTCCTGATGAATGCCGCGCGACGAGCGGTGCTCGGTGCGGGTTCGGGTTCAGACTCGAACCCATAAGTTTAGTCGCTTTTGAGGGGGAATGCGCAGGGGAGTTGGGGGTTCGAGGGGGTTCGAGATTGCCGGGGCGGCGAGGTGCATCAGCTCCTTCGTGGGGAGTTGCCGGCTTCGCGTGCGACTCCGCTGCCTCTGCTTTGATTGCATAACCACGACGGCTCCTCAGGCCCGACACTTAGGTTTGTCTAAGACCAAGCGCTCGGGACGAAAGGAGCCAGTCGTGTTGATTATAGGGTGTGATTATCATTCGAGCGGGCAGCAGGTTTTTGGCATCGACACGGAGAGCGGCGAAGTATTCGCGGATCGTTGGATTGCGCACACCGGGGTGGAGTTGGAGGAGTTCTACGG
>Ga0302324_100011190_pt1 | contig 18464 bp, 15 predicted proteins | sample Palsa_T0_1_FD_201949 | JGI IMG/M metagenome (GOLD analysis project Ga0302324, IMG submission 201949) | Peat permafrost microbial communities from Stordalen Mire near Abisko, Sweden - Palsa_T0_1 | ecosystem: Environmental > Terrestrial > Soil > Palsa > Peat permafrost | place: Sweden: Abisko... | reverse complement strand
CACATGAACGACCTTAAAAAGTCCTACGAGTTCGCCGAGCGCCTCTGCCCGACGGTCTATGTCCCCGGCGCGCACGGGCGCTATAAGAAGTTTGACGATGTCGATTCCTTCCAGGTCTATGCCACCGGCCGCGGCCTGGGTGCGGACCCGACCCGCATCCAATTCGGCGCGGAGGACGAATACTACAACTGCGCCCCGCAAGCCCTGGAAATCACCGTGGACGAAAAGGAGCGCCAGGACGCCGGCCGCGAAAACGCCGTCGCCCAGCAACTCCTGGACGAAGGCAAGATCAAGGCCCTGATGAACGCCGCTGTCCTGAGTTACGCCTACAACCGTGTCAATTATGTTTTGAGCAAGGTCACCCCCGTCGCCAACCGCGGCAATTTCTCCAACCCCAACATCGATCCCGTGGACCAGATCGACGAGCAACTTGACCAATTGCAACAACTGGTCGGCGACATTAGCAACATCAAGATCACCATGAGCATCGACGCCTGGCGCGCCATCCGCTCCAACGCCCTGGCCAAGCGCCGCCTGGTCGGAGTGCAACTGTCGGAAATCAGCATCGACGACTTCAAAGGCATGTTGCTCTTCCCTTGCGATGTCGAAGTCTTCGGCCTGAGCTACATCGCTCCGCCCGGCGCCGGCCCGGCCGGCGGCGGCAGCGCGACTGTCAACACTCCTTCCGCCGGCGAGTTCAATCCCAAGAGCCGCCTCCTCTCCGGCAACGTGCTCATCCACTACAGCGTGCCCAACCCGACGCTCTATGATCCCAGCGCCTTCAAGAGCTTCGTCACCGGCGCCAGCAACGTCCAGGCCGTGCGCAGCTACATGGCCCCCAACGGCCTCTTTGGCGGCCATATTATTGACTGGTCCGAAGACATCGAACAAACCAGCGCCATCGCCATGCGTCGCCTGGCCCTCTCCTAATCCTAATCCTAGTCTTAATCTTAATCTTAATCAAAAATTGACATGAAAAACTCAATCAAATCCACCACCGCAGTCATTGTCTTTCTCTGCGCCCTCTGCGGCTCTGCGCGAGCTCAAGTGACTCCGACCACGTTGTTCACCTTGACCAACTTGCCGAGTGTAATCAACAGCGCCGGCACGACCGGTAATGTAAGCAACCTGTTCGCCAACGCAACGAACTCGCTTGGCACGCCGACCAACAACGTCATCCCGTGCTGGCAGGGCAGCGGCATGGCCTTCCAATGGCTCTTCGCCGGAACCAACACCTACACGGCCGGCAATCTCGGCACGACCAACAATCTGGCCATCGCCTTCGCTACTTCCATCGACGGGACGAATTACAACACCTCGCCGCAAAGTCTGCTGTGGGTGTCGAATCAGGCCAACGCAAACCTGAGTGTAATCGGCGGGAGTAACTTCGTGTCCGGGTTTCTCAACAACTTCGCCTTCATCGCCCCTTACGAGATCGAGAATTGGAACACCGGCACGACTAACGCGATCTACCTCACCAACGCCATCGCCAGTCACGGCCCGGCCATTTACACCGGCTACCCCTAACCCTTGCCCGCGTTGCCTCGGGCGGCCGGGAGTCTGCGTCTCCCGTATCCCGGCCGCCCAACTTTTAAAATGAAAAATATTATGGCACCCAAAGTCAAAACCGTCGAAGTCGGCTGCCCCACTTGCGGCGCCTCCGGCCACTTCGGCGACGAATCACGCGCCCAGGACAATCCCTTTTGTCCGCAATGTAAGGGCCGTGGCAAAATCAGCCTCCCGCTCGACCAGGCCCAACCGTGCCCCGAGTGCAAAGGCCGTGGCCATGTAGAAAACGTGCCGTGCGTTCCTTGTGCGCACACCGGCAAAATCATTTCCACGCCCGCCAACCAATCTGGTCCGTCCCATGAGTCGCTGATGGCCGAGAACGCCGCGCTCAAGGAACAATTGGCCGCATTGCAGGCGAAAAAGAACAGCGGGAATGCCAAGTCCTGAACTCTCCATTCTCCACATTTAACTCTTAACTCAAATGCCCGACACCTGGATCACCATCGCCAAAAGCGACGTTCAAGCCTCGATCAACGACACCGAGTTGGAAATGCTGCTCGCCACTGCCATTGCCAGTGGTCAACCCGACCCTACCACCATCCTGATCCCGGACGTCACCGCCGAAGTGCGCGGTTACGTCCGGCGCCGCAACACGCTCGGTCCGACGGGCACGATTCCGCAGGAACTCAAAGACGCCGCCATCGATTTAATCTGCTACCGCTGCGCCGAGCGCATCGCTGGCAGCGAGGCGGCCAAGAACTGGAAAGCCGCCAACGATTCGGCCCTGGCCAAGTTGGACAAAGTCGCCGCCGGCGAACTCTACGTCAGTGCCCCCGACACGCCGACCACGGAAATCACCAGTGCGCCTGGCCCCTCCATGCCCCCATTCGTCCCGCGCCGCTTCGGCTACGACGAGGAAAGAGGCATCTGACCCATGAAAAACCCAGTGAACAGTGGCCAGTGGCTAGTGACTAGACTGAAATTTGGTCTAACCACTATCCACTATCCACTAACCACTCTCTTATCATGAACGGCGTCACCCTCAACATTCGCGACGAACTCACGCCCAAATGGCGCGCGGTCCTGGAACGCCTCGGCTCCACGTTGCGCGCGCGCATCCACCGCAACATGGGCCGCGCCGTGCAAAATCTTTGCCGCCGCCACTTGCTCAGCCTCGACGCCACGCGCCACGCCACCGCCAATAAACTCGGCGCTCAGCCGACTCACTTTCTCGCCTCCGCCGCCGCAGCCGCCGCGCAACCGCAAGCTCTGCGCGCCGACGCCTCCGGCGCCGCCATCACCATCGTGCATCCAGGCATCGGCCGCGTCGGGCATGATGTCGCCATTCGCCCGACCGGCGGCCGTAAGTATCTGACTATTCCCATCAGCGCCGAGGCTTATGGTCATCGCCTGATGGAAGGCGAAAGCGCGCGATTTCCCAAAGGTTTTTTCTTCACCAGCAAAAACGGCAACCTGCTCTATGGAATCAAAGAGGGCCGAGCCATCCATCCCTGTTATGCGCTTAAGACCGAAGTTCATCTCAAACAAGACCGAACACTTCTACCCACCGATCAAGAAATCCGGCGCACCGCCGTCGCGACCTTGCAAAATGACCTGGCGAAATGAAAAGAAGGCTAAAACCTCTATGCTAAGTTCTAAAACATTTTCATCCTTCATCTTTCATCCTTCTTCCTTTCCTGTATGAGCCTCGCCTCCCAAATCGAATCCGTTCAGCCGGACGTTTACAACAAGCTCCTCTCCGAGGCCTATTTCAACCGCATTGCCATTTTCTTAATTCGCCAGAAGCGGTTGCAAAGCGAGATCAACGCCGCCCTCTCCGGCATCGCCGGCCGTAACGGCTACGCGGGCGCCACCATTGAAGTGCTCTTCCCAACCCTCCTGCAGCCGTTGGAAGACTCGCCGGGCCCCATTTGCACCCTGCAACAAAAATTCATCGTCAAGACGCAGGAGACCATTAACCAAGGCGCCGGCGGTACCGGCCTGAGTGTCGAGCAAATCGCCGTCAAACTGGCGCAGACCTTTCAACTCTTTTTCCTCGGCGGTCCGCTTCAAGGATTTTACGTCGCCGGCAACTTCTACGAATACGTCCTCTTCGAGCCGGAGGCCCCCTTCCTGGGTGTGGCCGTGACTCTCCATGCCACCTTCGCGCTGACCGCTTTGACGCGCACCCTCGGGCCGCAACCCAGCACCACCGATAGCGGCGGCAACGTCATCGTCACCCTGACCGATCAGCAACCCGGCGGCGGCAGCACCATCTACTACACGACCGACGGCACTTTCCCGGGCTACGGCAACACCAACGCCGGCAATCCTTCCGGCCTCGGCACCGCGCAACTCTACTCCACACCCTTCTCCGTGCCCAGCGGCGCCACCATCCGCACCGCCGCCTACAATGGCGCCCTGCAAGGCAGCATGGTCGATACCTTCGTTGTCACATGAAAATCACTGACTCAACTTTGAACTTTGAACCTTAAACTTTGAACTATTATGAGCGTCACCCGCGCCCAACTCACCGGCGGCCCCGCTTACGCCGCCTACAACGGTAAAAACATCGCCTTCGCCGCCGACAGCGAAGTCCGCACCGACCTCGTCACCGACGTCATCGGCACCTCGCTCTACGGCGATACGGACGAAATCGAGCGCGACTTCATAGTTAAAGCCACTGGCACGCCGCTCTTTTACGACACCGCGGCGATTACGACGCTCTGGCCCTACCTGGCGCCCGTGCCCGGCACCGTCTATCCCGGCGCTACGGCGCTCCCCTGCGCTTGGAACAGCAACAATGGCGACGTCCTCACGATGGCCAGCGCCGTCATCGGCAAGATGCCCGACCTCGTGCTCGGCGTCGAAAGCCCCGTGCTCGGTCCGATGGAGATTTGGGGCGTCCTGCCCTTCGGCACAGACCCCGGCGCCGCCAGCGCCTATTACACGTTGCAAACAGGCCAGAGCTACGCCAATCCCGCCGTGCCTGGCACGGCCGTGCTCGGCCGCCAGGAATTCACCGCCAACTGGGGCAGCATCGCCGGCTTCGCGCCATTCCAGGCACAAGATCAATGGACCATCAGCCACGAACTCAAACTCGAGCCCGTCCTCACGCAAGGCCGCACTCGCGGCTTCAAGATCGCCAGCTACCGGGCCATGGCCAAATGCAAGGCGCTCGGCCCGACCATGGCGCAAATCGACGCCGCTCTTTACGCGCAGGGCGCCGGCGCCGGCGGCGGCTACCGCCTTTCCGCCAACGCCGCCAATCTCGTCATCACCGGCAGCAACAGCATGACCGTCACCATCGGCAACGCCGCGCTCAAGACCGCCGGCTACCTCTTCGGCGGCAAGCCCCTGCGCAACGGCGAGTTCGGCTGGGTCAGCACACTCAACATCTCCGCCGGCGGCAGCCCCAGCCAGCCCGCGCTCACTCTGGCGTAATATGCAACAAATTCTCCATCACCTCAAAGAAGCTGAAGCGCTGGCCATCAAAGCCGAGGCCGCCGCAGCCGCCGCTTGGATCAAAGCCGCCATGGACCATCTCCCGCCCGCGCATCTGGCCAAGCTCGCGCCGGCCCGCCACCGGTTGCTCTTGCGCGACATTCGCGCCGCCATCGACCGCGCCCGCCTCATCGCCGCAGCCACCTCGGTATGGCGAAACTCCAGCTAGACGCAGCTTATCTCCCGCCGTGAAAATCACCATCACCACTCCATCCGTCGGCGCCAGCGGCGCCACCCTTTTCCTCCTCGCCGACGACCGCATCAGCCCCGTGCTCGGCGCGAACTTCACTGCCGGCGCCGGCGGCCAGATCAAAGAAGGATTTGTCAACAAACAAAAGCGCCTCGTCCAGGCCTCGCCCTTATTCCGCGCCGCCTATCTGCTGAGCCTGCCGCGCTTCAACCTGGAAAACCGTTTCGGCTTCACCGTGCAACGCACTTTCCAGACCACGGAATACTGCATTTCCTTCATCGCCTACCATCCCGACAACGTCCCGACCCAAGGCGAAATCACCCTCAACGAGCAAAGCACCACCGGCCTGATCGCTCGCTACCTGCCCAACGCGGTGATCGAGTCCGTCGAATGCACCAAGCACACCGGCGCCGCCTGCGATTTCCAATACACCATCAGCGGCAACGGCCCCTGGCAAACGGCCCCATGAAAAACCCAGTGACTAGTGGCCAGTGCTTCGTGACTAGAATGAAATTCAGTCTAGCCACTACCCACTCTCCTCTAACCACTCCTCTTTATGCCCATTGACCGCTCCCAATATCAAATCGAGCTCAAGACCAGCGCCGACACCGCCGGTGTGGAAAAGACGATTGCCTCGGCCCAAGAGGCGCGCCAGGCTTTTAATCTGCTGCGCCTCAGTGCCGCCGATGCGCTCGGACCCATCGGCGAACTCATTCACCTCCTGGAAGATCCCTACCTGCTCGCCGTGACCGGCGCCACACTCGCGACCAAGATGCTCGTGCAGGAATTGCAAGCCGCGCGCGCCAATGCCAGCGACCAAACCAACTCATCGATGCCACTGCGCGATGACTTCCAGGAAAGTCGCGACCCACATCTCCAGCAAATCTCGTCCCCCAAGAACCCTGACCAAAACAACGAATCCGCGCTCGTGGCGCGACAAGAAGCACAGCGTGCCGCTCAAGCGCAAGGATACGCGCCAGAGAGCATCACCGCAGACGAAACTACACGCCTCCAGCGCCTCGGCGAATTGGGCCCGCAAATCCAAACCGGCGCGTTGGCCGACGAAAACGCCGCGGCCTCCGCCGGCGCCTCGGCCACGGTCGTGCGCGACTCCATCACGCGCACGCAGCAGCACCTCAGCCAGGTCAACGCCGAGCGGAGTGATAGCGGCCTCGCCAGCCAGGAAGAAGTCGGCAAGCTCATTGAGCTAAACGATTCTCTCATTGGCCTGCACCAAAACCAGGCGGCCCAGCAAGGCCAAATGCTGGACAAAATCGATGCGATGATGAGCCGTCTCCAAGCCCTGGAAGCCTCGCAGCGCAACAACCGCTGGCAATCACAATGACCATCCACCTCCAACCCGCTAGGGCGAGACTCTGTCGAGCCGTGAAATCCAATCAGGGTTCGACGGAGTCTCACCCTACCTAGTCTTAATTTATGAGCAATCTCGTTGTTCCCATCCGCCTTTTCTGCGACCTGGTCTCCCCGGGCACGTTCACCGACCTCAACCGCAACAACGCCCAGGTGTTCTTCTTCCGCGGCGATGACATCCAATTTGATTTCGGCCTCGGTTACGATGGCGTCCTCATCACCGCCACCCCGCCCAGCTCCGGCTCCGGCTGGCCGGTCATCACCAACATCGGCTCCATCACCGCCCAGATTTTCCAGAACGAGGCCGACACCAATCCGCCGATGATGAGCGGCTCCACCAGCACGATCAACGACTCGCTCACGCAGACCGCCTGGAACAACGACACCACGCCCTTTGTCCACGCCTCCATCGTTTTCCCGGGCAGCCAGACCGCCATTGCTCTCAATGGGCAAACCAGCATCAACTATTGGCTTCGCGTCACCGCGCAAACCACCGACAGCCCGCCCAAAACCATCACCGTGCTGAACGGCCCGATCACCGTCAAAGACGGCCCGTTCAGCACGGCCAGCGCGCCGCCGCTGGCGCAATTCCGCCTCTACACTGTCGCCGGGCAGATCGTCCCGCAAATCCTGGATCCGTCCACCGGCTTGTACCATACACTCTCCATTCTCAACGATGGCGGCGTGCTCACCCTTCAACTCTCCGACCAAGGCTATTAAATGAGATCTCTTAATCCTAATCGTAATCTTAATCTTAATCTCTGGCTTTGTTTCCTCATCGCCTCGCCTGTATCTCTTTCCGCCGCCCCGACCAACAGTGTCAGCGCCTACAAACCGCTGATGATCGGAACCACCAATTTGGTGCTGGCCCCCAGCGACAGCAATTTCTTCGGCGCCAATAGCAACTCCATGAATGCCAGCGTGGCCGCGGGCAGTGGCGGCAGTGGCGTGGCGACTCTCAACACCTTGCTGGGCAGCCTCAACCTGGCCGTTGTCAACGAAACTGGCACCAGCAACGGCCTGGCCATCGCCGCCAGCGGGACCACCATCACGCTCTACTTGACCAATTCCCAAATGACCAGCGTCAACGGCCTCCTCGGCACCCTGACCGGCTTCATCACCAACAATTATGCCGCCGTGGTCACCTTCGTCAGCAGCCTGACAGTGGACGGCGCGATCAATTGCCTGGCCACCGTCAACGGCGCCGCCGCCGCCATCACCGCCGGCACCTCCACCGGCAGCCTCATCGTCGCCACCAACGCCTCCGTCGCCCAGACTCTCAATGCCGGCAATCTCATCGCCAATACCAATGCCACCGTCACCAATACCGCCACCGTCGGCAACCTTAACGTCAACACCAATGCCACCGTCGCGCAGACCTTCTCGGCCAACACCGCCGTTGTCACCAACACCGCCACCGTCGGCACCCTGGTCGCCGCCACCAACGTCACCGCCAACGGCACCAACTTTGCCAATTACGCCAAGACCACCAATACCGCCACGGCCGGCCTTTTCGCCGATGCCGCCGGCGACCAATTCGGCGACGCCAGCGGGTTTGCCGCTTTTTACTCGCCGACGGCCGGAGCTTTTTACTTCGGCGCCAGCGGGCTTGGCGCGCATGACGCGGCCCTCGAAGCCGGCGAGCTGGCTTTGGGAAGTTCCAGCGCGGGAACGGCCGGCAGCCTGAACATGAGCGGCGCATTGATGGTCGGCGGCACCATTACCGGCAACGGCGCGGGCCTGAGCAGCATTCCCGCCAGCGCCATCACGGGTCCGATGACCGTCCTGCTCACCAACGGATTGGCCACCGGCACCTGGTGTTATTACACGGCCAATTACACGAATTTTTTTGGCCCGACCGGCTTCACCAACACCTGCAACGGCGTGACCAACATCTGCGGCACCAACGGCCTTTTCCAAATCCTCGGCCCGTCCGGCATTTTCCTCGCCGGCCCCAATGGCGTCACCAATTCCGGCTTTCACGTCAGCAGCAACGGTTTCGCCAGTTATGCCACCAACCGTTACACCTACAATTCCGGGACACAGGGATGCACCAACACGCTCAGCGTCAATCAACAATTTGACATCACGGTCTCCTCCGGCACCGTGGTCATCTACAACTCCGCCGGCAACGCCTGCGCGACCAACACCTCACTGACCGGGACGGTCATGCCGATCCTCCAACCCGGCGGTTATTTCACCAACACCACCAGCGCTGTCACCATCAACGGCTCCTGGGCGCTGTAGAAAAGGAAGAATTATGAATGCAAAAGTAAGAAATCAGATCAGATCCGAGAGGCTGTGGCTTTTCCTTTCTTCCTTCTTCCTTCTTCCCTCTTCCTTGGTCGCGCAGGCGACCGTGTACGGCTACGTCGCCAACTCGCAGGGAGGCGCCGGCGTCAGCAGCGTCCAATTCAATCTGACGGCCGCGATGAATGTTTACCCCATCTTCGAATACCGTCAATCCTTTAGCATCCCCGTTGCCGCCAGCAACGGCTATTTCGTCGCCACCAACGTCCTGCCCGGCTACTACAACGTCGTGGTCGGGCCGAGCATCGACACCGTCCCGATCGCCGTGCCGAACAATACCAATGCCTACAATTTCCTGAGCCTGCAAAACACCGTCGTGAGCAACTTGCCGCCTTCCCTGAGCATCACCGATCTGACCACCAACGGCGTGCAGCCTGGCTACAGCTATGAAATCGCCAATGAAGCCGGCAAACTGGCTTTGGTCCAAGCCCTCAACGGCCTGCCGCTCGTTTCCGACAACCAATTTTCCATCCCGCCGAATTCCTACAACATCGCCGCCTGGGGTGACAGCCTCACCTACGGCAATGAGGATGGCACCGGGGTCAGTTATCCGGGCGAGCTATCCCTCGATCTCAACGGGCGTCCTGTTTTCAATGGCGGCGTCGGCGGCCAGACAAGCACGCAAATTGCGGCCCGCGAAACGGTCTCAACAGGTACCGCGAATTGGACAACGATCATCTGGGCTGGCCGCGATAACTATTCCGCCTTGACCACTGTCACGACGGATATCTCCAACATGGTCGCGGCTCTGGGCACGAATACGAATTACCTTGTGCTGTCCGTAATAAACGCCCAGGGTGAAGGTATCAACACCACACCCTACACCGATATTACGAACCTCAACGCCAGCCTATCGAATTCCTGGTATGCGACCGGCCACTACCTGGATGTGCGCCACGCCTTGGTCACCAACTACAATCCGAACTTGCCCCAGGACGTGACGGACTTCGAGAATGACATCCCTCCGAACTCGCTGGTCTATGACGGCCAGGTCCATTTGAACGCCGCCGGCTACACGCTCCTGGCTACCTGGCTGGCGCGCTTCATCACCAACAACCTCGATCCGCATCCGCTGGTAACGAATCTCCTCACCACCGCTTATTGGCAGCAAATGCTGGCTTCGCCGTTTGCCATCGGGGGCGGCACGCCGTCGGCGGGGACCTTCCTGGCTTTGACGGTCGTCTCCAACATGACCTTCCCCAACCCGCCGTTCATTTTGTATTCAGGAGCAAACGGGAACCATGTGCCAGACCCGTTCCTGACAGTTAATCCATCGCTGTTTGAAACCTACCTCGGATTCAACTGCGGCGGTCTTGCCACCACAGGGAGCTATGACACGGCCTTTGGAAACGATGCCATGGGCCTGATGGGGAGCGGCTCCGAGAATAGCGGTTTCGGAGCCAATGCGCTGGAAAACAACAGCAGCGGTTTTGGCAACAGCGTGCTGGGCAAATGGTCCATGCTCAACAACACCATCGGCAGCTACAACACCGGGATCGGTGACAGCGCCCTTTTCAGCAACGTCTCTGGCAGCAACAACGCAGCCAGTGGATTCCACGCTCTCTATGGCAATACCAATGGCCAGCAGAACACCGCCACCGGCGCCAGCGCCATGGGTAACAACACCAGCGGATCCTACAACACCGCCACCGGCGCGGCCGCCCTGCAGAATAACGCCAGCGGAGTTTACAACACGGCCACCGGCATCGTGGCCATGCAGAATAATCTCACCGGCGTCAACAACACCGCCAACGGCGCGTTCGCCCTCTATGCGCTCACCAGCGGCAGTTACAACCTGGCCGAAGGGATGTTCGCTCTGGAACACGCTCTGACCGCCAGCAATCTCACGGCGCTGGGCTACCAGGCCCTGCTGACCCTGACCAACGGAACCAATCTCATCGCCATTGGAGAAAACTCCGGGCTCAACTTGCTGACCGGTCTGAACACCGTCATGCTGGGATTTGGGACCCTGAACTGGGCGACGAGCTGCCAGGATGACACCGCCATCGGCTGGGGCAGCATGTTCTACTCGACGAACCCGGCTAACGACACGGCCGTCGGGCATTCCGCCTTGGAATATGTCGGCAATGGCATCGGCAACACGGCCATCGGTTTCCAAGCCCTGGCCAACAACGGGAGCAACTACAACACCGCCATTGGCTGGGACGCCGGCTACCTCAACACCAACGGCAGCAGCAACATCTACGTTGGCAATACCGGCAACCCCGCCGATACCAACGTGATCCGCATCGGGCAAGGCCAGGCGCAGACCTATTTCCCCGGGACCGTCAACGCTACTTCGTTCAGCGCCGCAACCAGCTTGACCTTGAATGGCTCCACCATTACGACCTGGCCCAGCGGCGGCGGCGGCGCGCAGACGCCGTGGACAGCGAGCGAGAGCGCGGCCGCCTACAACCTCTTCAACCTGGCCGCGCTTTTCGTCGGGAATGTGTCCTCCGGTTATTTGACGAACACGAATTCCTTTTTCAACCAGGGCAATTTCTTCGGCCAATCCATCACCGTCACCAACAGCCCGACGAACCTAGCGGCCACGCCCAGCACGATCTCGGTTTACAACGCGAATAAGCAAAATGTGTCCGGCACCCTGGATGCGACCCTGACGCTGACCAGCGGACAATTAAGTGCCGCGGTCATGGGGACGGCTGGCACCAACTTGGCCAACGCCATCGGTTTGGCCGGCACCAATCTAGCCAATGCCATTGGCTCCGCCACCACCAACTGGGCCAGCCTCATCGGCTCGACCATCAGCAACCTGATGTATTCCGGCGCGCCCCCCAATTCCGTTTGGGCCAACGCCACCGGCAGCGCCGCCAACGCCGGTTTCACCGCCAGCCCGGTCGTCACCACTATCACCGTCGCGGCCACCGGCAATACGGGCGGGTTCATCGGCAACGCTCCCGGCATCACCAACACGCCGCCGGCCATGTTCTACGGCGCTTTGACGACCACGGTTGCCACATCGCCTTATTACTACACCCTCACAGGCGGAACTTCCGCTGGCACACAGACCAAGGTCTATACCCTGATGTCGGGAGCCTACGTGCTGACAAATCTTTGGATTTCCACCTATGATGTATTGGCTGGCACGAACCTAACAATTACGGTCTATACGAATGGGGTTGCCACTGGTATCTCGGCGAGCATAACCAATTCCGCGGGCACTGCCAATCTGAACTTGACCGCCAATGATTCTACGCATATTGCCGCCACAACCAACGGCATGCCGGTGGACATCGTGATTACTCAGGTTGGAACTCCGGCCGCAAGCATCGTCAACCTTACCTGGTCTCTAGGTTATCATCCATGAAACGCCTGTCCTTCATTCTCTGCCTTCTCTTCGCCTCTGCGCGATGGCTCATGGCCGTCCCTCCAGGCGCGGCCGCTCTCGGCTACACCAGCAACCTGTTCAGCCAGGTCCCGACCTCCGCCAACATCGCGCCGGCGACCAATACTCCCGGCTACAACTGGTATCCCGGACTCAACAATTTTTTCGAGCAGACGGGCCCCCTGGCCTCCACCAATTTCACCACCGTCGGCGGCAACCTGGTCCTGAATTACACCGGCACCCAACTGGACCTGAGCAGCACGCCGCTGGACTTCAGCGCGACCACCACGCCGCTCGCGCCCGGCATCAACGGCTTTTACGCCGAATGTAGTTTCGTTCTTTCGGGAACAGGCAACCTTGATCATTGGGCCTCGTTTTGGCTGTTGCCGAAGGAACTCCCCACCACAAACGCCACGTATCCTCCCTACCCGACCAATATCTGGAACCACATGGAATTGGACGTGGACGAGACCGGCTTTAATGGCGGCAAATTCACGGGCACGGTCCACAATTGGACCCATGTTCACACCAACGCCACGACGGCCTATCCCATCCCGCTTTCCAATCCCAACACCGCGCCCTCCGGCGCCGTGGATTACACCCAATGGCACACCGTCGGAGCCGCCTATGATCCGCTCCACCAGACTGTCAACTGGTGGCTCGATGGCACCAACGTCCAGACCGCTTATTACCCCTACGTGCCTTGGTATGCGCCGATGCAGCATTTTTTTATGATCATCTCCGCCAACAGCCACGGCCTCGGGCAGCCCTTCGCCATGACGGTCAGCAATGTCGCGCTCTGGGTCCCGCCGACCACCAACGCCTTGTTCAGCTCGCTGACGAACAATAATTATTTCATCGACCCGACCAACGGCAACAACTCTTACAATGGGCTTACTCCGCGATTTGCCAGCGGCTCGTCCGGGGCATTGCAGAACTTCGCCAACTTCCGCGCCGGCCAAGGCCTCACCCTCAATCCCGGCGACCGCGTCTTCTCCCTCCCTGGCCTGATCGATCACAGCAGCGATTCCATTTCCACCACCCTCAACCTTAGCGCCTCGGGCAGCAACGGCGCGCCGATCATTTTTACCAACTATCCCAGTGCGCCAAATTTCCCTCTGACGGCCAACCTCATCATCTCCAACAGCGGCGCCAACAACGACACCATCGCGCTCAACGGCTGCAACTGGGTTTTCATCTTCGGCGTCAACTCCACCAACGCCTACCGTCCGCCCGCTTTCGCAAACTGCACCAACTGCCAGGTTGCTTACTGCCAATGGGGCGGCACCAACCCGCTCGGCGTCCTCAATGCCGGCGCCTTCCAACCCAACTGTCAATACAACTGGGTGCATCACCTCTTCACCTCCTCCATGCCCTTCAACAACAACTGCGGCGACGGCGGCGATCATGGCCTGACCTTTGGCACGTTCAATTCCAGGAGCGATTTCACCGCCTTCAACATCATCGAGCACTGCACCAACACCATCGGCGGTCATGACTGCCTCTCCCTTTACGGCCCTTCGAATTTGGTCCAGTTGAATTGGCTCTACAGCCCGCCCTCCTACTATTTCACCGGCTGCACGACGCCCGCCCTTTACTGGGGCGGCCGATGCGTCGAGATCGGCGGCTATCTTGGCAATTGGAACGTTTTTCGTTCCAACGATGTCGCTTACTCCGGCTACGCCCCCGATCAGCCTGGCGCGGTCACGATCTCCGATGGCAAGAGCAATTACATCGGTTGCAACCGCATTTGGGGCGCGGCCGGGCAGCCCTTGCAGATTTACGGCGGCAAGGAAGGGGGCGATCCTTGCATCGGCAATATCCTTTACGGGAATTCCTGCGGTTTCAACGGCTTTGAAACGACCTTTACCTGGCCCGGAAACGCCCTCATCAACAAACCGTATCCGACTTACCAGTCGATCATCGGCAGTTTCGGCGGCAGCAACGCCTGCATCGTCAACAATCTTTTTTACTGGAATTTCTCGCCCAACAGCTACTTGACCGGCCCCAATCCCACCTCCGTCTATGCCAACAACATGACGACCAACGACCCGCTCTGGGCCAACACCAACAATAGTTTGACCACGCTGACCGCAACGCCGTCGCTCTCGCCGCCCGATTTCCACATCTCGAAGGAATCCCCCGCCGCCGGCGCCGGCGCCTGGCCTGCGCACATCCTCAGCGCCAGCGGCGCCGGCGCAACCATTCAAGTCGATAATGCCGGCTATTTCTTCGCCGGCTTGACCGCTGCCGGCCACACCATCCCGGCCGATCACATCGAGTTGCAGGGCAGTGGCACGACCGTCCAAATCACCGCCATCAGTGGCAACACGATCACCGTGGCCTCCAGCCTCACCTTCACCAACGGCCAAGGCGTCGCGCTGCCCTATCTCAACGCCGCGCCCAGCGTCGGCGCGTATGACACCAACCTCGTCACCCTGGGCCTGGGCCAGAGCCAGCCCATTTCCGCCGTCCTTTGGATCGGCACCAACCACCCCCAATCCATCGTCAGCGGGCCCGGAACCCCATGAAGAACCCAGTGATTAGTGGCCAGTGATTAGTGGTTAGACTGAATTGTAATCTAGCCACTAGCCACGAACCACGAACCACTTTCGCATGACCTTCACCACTCTCACCTACAACGCCGTCGAACGCCCGCTGGCGGATTGGTCCATCGGCCAGGCCAGCCGCGAAAACACCAACCAGGCCAATGACCACTTCGCCTGCGACGTGATGCTCGCGGCCGACGCGCCCGATCCGTTTCCATTCGGCTCGCAAATCATTCTCCGCCTCGGCCGCGCCTCCACCGTCACGTCCGCCACCACGGCGGCCGGCGCGCCCGTCACGGGATTGACCAGCTTCACCGGCGGCACGATCTGGTTCGTCGGCTGGCGCGTCGAAAATTTTCGCACCGGCAGTCCCGATCTCGAAAAACTCGCCTACAAATTCGCCGGCCCCTGGGAATTCTTCTTCGAGCGCCTTGTCTTTCAAAAACTGTGGTGGACGTGGAACGGCGCGCAGAACGTCGCGGATTGGCGCAGTCAGGTCATCCTCGGCCTGAGCGCCAACGCCCTGGTCGGCGTCAACGACACCCTCCCCGGCACTTCCGCGACCAACCTCATGTCCATCGCCCAGCAAGTCCGCGAAATCGTCGCCTACGTCATGACGCAGAGCCAGATCGCCTACGGCGCCCCGCAAATTCAACTTGACGGCATCACCGCCGGCGGCGACGGCATTTATCGTCCGAACTGGGACACCTCGGGCAATTACCTTCTTTACACCAACCCGACCTCGGAGAGCACGGCGCTGGTCATCCCCGATTTCATCGCCGGCGCTTATGCCACGGCCGCGCCCGCCAATCCCACCAGCGTCAACACCCTGCTCGCCAGCACCGCCCCTGGCACCATCGCCCTGGCCAACACCGTCCTGCGCGCGCCCTTGGACAGTGTCAACGACATCACCTGCGCCGAAGCCATGCGCAAGATGCTCCGCTGGATCGGCGCCATGGGCGATCCGGTTCTTTGGTTTGACTACACCGGCACCCTCAACGGCAATCCCTGTCCCACCCTCCACATCAGCACCCGGGATCTGCTCCCGGCCATCTCTTTGCCTTTCCCATCCGTCCCAACCCTCCCATCTGACTCATCCCCTCTCACCGGACCCAATGGACCATTCTGGGCCACCGCTAGTAAAATCAAACGCCGCGACGACCTCATCCCCAACGCCGTCGAACTCAAATTCCGGTTGACAGGCACTTGGAACGGCTTTCAATACACCCAAATCATCCGCGACGTCGCCGGCGCCATCAACGGCACCGTCCATGAAGGCATTGGCTTGACGGGCGCGCTCTACACCTTGGCCTCCTTCGCTGGCAACAGCCCCGCGCTGCTGGACAGCGCCACCATGGCCGCCCTCCAGCAACTCGGCCAGGGCTTTGCCGCCCAGTCCGCCACCATCGACATGCAGGGCAACAGCAGCCAAACTCTCTCTTGCACCATCGCCACCATGGCCCTCAACACCGCCGATCCGGCCCTCGACGGCGGCGCCTCGCTCTCTTTTTGGACGGCCGTCTTTCCGGAGCTGAACGATCTGACCGCTCCGGTGTTCGTCCCCAACGGCCTCGTTTCTATTGTTGACGACCAGGGCAACCCTGTCAACACCAGCACCTTCCCATACCTGCTGACCGACGGCCAGATCGCCCCCTGGATGCTGGCCGGCAATGCCGCTGGCGGCACGCCCGTCCAATGCCAGCAATGCACCATCACCGCCGCCTTCCAAGCCACCGAAAACAACGACTCCTTCCCCGTCAGCGGCAGTCCGACGCCCGTCCCCGTCGCGCACGTTCAGAATCATCAGAAACACGCGCGCGTCACGCTCGTCACTATCCCAGGCGGCACCTACTCACAGCAATCGGTCACCTTGGGCGAGATCGTCCCTTACGGCCTGGCCGGCTACATCTACAACATCGCCCGCATCCCGCAATATGAAGGCGCCTTCGCCATCCAGGAGACCGAAATCACCGACCAAGTCCCGCTGGGCAATAACCTTAACTTGACAGGCTCGCTGGCCGAGTGGGCCGCCATGGCCGCTTGCGTGCAGCAAATCTCCTACGATCTTACGGCCGGACGAACCACTCTTGTTTTTGGGCCCGCGTCGCACCTGGGCGCCAAAGACTTTGTCGAGCGCCTCCGCGTCAATCGGGGTCCAAGGTGGTTTAATCTCAACGGCAACAATCTCACCAACAGCCCCGGTGCGAGCAACACCGGCCAATTGGGCAACAACGTGGCCCAGCGCGGCCCCAGCCCCGGCCCCCGCGCCGCCGATCTGCAAATCTTCCCCATCAGCCTGGCCGATCTGGCGGCCAACGGCTCCTCCTACACTTACGGCCATCCGGGCGCCACGGTCGATACCCGCAGCACCGGCCAGCCCAACTACGGCAACATACCCGGTCTCGCTCCGCCCAACTTGCCGGTCTTATTCCAGGCCGAAGGAGAAGCCGGCTCCCTGGGCCGCATGGTCCGCATGAGCCCGGCCGACCTCCCCGCATCCGGCTATGGCCCCGCCTACTTTCAGCAGGCCCAAGTCTGCATTGCCGGCGCGTGGCAAACCGCCTACGTCCTCATGTCCATCCCCACATGATCTCCTATTCGTCTTATTCGTCCTATTCCGTCCCATGAGCGCCCCCTTAATCTATTTCGGCGGCCCATGCGGCTCCGGCTCCGGCAGCGGCGATTGCGCCTGCTCTAAACCAGAACTGGCCCTCCGCGCCGTCGGCGGCGAATTCCTCGGCGCCGTCAGCGAAGCCAGCGACTACAACAACATGGTCGAGTGGATATACGATTACGTGCAAAGCGGCGCCATCAACGGCCTCCCCTGGGGCACCCTCAAAACCGGCTTGTTCTACACCAAAACACAAACCAACCCGACCAGCATCCAAAGCGGCCCCATCAGCGGCGTCCTAACCGGCTCGCAAAATGAACTATGGATCGCATCCTCCACGACGCCAAACTTCACTTTCAGCAGCCCGCCTTGTTATGCCCTCCCCGCGGCTGCGGACGATGCTGCGCCGGGTGTCGCTTATTTCGCGCAGGCTTACTTGCCGACGCCAACTGCCTACTACATTATCGCCTGGGGCGGGCCAACGGCTGCCAGCCTCAGCGCCGAATGCGGTCAACCCGTGTTCTGGGTCTCAAGCGGCTGCATTTTCCCCCAGCAGCCAGATGACCAATACCCCATGATCGTCGATCTGCCTATTCCTGATTACGCATTGGACACGTCTATCCTGGTCCAGAATTATTACATAGGAATAATCACTCCCGGCGCGGGCTACAGCAGCATGAACGGCCCCTCCTTCGCCGTGCAGCAGGATCTGACCGGCGTCACCGCCGCCAGCCTGAACATGAACGGTCTCGGCCCCAACTGGGCCGGCAGCATCGCCAACCCCTGTTACGCCACCACCTACCCATCCCTCAACGACCCCTTCAACGACATGGATTTGGACCCATGAACACACCCTCCCAATTCTTCGGGAGGGCGGAGCGCCTGCCACGCCCAAATTAGGTTTTTTCCCTCTCCGCGCCATGCAGGGAGACAATTCCCCCAAAACAAAATCGCGCACTGAACCCATGAACCCGCATGCGTCGCTCCATCTCCCTCTCCTCCACACACTTGTGGAAGAGAGGCCCGGGGAGAGGAGGCCCCTTTCTCGAGGGGGTTCTTCGGGAGGCTCGGAAT
>Ga0302324_100011188_pt1 | contig 18466 bp, 11 predicted proteins | sample Palsa_T0_1_FD_201949 | JGI IMG/M metagenome (GOLD analysis project Ga0302324, IMG submission 201949) | Peat permafrost microbial communities from Stordalen Mire near Abisko, Sweden - Palsa_T0_1 | ecosystem: Environmental > Terrestrial > Soil > Palsa > Peat permafrost | place: Sweden: Abisko... | reverse complement strand
CAAACCTTGGGCTTGGATCAACTGTGTAGTACCCAAACTTAGGTAAGACGGACCGACTCCCGCAAGCCCTTCCAAAAACAGCAGGTTAGGGCTCTATTCTCTTCATTCCCAGTAAACTCCCGCTAGCAGCCCGATGGCCGGGAGGAAGGCGCAGACACGGTACACCGAGTCGATGCTGGTCCAATCTGCCAATTGGCCCAAAACGGCTGCGCCGACTCCGCCGAGGCCGAACGCCAGCCCGAAGAACACGCCAGAGATTGTGCCGACGCGGCCATGCACCTGATCCTGCGCGTAAACCAGGATGGCGGAGAACGCCGACGCCAGGATCAGCCCCACCAGCACGCTGAGCACACCCGTCCAGAACAAATTCGCATAGGGCAGTATCAACGTGAACGGGAGGACACCCAAAATGGAGTCCCAGATAACGTATTTTCGGCCAATGCGGTCGCCAACCGGACCGCCCGCCAGAGTGCCGATCGCGAGGACGCGCACCGACTTGCGGAGCTTGTCTCCAAGTTCGTTGAACCGCTTCGCCGCATCGGAGTGAGGCCAGCCGGAACCGCGTGCGCTCGCTGAGCGTGGAGCAGCGCGCCCTCTTCCGCCGCCTCTCCGAACAGTATTGCCGTCTCCGGCAGGCGCGCGCCGCTTTGGTCCGGAGAATCTGCCGTAGCTGACGGCCGTGCTTTGCCGCAAGGTCGCGCAGGACCTGCCGCTGGCGGGTGGCGGCATCGGGAACAGACACGGGCTTCCTCCTGCTTTGGAGCCAACCAAATCATCGCGTCAAGCTAACAGCAAGATGCGCGCATATCACAATTTGGTCGGAACTGCCGGCCGGATTAGAAGTAGAATTTCGCCGCTACCTGCATATTCCGTTCCCCTTCGGAGCTGCGAATCTGGCCGAAAAGCGTGGAGGTAATGGTCTGTGACGCCGGGCTGTAGAAGATCGGCGTGTTCGTCACGCCGAAGGCTTCGCCGCGTAACTCGAAATACTTCTTTTCCGTGACATGGAACTGTTTGGCAATGGAAAGATCCAGCCGGCTCTCACCCGGTCCGCGCACGACACCCACGCCCGAGTTGCCAAACGTGTGCAAAGCCGGAGTTGCATAAGCGGTAACATCCAACCACGTGTTGCCCGGTCCAACGATGTGCGGATCGTGCGGCGTGCCGATCACGTTAGCCCTGTAACTCCGCGCTCCGGTGCCCGAGGGGTCGCTCGCCAGTTTGATAGTCAAGGGGAATCCCGTGTGGGCCGTGTAAATGGAGCCAAGCTGCCAACCGCCCAAGATGCCGTCGACGGCCTTGTTCCAGGACGTCCCGTACTTGCGCCCACGCCCTAACGGCAACTCGTAAACCAGCGAGGGGACAAAGTTGAGTTTCTCGTCGAAGTACGTTGGGCCGAATTCCGACTGCTGGTTGAAGAGGTTCTGCCAGTAAGCGGATTGGCTGCCTGCCTGGGCGCCCTGGCCATAGTATCCGATGGAATCGGACATGCCGCGCGAATACGTGAACGCCACCTGGTATGTCAGCCCCATGCCGAAGCGCTTGTGCAGGGTGGCCTGTAACGCGTTGTATTTCTGCTTGGCGCACGAACAGGTTCCCGAAATCTGGCCGATCTCCGCGCGGAGCGTCGGATTGCCGGAGAGATATGGACCTGGAACTACTGCGCCATTGACGATCTCGTTCTGGAAATATGGCATGGCCACCATCAGGTGATCGCCATGCTGTCCCACGTATCCGACTGTGAGCACGTTGCCGCCTTTGAATTCGTACTCGGAGGTCACGTTCCACTGCTGGACGTCCGCGGGGCGGACGAAGGGATCCCAGAGCCGGATGGTAGCGCCCGCGTACGGATTTTTCGCGCTGATCTGCGAAAGTCCCTGATCGAGCGTGCTGCCCGGCATCTCATACTGAGCGCCCGCGATGTTGTAATTCGACTCGAATTCCTGCTCATAAGGAGGGTTCAGGGGCAGCCTGAGGTTAGTGCCGGTGCCCTCCAGATAAGAGGAGATTGTATAAGAGCCGCGAAACACCAGCTTCTTATTGAGCATGTCGGGCGTGAAGGCGAAGCCGATGCGCGGCTGGAAATCTTTCTTGAAGGCGTTGTACAGCGCGCGATTACTTTCTATCAGCGGAGCCGGTCCCGGCGGCGCAGCCAGATTGGCCGGCAGCGGCGCCGCTAATTCCAACTGTCCCGTGAACTCATTGAAATTGGCCTGCCGGTTCTCCACCTCTAGCCAGGGCGTATGATACTCCCAACGCAGGCCCAGATTCAGGGTCAAGTTGTTGTTGGCGCGCCAGTCGTCCTGGAAGTACGCGGCCCAAACTGTCGACCGCTGGCCCCAGGTGCCCGATTGCAAGCCCCGGCCCAGGTCGTCGGGAAGGCCCAGCATGAAATCCGCTTCGCCCAGCGTGACAGTCGGATTGAGCGCATTCTGCCCCGTAAACTTGCCGTTGAAATTGATGTATCCGCTGCGGCCGTTGTTGCCCGAATAGAACACATTGATCCATTCCCGCAGCGCCTGGATGCCCATTTTCATCTGATGCCGGCCGCGAATCAGAGTCACATTGTCCGCATAGTGCCACGTGGTGTTGGCGAAGAGCTGCTGGACGCCGATGTTGGCGTTGCCGATGGCGCTCGCGTAGGTAAAACCCTGCAAGCTGAGCAATCCCGGACCCGCGTTAGCAATACCGGCATTGAGCGCGATATTGCCCAAACCCTTGTCAGCGCCGCCATTGTCGAGCAGCACGTTGTTGACCCCAAAACGCGCCTCGTTTACCAGCCGCGGGCCGAAGGTGTGGGTCCAGTCGATGACTTGATTTTGAAACGGCGACTGGTTGAAGCTGTTGTAGAACAACGGGAACGAATTTACGCCCGGGTTATTCTGCATTCCATGGGAATAGCGGAAGCTTAAGTAGTCCTTTTCCCTTGGCTTCCAGTCGAGCTTTGCATCGCCCTGGTCGCTGGTGATATAGCTGGCGGCGCTATATGTGTAATTGGGAGTCGAGATAGTGGTGGTTTGCGGACCCGGATAGAGCGAGGTATTAGTCATTAGCTTAACTGCGGCCGGACTCAGCAAGCTCTGAGGAATGATATTGCCCGGAAAGGGCGCACGCAGGCTGCTGGTTGGATCGACCGAGTAGGGATTGTAAAGCTGGATTACCTTGCCGACGGAGAATGGCCCGGTGGCGCTCAGAAGCGACGAGAAATCGCCATTGCGCCACGGCGTCGGCATGACGTATGCGGAACTGAGCGATGTGGGGTTGGCTTGCCGCAGACCCTGGTAATCGGCGAAGAAAAACAGTTTGTCCTTAACGATGCGGCCGCCTCCGGTGGCGCCGAACTGGTTCCATCGGAGGGGCGGCTTCGGCAATCCCTGCCAGTTACGGCCCCAGTTATTGGCGTTCAATACGTCATTCCGGAAATACTCAAACACATCTCCGTGAAATTGGTTCGTACCTGACTTGATCACCATGTTGACGATGCCGCCCTGAAAATTTCCGAATTCGGCCGAGGCGTTATTAGTGATCAGCTTGAACTCCTCAAGGGCATCCGGATTCGGCTGATAGGAAACCAGGTTATCCGAGGTGAAATTGTTGTCTATGCCATCCAGCAGAAAGTTGTTCGACTCCTCGCGGTTCCCGTTTACATACGGCCGCCCGCCGCCGGCTGATCGCAAGCCGCTATTGAAGCTGTTCGGATCCGGCGTTGTGACGCCGGCGGTCAGCAGCGTTAAGGCAATTGGATTACGGCTGATTAGCGGCGTATCTTCAATCGTCTTGGACGAAATCACCGCCCCGACCTGGGTGGTGTCGGTCTGCAGCAGCGGCGCTTCCCCTTTCACCTCCACGCTCTCGGTGACCGCCCCGACCTCCATGCGAACATCGACACGAGCCCGTTGGTTCACTTCGAGCGCCACTTCGGGGTTGATGTAGGTCTTGAAGCCAGTCGCTTCAATTCTCAACTCGTATCTCCCCGGAGGGATGCGCGGAAAAGCGTAGATCCCGTCGTCATTGGTTGTGGTCGGCCAATCGGTGCCGCGATCCAAATCTTTGGCTGCGACCTTGGCCTTGACGATGGAGCTTCCCGATTGGTCAGTTACCCGGCCGGTGATGCCGGCGCTGACTTCCTGCGCACGCAACGCAACGGTTGACGCTGCTGCTAACAACACGACTGCCCGGAATTTCCCTATCATGTATCCCCCTAACTGAAATCTGCTTGGCGAAATTTTACTGCAATTCCGCTCCAAAGAAAAGGGGTTTCCGCAAACAAAGTGATCCGGGGCGCTAAAGGCAAGCGATGACGTCGATCTCTATCAGGGAATTCCCTGGTATGCCGCCGGCAGCCGCGATGGTGGTCCGCGCCGGCGGCTCCGCCCCGAACTTACCTTGATAGACCTCGTTCATTCCAGCGTAGTCTTTTAAGTCGTTCAAGAAGACATTGCACTTGAGGACTTTCTCCATAGACGATCCGGCACTCTCCAGTTGATCCTTAATGGATTGCAGAACATGCTCCGTGTGGACCTTGATGTCGCCCTCCTGATGGTAGCCTACCCCGGCGATGAAAATAAGGTTGCCATAAGCCACCGTACCGCTGTAGAGCGGTGACTTCGTGGGTTTCTGATTGTTGGGATAGATGACTCGTTTTGCGGATTTTTCCTGCGCCTTAACGCTGGATGCGGCCGCGGTAGCAACGGTGGCGGCGGCAGCGGCCCTGCCAATGAATCTCCGGCGATTGGTCTCACTCATATATGCTCCTTTTGCGTACATTTGTTTTGCGGTCCGATTGACGGCTTACCTATTGAGTTATACACTACAACACCGTGGAGAGAAGATCTTTCTTGCGACTCGCGGCTGTAGCTCCGTTGGCCGCGGAAGCCGCCGATCAGCCGGTCTACCGTGTGGTGACGCCGTTTCATGCGGAGGCTAAAGCCGCCATGCCCGGGCCTTATCCGGGCCGCGTCATCCGCGTGCATGCCCAAGGCGCGATCGACGCGCAAACCGATGCCGTTAGCCGGCCGGTGGTGCAACAGATGCTCGACGCCGGAATGCAGGACCTGACCGGTGAACGCCGCCCCGCCGACGCTTGGGCGCGCTTCATCGCCCCGGAAGATGTGATCGGCATCAAAGTGAACTGTTCGGGCGCTCCGCAGATTCGATCGAGTCCCGAGGTAGTGTCTGGCATCGTCGAAAATGTCATGGCTGTGGGCGTCCCGGCCAGCCGGATCTACATCTACGAACGCTTCGCGAACCAGATGCGCAGCGTGAACTATGGCTCTTACGTCCCGGCGGGCGTCAACGTGCTTGCCGCCGAGGGAGACTTCGCGCGAGGCGCTGTGCTGGGCTATGACCCTTACACGTACGTCGAGACGTGTTTCTTCGGGGAAGACGACACGCGCAGTAACCTGGTGCGGCTGGTCTCCGACCGCTTCACCAAGATAATCAATGTCCCCAACGCCAAGGAGCACCAGGCGTCGGGTATAACCGGATGCTTGAAGAACATCGCTTACGGCAATTTTTCCAATGTAGCCCGCTCGCACCAGTCTGAGAAAACGTTCACCTATTCGTTCATCGGCACGCTGGCGGCGGTGCAGCCGCTGCCCTCACGGGTGGTGCTCCACATTATGGACAGCCTCGCGGGAGTGTGGCACGCCGGCCCGTTCAGCAGGAACCGGCGCTTCCGTTTCTACCCCAAGCAGCTTTGTTTCGGAACCGATCCGGTGGCAATGGATGCGAAACTAATCGAGTTGATTGAGGCCCAGCGCAAATTGGAAGGCGCAATTTCAATCTTCGACCGCTCCCGCAAACATCTCGGCAATAATCGCGATCCCAATTTCAATCGTTTTATTCGCGAGCCCGGCCATGTGGAATATGCGTCAAAGCTGGGGCTGGGCATTTTCGATAGCGGCGCAATCAGCCTGCGGGAGATCGAATTATGATGCTGCTGGCGTTGGCGCTATTACCGGGCCTGCTCTGGGACGAACCACCCGCATCCGTGGAGGCGCTGCGCGAGGCGGGCATCACCAGCATTTATGTTCCCGCGGAGCGCTACAAAGCATGGAAGCAGGCTGGCCAATTTGCGGCGCAGACCGCCGATATTCGCCATGTGGTGAAGCTGCCGGCGCCCGCCGTGCTATACCGCAACAATATCGCCTCTGCCACCCGCGCGCCCTGGCTGGTGTCGAGCGGCTGGCGATTCCTGCGAAACACGCAGGGCCGCTTTCTTTATGAGGCTCAGGGAACGCAGGCGGCGTTGGCGGCGGCGGAAGCATTTTGTTTCGGAGGCAGCGCGCTCGTGCATACAAGCGGGGACGGCCTGAAGCCATTTGCCGAAATGATCGAGTTCCTCCGCGGGCTGGGCGAGAGCGACACGGCTCCGGTGGCGGATATCGGGTTCATCGACGACGGCTCCGCGATTGCCGGTGAAGTGATGAACCTGATGGTGCGCGACAACCTTCTCTTCCAGGTGGTTTCTGGTACCGGCCCGCCACTGAAGCTGACGGTGCGGCTCGGGTCGAAGGAGCTTCCTCTAAAGGACGCGAGGAACCCGTCGATGGCGGCCCACGAAATTCGCGCCCAGCTTACCGACGAGCGGCGCTCGATCCGGGTTTACGGGAGTGAGGTTGTGGTGGCCCGCCTGACAGCCTTGCCGGATGGAGTGCGCGTTCACCTGCTGAATTACGCGGGCGCCGAAAGAAAACTGGACGGTCTGCGCGTGCGCGTGGCCGGACGATACACGAAGCATCGCCTGGCAGTCGCCGGCAGCCCCCAGGCAGAGTTGCTGGACTACTCCGCTGATTCGGAAGCGACCGAGTTCACGCTGCCCGAGTTGAAGACCTATGCGGTGATCGATCTCTCACGGTGAAGGTATATGAGATTCAGACAATTATTCCTATTGATGGTCACGGCGTTGATGGTCATTACGACGTTCAGCCGGCTGTATGCTCAGGCGCGCTATGATTTGCTGATCCACGGCGGGCGCGTCATCGATCCGAAAAGCGGCGTCGGTGCGATCCGCGATGTGGCCATTCAGGGAGGGAAGATCGCCGCAGTAGCGCCGCGTCTCGACGCCAAAGATGCGCTGAAAACCGTGAATGCCGCCGGTCTATACGTGACGCCCGGCCTGGTTGACATTCACGTCCACGTATACGCGGGCACTGGCGAGCGTGGTTCTTACGCTGGAGACAACAGCCTCTATCCCGACGGCTTCATGTTTCGTGTAGGCGTGACAACAGTCGCGGACGCGGGTTGCTCGGGGTGGCGGAATTTCGAAGACTTCAAACAGCGCGTCATCGATCGCTCCAAAACGCGCGTTCTGGCGTTTCTGAATATCGTGGGAAACGGGATGCGCGGGGCGAAGTTCGAGAACGATCTTTCCGATATGCAAGCCGCGCCCGCCGCGGATATGGCCAAGCGGTACAAGGACGTGATCGTCGGCTTCAAGACCGCTCATTATGCCGGTCCGGAATGGACTCCGGTGGAGCACGCGGTGGAGGCCGGCGCCATCGCCGGCATTCCCGTGATGGTAGACTTCGGAACCGATCATCCCGAGCGGCCCCTGTACGATCTGCTCACCAAAAAATTGCGGCCGGGCGACATTTATACGCACTGTTACTCCGGCCTCCGCCATGAACTGACTGACGCCGGCCAGGTCAATCCGGGGATGATCGAGGGCCGTAAGCGCGGCGTCATTTTCGATGTCGGCCATGGCGGCGGCAGCTTCGCCTGGCGCGTCGCTGTGCCGGCTATTCGCCAGGGCTTCCTGCCGGATTCCATCTCCACCGATCTGCACATCGGCAGTATGAACACCGGCATGAAGGACATGCTGAACCTGATGAGCAAGTTCCTAGCGCTGGGGCTCTCGGTGGAAGATGTAATTCTCCGTTCCACCTGGAATCCAGCCAGGGAGATTCACCACGAAGAGCTCGGCAATCTCTCCGTCGGTTCTCCGGCCGATGTTGCGGTTTTGCGGGTGGAGACGGGGCATTTCGGCTTCACCGACATGTACGGCGCGCGCATGGACGGCAGCCGCAAGTTCACCTGTGAGCTGACCATTCGCGCCGGCAAGGTGGTCTACGATCTGAACGGCATTTCACGCACCGAATGGACCACGCTGCCCGCCGGCTACACCGCCGTCGGCGACCCCGCCTGGGACGCGCTCAACCCGAAACCGGCAGGTCGCGGCGCGGACGCCAAAAAATGACGCGCCTGCTTCAAGGCCGGTCAGTTGCGGCGAGTGGTGGAGTACGCGTGCCGGTTGGCGCTCAACAAAACGCTTGACCTGTACGGTTTAACCGTACATACTGGATTTATGAAGGGATGACATGCACGTTGTCCGCTTTCGCCATAAGGGGCTAAGGCGGCTCCACGAAGACGGGAATGCCAAGGGTGTGCCACCCGCGATGGCGGACAAGCTGCGCAAGCTTCTGTTCGCCCTCGAAACCGCCGAGACGCTGGAGCAGCTCGGACGGTTTCCGGGCTGGAAGCTGCATCCGCTTAAAGGCGACCTGAAAGGATTATGGAGCCTTACTGTCACCGGAAAGTGGCGGTTGATGTTCCGCTATGACGAAAAGACGAATACCGCGAGTGATATTGACTTGATCGACTACCATTAGGACGCCGCAATGCCCATGAAGAACCCGCCCCATCCGGGCGACCTGATTAAAACCGAAGTCATCGATGCCCTCGGCCTCAACCTGTCGAAGGCGGCGGAGATTTTGAAAGTGCGCCGCGCCACGCTCTCCGATCTTCTGCACGGCAAGGCCGCGCTGACGCCGGAAATGGCACTGCGGATCGAAAAGGCTTTCGGACCGGACATGGACCACCTTCTGCGTATGCAGCTCGCCTATGACGTGGCGAAAACGCGGAAGCACGCGCGGGACATCTCGATCAAGCGGTACGTGCCGGCCTGAATACAAGGCACGGAGGCTGCGGCGGGTCAGATAGGGCGCCGACCTGCACGTCGGCAGTATTAGGCTCGTCAGCCGCGGCGGATGTTGGGGTACGCGTGCCGGTTGGCGGTCCACCGCGCGTCACCATACTCGCCCAGACTCACGGCCCCTGAGAGCTGGCCGCCTTCCAGCGTTCCGGAGAACTGAAACGAAACGCGCGTTCCTTCGGTCGCGAGCGAACTCTGGAACCGGATGGTATTCGCCGCTACCACCCCGCTGAGGTCCCCGGCCGCGAATTCGCCTTCATGCGTCCCCAGCAGTTTGGCGCCGTCCTGCTCGAAAACCAGCTTGTGCCGCGCCGAACCGTAGCCGAAGTCCAACTGCGCGTCCCAAAGCCCTGCGACTGAGATTGCCGCACCCGCCGGCGCACTTGGCGCGGTGACCTTCGGGGGTCTAGAGAGCAGCGCGAACAGGCGCTCAGCCACCACTTTCTCATCGCCCGGCTGCATCTGGTATGGAACCACCGCGACATAGCTGACCATGTTGCCGGAACGGTCGCCGCCCGCCCGCGCCAGAGTAACGCGCGGGTCCGTATCGAGAGCGATTTTGCTCAGTTCCTGGCCGGTGATGCCGAGTCTGGCGCCCTCCCAGCGCACCACCAGTTCCGGCGAGCGATTCGAGAGGTCGGCGGAGGGCTGATTGATCTCGGTGCTTACACCGTCCACGCGTTTCACCGAAGCCGCGATGGAATTGAGCCATGTTTCCCATTGCGCCCACTCGGCCTTATGGTCGCGCTTCACCCACATCTCAACCGCCGCCAGCATGCCCATAATCTCCTCCTTGCCCACCTTCAATGAGCGCCCGAAGGCATGGTGCGGCGCGCTGTTGATCCAGGCCGCCTGCAGAAAGCGTTTTTCGCCTAGCAGCAACCCTGCGGCTTGTGGGCCGCGGATGCACTTGCCGCCGCTGTAGGCTACCGCGGTGGCGCCGCGCTCCAGGTGGACGTTGGGCTTCAAGGTGAGGATCTCGGCCGCGGCATCCACCACTACGGGAACATTTTTCGCGCGCGCCACCTGCGCCATCGCGCGCGTACCGAGCGGCCCATCGTCATGCGGTCCGGCCAGTATGTAAACCATCGCGGTCCGCTCCGTAAAGCTGCGCTCCAGATCGGCGGCGTCGCGTACTACCACCAGCCTGGTTCCCAGCATCCGCACGGCATGGTCGTAGACGTTTCGCGAGTACGCGGGAATGACGACTTCATCTTTCAGTCCGGTCAGGTCCGGCAGCCGCTGCATACGTTCCGGGTTGCCGCCGGCGATCGCAGCGGCTGTGCAATTCGTCACGCCCGCGCAGCATCCTGCGCTTACGATGCCCCATTCGGCGCCAGTTAATTCACTGAGCCGGGGGCCAACTGCGTCCATCAACTCGTCCATATTGACGAAGCTGCGCGACGCCAGATCCATGGCGCGCTTCACCTCTTCCAGGGTTTCCGATCCCGTGATAATGGTGAACGTGCCGCGGGCGTTGACGATCGGCCGCACCCCGATGGATCGATACATATTGGGGCCGAGCTCCAGCGGCTCGGGACCGGGTTCCAGCGGCGTCGCCATTGCGCGTACGCTGCCGCCGAGTGCTTGGGCAGCGGCCACCAACCCGCCGCGACGGAGCAGGTCGCGGCGGCTGAAGCCGGTCCAGGGTTGTTTGACGTTTTGCCAGATGTGACTCATGTTCGCCTCCTGTGGGCCGACAGCTTATTCTACGCCGCCGCGGCCTTCGACAGCACCTCGCGCAGCCTCCGCGCCACGATGGCTTCCTCACCGGGCTGCAGCATCCAGACGCCCACCACGATGGTGTTCTCGTCGGAAGGTAACCCGCCTTGCCGCACTCTGCCGGTCGCCGGATTGAGCTCGATACCGGGGCTGCCGCGCCGCAACTCCGTCATCACTGCGCCAGGCGAAATCTTCACGCGCGCCTGGTCATACCGGATTAACAGGTGCGGCACCGCATTCGCGGCGGTGTCGGGAATGGCGATGTTGCTTTCGAGCGTCGGGATCCCCTTCAATTGCGCAGCGATTCGCTCCGCGCTTCGCCGGAACTCCGCTTCCATGGAGGCATCCGATTGTGACAGAAACCAGTCCAATGCCGCTACCATGCCGACAATCTGTTCCTTGGCCACTTTCATGCCGCGACCCACGGTGTCCGAGATGGGCGAGTTATTTAGCGCGGCCGCCGCGATCAGCTCCTTCTTGCCCAGCAGCAGCCCCGCATTTTGCGGCCCGCGGATGCCCTTGCCGCCGGAGAAGGTCACCAGGTCGAAGCCCATCTGCGTGTAGTTCCACAAATTCGAAATCGGCGGAACGTCCGCGGCGGCATCGTTGAAGCACGGAACGCCGTGCGCGTGCGCCCCGCGGATCCACTCCTCGCGGCCGATCCGTCCGCTCTCGGCCGCATTGAAGAAATGCGTCATCACCGTGCGATCGTTGAATGCGGACGCATACTGATCGAGCGACTCCACCTCCACAAACCGGGCGCCGCAATTACGAACCGCGTGATCGTAGTCGTAGCGATGCGCCTTCTGCACAATCACTTCATTTCGCAGACTGGCAAGATCGATGGGAATATTATGGACGGCCTGCTTGTTTGCGCGCGTGATGCAAGCGGCGGTTCCCAGCGTGAGAGCGCTGGCGGCGCCATCCGTCACCAGCGCGGCTTCGCAGTGAAGCAGTCGCGCGATGTACTCGCCTGCCGCGTTCTGCAACTCGGCGAGGCGCACAGGCGACTTTGCCGCCCGCGCCACGGCCGCCTGCACCGGAGGCGGCATGATGGAAGCCGTCAATGCGGTATACGTGCCTGCCGCATTGATGATTTTGGCGACGCCGAGTTTCTCATAGTAATCCTCACCCGGCATGTGCTTGGAATCCGCCGCCACTAGGGGCCGGGCGGCCATGCCGCTTCCCGCCAGTAGCCAGTTGGTCCAGCCCAGAAACGTTCGTCGTGTGCTCCGAACCAGTTCCATATCGACTCCTTCGCACCTACTCTACCGCGAACCCTGCGGCTCAGCACGGTTGCGGGCAACGCGATATGCTAACTGCCAGAATGAGATTTGCAATCCTGGTGATAGCCGTTCTCCTCGTGCTCCCGCCCAACATCACGCGCGCGCAGGGAACCGTACCAACCTTCCGGCACACCGCCGGCTCGGCATCCTATTTACTACCCGGCGGCGATCCTGTCAAGGGAGGCTCCACAATCATCCCCACGGTGCTCGTTCCCGTCGCGCTCTCATTTGAAGCCCGAAGCATCGCCGGCAAGCCATTCGTCATGAGGGCAGAGCCGGACGTGCCTGGCTTATTACGCTCCCCCGTCTTCGCGAATTTCGCCTACCCCTCCGGCGAAGCGACCCAGTATGCCGATGCCATGTTGCGCGCCACTTTCCCCAAAGCGGATGGGTGGCATACTTTCCTCGGCAAGCCGGAGGTAAAGCAGGTGAAGATTATCGTCCCTGCCGGCTTCGGCTATATCCTGACCTCGAAGCAGAGCGGCCGCGCTCTCGCCGTCGCCGACATCGAGTTTCTGCAGCGGGAGCTTTTCAAACTGGTTCCCCGCCAGGAAGGCAAGCTCGTGATCGCCATCACGCACAACACCACCTACTACACCGAAGGCGACGCAACGTTGTGTTGCTCCTGGGGAACGCATGGCGTCGATTCCACTACCGGAAACTCCTTCGTCCTCGGTTCGTATCTTCGCGATGCGCCGGCGGTAGTGGAAGACGGCGACGTGCAGCCCCTCACGCAGCAACTCGCCGAGTTCATCAACGATCCTTTGCACGACCCGCTGCTTCACGGCCGCAACACTTCACAGCAGGGAAATACGTTCCCCGCCTGGATGCGACCTATTGGGCAACCTGTCGGGCAAGGGGGCTGCGGCGGCACTGGCGCCGCGTCCGCTTACTTTCTTCTCGAACCCACCGATACCAATCCTAAAAACAACATTCCCTCATCGAAGGCATTTGTGGCCCATGTCCGCGAAGCCACTTACCACTTGCAAAATGTCGCACTTCTGCCCTGGTATACAACCTCTTGGGATTCCGGCGGCGCTCTCAGCTTCCCCGACCCGCGGGCCCTTCCCAATGCTCCCACGCCATGCGCCGGACGCGGTGCGCCTGCGGTGACAGGAGGTACGGCGGGAGGTACAGCCGCACCTGCCCGCGGCGTCGCGTTACCTGCCGCTTTACCCAGGCAAGCTTCGCCGAACGGCCATCAGCTCATCGGCTATTGGGCAGGCTACGGCGCCGCGGGATCTACCTTCCCGCTCCGCGAAATCTCACCGCAGTGGGACATCATCCTGGTCGCGTTCGCCACGCCCGATCGCAACGCGGCTGAAGGCACGATGCAATTCCCAACACCCGCGGGACTGGACACCGGACAGTTCCAGGCCGACATCCGCTACCTGAAGAGCCAGGGCAGGAAGGTCATGATTTCACTCGGCGGCGGCGGTCAGCACTTCACCCTGGCCGATCCGAAACGGGTTCCGAATTTCGTCTCGTCCGTCGCGCGCATCGTCGCGGACTACGGATTTGACGGAGTCGACATCGACTTCGAAAGCCCGTCCCTCTCCATCGACCCGGGCGATGCGGACTTTCAACACCCCACCACGCCGTCCATCGTGAACCTCATCTCGGCGCTGCGCCAGTTGCACGATCGGTTCGGGCCGGGGTTCATGATCAGCCTCGTGCCGGAGGGCACTCAGATCCCTTCCGGTTACCCCAGCTATGGCGGCCAGTTCGGATCGTATCTGCCCATCCTCTATGCCATACGCGATATCCTCTCTTTCGTCGATGTGCAGGACTACAACACACCGCCTCTCGAAGGCCTCGACGGAGAAATCTATCAGCCGGGCGCCGTGGACTATCACGCCGCTGTGACCGAGCTTCTGCTGCACGGCTTCGCCGTCGGCGGCGATTCCAGGCGCTTCTTCCCGCCATTGCCGGCTAATAAGGTGGCCGTCGGTTTCCTCACGAGCGACACCACTCCCGGGTTAGTCAGTCAGGCCATGAGTTACCTTATCACCGGCCATGCGCCCAACGAAACCAGGTATAAGCTTCGCGATCCCGCCGGCTACCCCGCCATGATCGGCGCGATGTTTTGGACCATCGACGCCGACCGCCGCAGCGGCTACAACTTCTCCAATGTCGTTGGTCCCCAACTCCACGGTTATCCGGTAGATGGGAGCCGGCAGGGCGGCAAACAGTAGAAGCACCCGACGGAGGGCCGCCTGCCAGATGCGAGATTGGATTCAAACCCGGGGGCCCATGCCGCATTGCCGGATCTGGTGGCGTGCCGCGTCATATCCTTGCTGTACTGCCGGACCTGTTCGATTGGCGTCTACCCGAACGCAACCGGCAGACCCAGCGCCTTCGTCAAGATCTCCGCCGCCTCCGGCATCGTTCGTGACGCCGCTTGCGATGGCAATGACGGTGGCGCCGGCGTGCGATGCCAGTTGCACCGCATAGGCGCCCACAGCGCCGGCGCCACCATGGATCAGGATCGTTTGTCCCTTCTTCTGCGGCTGCGAAACCGGAACCGGCGGCGCACCCCGCGAGATATCGCTGGTGTACCGAATCCACCGGCGGTTCAACAAGCGATCGACGACGCCCGCTAAGCGCCAACAGCTTCGTGCGAGAGCAATTTTCAGAGAGTTGATAAGGTAACCCATAATGTCGCCGGATCCTGCGGCCGATTGTCAATCGGCCTGCCGGCAGCGAGCACGAAGCCGGCCGCTTATCCTGCGCGCCGGTTGGCAACCGGCGCTGGTCAACCCATTTTCAGGTGTCCTCGTCTGGATGCATTGCCGCGTGTGGATGCATATCCGCCCCCCAGTCTGTTGTCAGAGCAATTTTTCTCGCTTTGACGTGGGATTTGTGGCACCATATTCTAAATCGAGTTACATACTCGTGACCCCGGGGACAATCTTTAACTTGAAAAGGGGATTCAAGATGAGACAACGTTCGTTCGCGGTACTTAGTCTCGCGATGTTTTCCGCGATCGCGGTTCGCGCACAGCTCGCCACCACCACCTCCCTCGTGGGAACCGTCAGCGACTCAAGCGGCAAGGTCATCCCGGGCGCAAAGGTAACCGCGACTGAGACTCGCACACTCGATAAATACAACACCACAACGAACGACCAAGGCAATTACACCTTCGAATTCGTCCGCGTCGGCGTCTATAGCGTCGCGGTGGAACGGACCGGCTTCCAAAGAGTGACCAAGACCGGCATTGTCGTTGACATCGATCAAACGGTTCGAACCGACATCGCGCTTCCCGTCGGCGCCGTATCGCAATCCGTGACTGTGGAAGCGACCGTGGCCGCGATCAAGACCGACGACGCCTCTGTGTCGGAGATCCTGAGCGCCCGCAGCGTCGCCGAACTGCCGCTGAACGGCCGCGATGCGATGAGCCTGGCGACCACAACTCCCGGCGTGTTACAGGGAACTAAGTCGTCCCAAACCGGTACGCCGCCCGGCGAGGATTTTAACGGCTCCGGCACTCGGGAGATTCAGAACGAGATCTCTCTCGACGGCATCAGCATCATGAACAACCTGATCACCACCACGCCTGTGCAGCCTTTGGTGGAGGCTATTCAGGAAGTAGAGACGCAGTATGGCACGTACTCGGCTCAATACGGCTCCTATCTCGGGGTTCATATCAACATGGTCACCAAGTCTGGAACCAACCAGGTTCATGGCTCCCTGTTCGAATTCCTAACCAATCAGGTTCTTGATGCGCGGACTTTTTTCACTTTGCCCACTCCCGCCAATCCCACCGCGGCTAAGCCGCCTCTGCGCCAGAACCAGTTCGGCGTCGAGTTCGACGGCCCGGTTGTAATTCCGAAAATATATAACGGGAAGGACAAGACCTTCTTCATGGCATCTTACGGCGGTTACCGGCTGGTGCAGAGCGTGACATCGCTCTCCACGGAAATGCCGGCCGCTTTCTTCACCGGCAATTTTTCCGCGGTTCCGGCAGGCAGCATCACCGGAGGAGTGTTGAAAGATCCGCAGAACGCCAACGCTCCTTTCCCCGGCAATATTATCCCGGCGTCGCGGCTCTCGCCGGTATCGCTCAAACTTCAGCAATACTACCCGGCAACGGACTTACCGGGCCTGGCAAGTAACTATTCCGTGCCCGTGCCGACCAGAATCAGTACCGACCAGACGGTCGATCGCATCGATCAAAACATCGGCGACAAAGTGCGCCTCTACGCCCGCGCCGATTACCAGAACGAGCAAGTCTTCGGCGGCAACGCGATTCCCACCAATGCCGCCACCACGCCAGTCACTGACTCCAACTACACAGTCGGCTACACGCACACCCTCACCCCCACGCTGGTGAACGATCTGCGCGTTGGCCGCAACTACTTCAGCACCGCGACTCTCAACCCCTTCTCCGTCGCCAGTCAGGCCAGCGCCGGAACCAGCCTCGGCATCCCCGGCTTCAATGGAGATTCCCAGTTCAACAACCCGGGCATTCCCGATTTCAGTATCACCGGTTTCAACGGATTGGCTAACGGCTCCACCAACTGGTATCAAAACGACAGCACCACGCAGTTATCCGAGCAGATTAGTTGGAACCACCATTCGCATAACATCATGGCCGGCATGGAATTCCGGAGACTTGCCACCGGGCGCGCGGCCGTCAATAGCGCCCGCGGCGCTTTTACCTTCAACGGAACGCTCACCGGCTACGCGCCTGCCGACTTTATCCTCGGCACGCCTTCTACGTTCACTACGCCCGGACCCGAAATTCGCGGACGCACCGCCGAATGGCGCGACGGTTTCTTCGTTACCGATAAATGGCAGGTCTCGCGCAAGCTGACGATCGATTACGGTATCCGCTACGAGCTGCCTACGGTCGCCTACACCATTAATGGCGTCGCCACCGAGCTGAATCCGAACCAGACCGCCCTGGTCGGCGGAACGCCCGGTTACCACTTCACCGGGCCCAATCACTCAGACTGGGCGCCCCGGCTCGGAGTTGCTTATCGCATCACTGAGAAGACTGTGTTCCGCGCCGGCGGCGGCATCTACTACAACCCCAACCAGACCAATAGCTATACGTTCTTGAACACGAATCCTCCCTACACTACGATTCTGACCTGTAGCTTCTCCGTAGGAGAGATCGTTCCAACTTTGACCAATCCCCTCACTCCGGGAGTATGTCCCGCCGCGGCGACGCCCGGCACCATCGCCACCGATCCGTATCGCCAACCTACGCCCCGAATGAATCAGTGGAGCGCCAGCCTGCAGCGGCAGCTCTGGAGCGGCGGCGGCCTGGAAGTTCAGTATCTCGGCTCGCATTCTTACCACCTCGACCGCAGTTTCTATAACAATACGCCGCTCTATCCTGGCCCGGGCTCCGTCAATTCGCGCCGTCCCAATCCGTTATTCGGTGTGATCCGCACCATCAACGACGACGAAATCGCTAACTATGAGAGCATGACCGTCATCTTCCGCCAGCGCTTGACGCACGGTCTCCAAATGAATGCGAACTACACGTGGTCTCATACTCTGGACGTCAGTACGGATTCCAACGGCGGAGGCACGCCGCTGATTCCCTACAATTGGAAAGACGATTACGGCAACTCGAACTGGGATATCCGCCACCGCTTCATCGCCAGCTTCGTCTATGACGTCCCATTCTTCCCCGTCTCAAACCCGCTGTTGAAGGGAATCTTCACCAAGTGGCAGGCGAACGGCATCATCACGCTCCAGACCGGGATCCCGTTCAACGTGACCACGGGAACCGATACCGCCAACACCGCCTCCAGCGGCACTTACCGGCCCGATCTGGTTGGCCCGCCCAGCGACACATGCGGCCGCGGGCATCTGGTCGGATGTATCAATGCCGCTGCTTTCACGGTCAACGATTTGTATCCGATTACCCCCGCTAACTACGCGTACGGAAACGCCGGCCGGAATCTGCTCCATGGCCCTGGGGCGGAAACGGTCAACCTTTCTGTGTTCAAGAATTTCCCAATCGGAGAGCGCTTGAAGCTCCAGTTCCGGTTCGAAAGCTTCGCGCTTCTGAACCACACAAACTTCGGGAATCCATCCGCGACCTTGAACACTTCGGCGTTCGGCAACATCACCAGTGCAACCGGAAGCCGCGTCATCCAGTTCGCCCTGAAACTTCAGTTTTAAACGGGACCGGCCCTTGAGGATCGATTCGCGCGACTCTCCGGCAGCGAGTAGCCTGGCTTAGTACACCATTTCATAAATACGCCAATGTATCAAGACACCGCTTGCTGACGCGGGCTCCGATCAGAGCCGCGACCGTGAGGGAGTGGTCCTCTCGAAATACGAGACCGTATTTATGAAACGGCGTACTTAGCTTAGCCTTAGCCGATCTCAAATCCGGCAATATTGCGATTCCCGCGGAGCCTGGTACGCGACTTCCAGATGCGGCGTCTCAATCCGCGTGTTTCCCTTTACGCGTGAATCGAGACAGCTCTCCAGCATCCCGCTCACCAGCAACGTCCGCTCCACTGGATAGGGCGCAACCCCGGTTTCAATCATCCGCTCG
>Ga0302324_100011184_pt1 | contig 18467 bp, 12 predicted proteins | sample Palsa_T0_1_FD_201949 | JGI IMG/M metagenome (GOLD analysis project Ga0302324, IMG submission 201949) | Peat permafrost microbial communities from Stordalen Mire near Abisko, Sweden - Palsa_T0_1 | ecosystem: Environmental > Terrestrial > Soil > Palsa > Peat permafrost | place: Sweden: Abisko... | reverse complement strand
GTGATTCCAGCCGGCGGACGATCGCGATCGCGGTGGCGGTTGTGATGGTAATCGCCGTCATTCTGGCGCTGCTTCTTCGCAGCCAGCCCAAGAACACATCGGGACCACCTGCCTACGCGGCGAACCTCAAGCTCTCCGATTTCAAAATGAGCGCTGCGGAAAACTTTGTCGGAGCCACCGTCAGCTACGTTGACGGAACCGTTACCAACTTGGGCGGCAAGACCGTCACCCACGTCATGGTCGAAGTAAGATTCAAAGACGACATGGGGCAGCTCGCGCAGCGGGATGAGATCCCGCTGCAGGTGCTGAAAACTACCGGCCCATATCCAGAGGCCGTCGACTTCGGCGTGTCACCGCTTGGACCGGGGCAGAGCACGACTTTTCGACTGACGTTTGAAAGCATCTCCGCTCAGTGGAACCATCAGTATCCCGACATCCAGGTCACGGATGTTACGGCTAAATAGCGAACTCCTTTGTGAGTTTCAGAGCAAGCACATGGTTGACAGATCGAATCCGCAGCCAGCGTAACTTGGCACCTGATCCGCAAGTTCTCAAGCGGACAGTTGTCGCGTTGTACTTAACGATGAGCGTAATGCAGCACGATTTTCCAAACCGCGGTGGTGCAGAGGCGCCCGACACCTTGCCATTCTTTCCGACCGCCCGAAGTATTTTCCCCCCTCTGTGATCTTCCCCGCTTGCATCCAGAGATCGAATCGGTCGTTCACCCAGCCCGGAACGGGCACCAGGCGAAGCTTCTTGCGCTTGCCGACGAGATCCGGAATCACCCAGCGATCGTCGCGCATTTGGATCTTGTCGACGACGAGGGAGACTAACTCCGACCGGCTGCAGGCCGCAGCCGACCAGTAGCCCGAGCAGGGTACCATCCCGTTTTCCCTTCCCGGGTGTTTTCATCGGGCGCGAGGAGCAAGTCCTGCTCGGGCGTCAACCAATTCCCTACCTCACCCATCCCGTGTAGCCCAGATAAACATGAAAAACCGCTTAGGGTCAGGTCGAGCCGAGATGGTCGGTTCGAAGAGGGTCTACGTGGAAATCAGGTAAACCGTACTGAAAATGTGCTGAGAACTCTATCCGCGTGGGTTTTCCCTCTAAAGGTCTCCGTGGCTGCTGAAGCGCGAGATGGTCCCAGGGTTGGGGGCCGCGGGGGGCGGAACTGACCTTGGGAAGCGGGCCCCGTTCGGATGTCCGCCGAGGCGGGCTCACTTTTGGTGCAAGCCGATCTTGTTGTTAGTCTGGCAAGATGGACATATCTAAGAACGTGATTGCAAGGTTGCAAGAGAGTTGTTGCCGAAAACAGCCGATCTAAGGCTGCCAGTCCAAATTAGCCAAATAGTCCCATAAACGGCTGCCGCGTCCGGAACTGTTTACGCACAACAATTACCTCATCCTACGGAATGCCCTGGTACTGTCGCCGCGAGGTTCAAGAACGATTCCAGACCAAGGCCTCCCAGTTCTGACATTGAAACGCTGGAATCGTATTTTGACGATATGGACACGGGTGGGAGAGGGTCAAGACAATGTTTCGCAATGGGCGTGATGTGGTGTGCGCCCAACTCGCAGCATACCTTGTCCATCCCATCACCCGCTGCAGTACAATCGCTTCTCGTGGATCTCCTCACTGACATCGAAGTGCGCGTTCTCGGATCGCTGATCGAAAAAGACATTACCACTCCCGATTACTATCCCCTCTCGCTGAACGCCCTGATCAATGCCTGCAATCAAAAAAACAATCGTGACCCCGTGATGATCCTCAATGAAGATTCCGTCAGTCACGCGCTCGCCACGCTGCAGGAAAAACGTCTTGCTGGTCCCGCCAGCGGCGCCGATAGCCGTGTAACCAAATACGAACACCGCCTGCAGGAAGTTTTCAACTTCGATCGCCGCGAGATCGCCATCCTCTGCGTGCTTCTCCTGCGCGGTGCTCAAACTCCGGGAGAGCTCCGCGGCCGCACCGAACGCATGTATCGCTTCGAAGCCCTCGACGACGTAATCTCCACTCTCGACCGCCTCAGCCAGCGAGACCCACCGCTGGTCACCATACTCGCGCGCCAGCCCGGCACCAAAGAATCGCGCTACTTGCAGCTTTTCTCTCCAGATGCGCTTCCCGCATTCGATGTGGACGTTGGGCGCGCGCCGGACCACGCCATTTCCCGCCCCGTTGACCGCCTCTCGAATCTAGAAAGCGAAGTGGCGAAACTAAAGTTGCAAGTCGCAGAAATCCAGCAGCAACTCTCTGACTTCCGCAAACAATTCGAATAGCGCGTGCACGCCCTCCCTGGGGTTCCCCTGTGTTTTTGCCGCGCCCTGGATCGAGCACCGGTGCCGTTATTCCCCAATGAGGTTCTTCCTCACTCTTGGTGCAAGTTTGATACGCGAGGAGGGTGGCCAAGTTATAGATTCCAAGCCCGTTATGCTTGGCCGACATGGCCTTGAATGGCACCTCAGCGAGAAGGACGCTCTATCCCAAAGCGCTTCAATTGCTTGCGAGCATTTGGAGGGGTGGACTTGCACCAAGGGTGAGGGAGAACCCAATTCCCTACCCTCACCCCGCACCGAACGGCTGGGGTCGACGCCGGCCGCCCCTGGGTTCCCCTGTGTTTTTGCCGCGCCTGGATCGAGCACCGGTGTCGTTATTCCCCAATGAGGTTCTTCCTCACTCTTGGACTAGCGTTGTCGGCTCCGTTTTCCTTTAATGAAGTCACTTTTTCCTCAATCAATGCAGCGCAGATAAACCTTGCTTTGGCGCGGACATAGACGAATTGGATCGGATGCCGGAGGCTTGGAGTTGGCCTCGGTCTTCTGACAGAAGGACCCTTCGACGCCTCGTCGCGGGATGGCCGCAAATCCCAAAAGCACCGTATTTTCAGCGGAGTGAAATAATTAAGGAAGCATTCGTGCCCACATTATTAAAGATAAATTCCCCCCTGGAAATGCCGCCGCCGCACTTAATAAGGAAACACGACGACCGGGGTGGACCGCAGAACATCGCAATTTCGGTACAGACCGGACTGGCTCTCATGAAACTGGGTATCCAGAACTTCTCTGGGCTGCGCCGCGCGAGGTGTTCACGTGGTCAGCGTTGCTCACGCCTAAGGGATTTGTCTCTGTGGGCGGATCATAGTGGAGGATTCGGCACATCCGCCAGCGCAGCTAAAGCGTGCGCGACGCGGTCGCGATAATCGGCCCCCTTCTTCAGCGCCTCCGGCGAATTCGGATCCACATGGAAGCGCTGGGCCAAGGTCTCGATGTCTTTCCGGCTTGGCGACCTGGCCAACTCGTTCACCTTCGCGATCGCCTGCGGCAGCGCCGTGCGGTAATGGGTCAACTGCTCGCCAGCTTGCTCGGGGCGATAGGTCAGGCGATCGCCTGTCTGCATCGCGTCGATCAACTCATCCGGCGACCACGTGATGGGCCATGTCTGGTTGAGCGCGTCGTATGCCTCGTGCAGCCGAGTCATGGCGCCTGCGAAGCCGTTGAGTTCAGCGCGTCGAGCAAACCGTTCGGGAGAGCGCGTTACGCGTATCGTCACCGGAAGTGCAACCGATGTTTTCCCTACTGTAATGATGGTCGTCAATGTGTTGCCTTCAAAGCGCCAACCCGCCACGCCTTCACGTGGGGAGTAGGACAATGCGCGTCCGTTCACCGTGACCGTGGCTGGTGGCCAGTCGCCCGGCAGGCGAACCTCATACCCTCGCGCGGTCGGCATGCCCTTGTAGCTACCCTTGGAGGCTGCGATCACGACCGTCAACTCGCTTCCGCTCTCGGACGAGCTGAGTTCGGTCCACGCGGCTTCGTTATCCTGATACGCGCGCGAGTCGCCAGCATCTTCGTAGAGGGTATAGGTCGAGCTCTGTCCATCTTGGAGTGGAAAAACGCTTACGACCAGCGGGTCGAGAGGCTTCTGGTTGGAGTACTGCATCGACGGGGCTTGCGGCACAATCGCGCCAGCGCGCACATAGACCGGCGTCTGCCGAATGGAAAAGTTGCGCTTCACGGTTACCGGCCCTGTGAACGGCACGCCCGTCTGCCACTCGATCCACTCGCCCGGCGGCAGCCAGACGGACTCGTTTGCCAGGCCGGTGATCCTGTCGCCCGGAGCGACCACCGGATCAACCATCATCTGCTTCCCGAAGACATATTCGTTCTTATTGGTATAGGCCTCGTCGGCTTCAGGCCAGTCGTAGTACAGCGGATGCAGGAAGGCCACGCCGGTGTCGTAGGTGCGGCGGGCTTCTGTGTAGATATACGGCAGCAACGCATAGCGAAGGTGATAGCTGCCCCGCATGATGTCTGAGTACGGCTCCGGATACGCCCAGATGCGGCGCTCCGAATCGGGGTTCTTGGTGGTGTGCGTGCGCAGGATGGGACTGAAGGCGCCGAACTGCAGCCAGCGGGTGTAGAGCTCCGGATCGACGATCCCCGGCATATGTCCGCCGATATCGTGGCTCCAGTAGGCGTAACCGACGTTCGCCGCGGTAGCGGTGAACCATGGCTGGAAGGCCAGCGACTCCCAAACGGAGATCGTGTCGCCGGAGAAACCGATCTGATAACGATGATTGCCCAAACCTCCCCAGCGATGGAACAGCAGCGGCCGCTTACCTTCGCGCAGCTGGTCCGTGAAGTGCACGTAGTTCAGCCACCACGTGGGGTTTACGCCCGGTGTCTGGGTAGTGGCCTCCTGCTGCCAGTCGAGCCACCAGAAGTCGATGCCCTCCTTCTCCAGCGGATGATGCAGCAGGTTCATGTAATTGGTCGCGAACTTCTGGTTGGTGATGTCAAACGGCACGTACTTGTTGGTCGCGGGATCGATGCCCATGGCCCGCGCCATTGCCGGGTAAGCGTCCTCCCACGGCTGCACACCCGACGCCGGATGCAGGTTGAGCGTGATCTTGAGCCCCTCCTCGTGAATGTTCTGCAAGAACTGCTGGGGATCGGGAAACAGCAGCGTGTTCCAACTGTAGCCGCTCCAACCCTTGGTATGTCGGGACTGGTCGAGCGACGACTTGCCGATGCCGAACGAGCCAAACGTCAAGTGCCAATCCATGTCGATGACCAGCACATCGAGTGGGACATCGTTGTTGCGGAAGCCATGCACCAGGTCTCCGAGCTCCTGGTCGCTGTAGGCCCAGTAGCGTGACCACCATGCGCCGAAGGCAAAGCGCGGCGGCAGCGGGATGCGTCCGGCAACCTTGGTGTAGTCGCTGAGCGCCAGCTTGTAATCATGGCCATAGCCAAAGAAATACCAGTCCTGGCGATCGCCCGCCGGACGCTGCATCAACCAGGGCCACGGGCTGCTCTCACCACCGACAAAACTAAAGTCGGCCGAGTCGAACAGCGGCCGTGTGGAGTCGTCCACTACGATCCAGCCATCGCGGGAGATGAGACCCGGCTCGATCGGCTCTTCTGTCTTATCGCCGAGGGCGCCGTCGAGGGTGCGCGTCGTGCCCATCAGATTGCCGGTATCGGGCATGCCGGGATGCCACACGACGGGCCGGCCCTTGAGCGTGAACTTGATTTCAAGATTGCCACTGGTGAACTTGCCGTTGGAGCTCGGTGCAGGGTGATAGTTCAGCTCAAGAGCATCGGTCTTGATGGTGAGGTTTCGGTGGGTGGTTTTGTTAGCGGTGAACTTTGGCACCGGCAGCCGCCGATTCAGGAAGACCAGAGAGGCGTGGTCTTCGAACTTGCCGTCGGCCACCCATTCCATCCGGATCAGTTGCGCAGTCAGGACGCTGAAGCGCACGTTGCCATGGATGACGACGGCCTTCGGATCCGCCGTCGGCGTGTAGACCCCAGGGACGTCCGAGGCGCCACTGGAGGGTTGCACTGGAGTGGCGCGCGCTGTTGCTGAAGCAAACGTCACGATCAGGCAGGTCGCAAGCAGAACAATGTTCAAGCTTGGGTTTGAGACCAGACGTTGGGAATCCGCATTTAGCGCGTGGCTGCACCTTGTCATGGCGGGAGGATTGTAAATTAAAAACAGGCACTGCGACGAATTACGAATTACTACCTGCACTTCACTATGTCGCAGTTCCATCTTCCCACGTCAGGGCATCGTGCATATTGGGCGTGCGGCTACGTTACAACATTTTGGGACTTTATAATCAGGCTCTTCCTCACTCTTGGTGCAAATCCACCCCTCCAAATGTTCGCAAGCAATTGAACCGCTTAGAGCCTCATTTCCAAAAGGTCGGGGGGAGGCCCCTTGCAAGGCCATGTCGGCCGAACATAAGGGGCTTGGAATCTATGACTTGGCCACCCTGTCTCGCGTATCAAACTTGCACCAGGAGGAGCAAGAGCCTTGAGAAAGTCGAATCTTTCTTAGATCAGCCTGATCTACTCGCGCTGAAGAGCCCCCAGTGCGGCGGTGGCGGATATGCAAGAGTAACCGTTCTGGACATTGAGGTATGCCACCGTGAGCGACGACGAGTCGTCTCCTTGTCTTATTTTTTATCCCGGCAATTGGGAGCTGCCACATTGGCCGGAGCAATGTCCGAAGATCATTGTGAAATTGCAGTGCACGGTTGTGGGACTGCTAGGTGATGATTCGCAGTTGGGCACATTACTTCAAAGTCTGAGAAGAAGGATTCGAGACTCCTGCTCTTTAGGCCCGGCTCCTTCGCACCAACTCCCTCTCCCCGGCTTGTTGCCCCCGAGGGAAAGATGAGTGAAATCGGCTTTCTTGAGGAGACGGGTTGGAGCCAAGTGGTACGTTTTGTTGTAAACGTTGGACAAGATGTTTTCCTTCGTTGAGTCTGCCACTGTCGCCATCTTCCATCTGGCTATTCGATACGGAGCGCTTTCATGGGCTCGATGCTAGCTGCGCGGCGGGCGGGAATGAATCCGGCGAAAGCAGCAGATGCGCCGAGCGCCACGACGGCTATGAATAAAGTGAGCGGGTCGTAAGCGTGCACACCGTACAGTTGACTTCGCATGAGGCGGCCTCCGACCAACGCTATCGGAATACCGAGGGCGAGGCCGACGCCAACCAGCAGGAGGGCCGTGCGCAATACCATGATGACGACATTCGTACGGTTGGCGCCGAGAGCCATCCGCACTCCGATTTCTCCGGTTCGTCTGGCCACCGAGTAGGCTGTGATGCCGTAAAGGCCCACGGAAGCTAAGACGAGAGCGAGCAAACCGAAGAGTCCGCTGAGACGAGCAATGAGGCGTTCCCTGTTGAAGTTGTCGGCGACCTGGTGGTCGAGTGATTTGAAATTGACGACGGTGAGATCGGGATTGATGTTGGCCAGAGTGCGGCGAGCCATAGATTCAAGGGCTGCGGCGTCTCCGACGAATCGCACCGTGATGGAGTTGGGGAAGAGCGAGCGTCTCTCCGCGATCTCCATCTGCTGCTCCTTGAAATTCTGGTTGAACTGAGTCAGTGGGCGGAAATACATAGGACGAAACTCGCCACGCGGATCGCTATACTTCGCGTCGGCTACGATGCCAACAATCTCGTAGTCGGCAGCATATTTTTGATCCATGTTGCCGAAATGACGGCCCATGGGATCTTCCTTCGGGAAGAATTTCTTCACGAATGCCTGATTCACCGCGGCTACCCACTGCGAGGTAGTCGTATCTTGCTTGGTGAGGCTGCGGCCCCGAAGGACCGGCTGGCCGATGGTCTCGAAGAAGTGCGGGCTAACGCGATCCCAGGACGATCCGTTGTGCTCTTCGGGTCCCGGCGCGGGATGGCCCTGCACAAAGACCCCTTCGCTCCAGTTGTTACTCTCAAGCGTACTGTAGAGAGCGATGCCAACGCTCTTAACTCCCGGGAGAGCTGAGAATTCCTGCTCCAGGCGCTCATTGAAGGCACCGATGGTGTTAACGTTGTATCCCGCGCCCATGGGATCGATGTGGATGACGTAGCGGTTCGCGGTGACGATTCCAAAATTCTGTTGTTCGAGATTGCGAAGAGTCTTCGTCATCAGGCCGGCGCCGACAAGGAGTACGAGCGAAACGGCGGCCTGCACGACGATGAACGTTTTCTGCGGAAGATGAGCGCGGTCGCCGGTGGAACGATTCAAGCCACGAAGGGCTTCGGCGGGATCGGAGTGAGACGAAATCCATGCGGGTACGATGCCGAAAACTATTCCGGTGAGGAGTGACAGTAGAAATGCAAAGCCAACCACGAAGGGCGACGGGCTGGCATGAACGGGAAGCTGAGTGGCGTCGGGAAAGGCGACGTTCAAGATCGTGCGGGCGCCGAGGTAAGCGATGGCGATGCCGATGACGCCGCCGGCTACGGCAAGAATAACGCTCTCAATCAGCATCTGACGGATCAGTACCGAGCGGGCAGCACCAAGCGCGGTACGAATTGAGGTCTCGGCGCGGCGACTGGTTCCGCGCGCCAGGAGAAGATTGGCGATGTTGGCGCAGGCTACGAGCAAGACGAGTGCGGAAATCCATGTGAGCAAATGGAGGCCGTCTCCGGATTCCTGCTGGAGATTTTGAATGCCGCCGCCAGCCGGCGTGATGACGACATGTTGCTTGGGGATTTCCTTGTCACCGCCATTCGTTGTGTACATCGGTTGCGTGGCCAGCCACTGCCGAAGTATCGCCGAGATCTTGGATTGCAGGGCGACGGTAGAAACGCCGAGCTTAAGGCGGCCGAGGACGTATAGCCAGTTGGAGCCAGGCTGCTTCAAAATGCTCGTTTCGCCTTCGAGAATCGATTCCGCGTTGAGCGGAATCCACAGAGCAGGGGGGCTGTCGTCAACGCGATCTCCGAAAAACCCGGCAGGAGCGATCCCCACAATCGTGACTGGGTGGCTCTGAACGAAGAACGTTGAGCCGATCACGCTGCGGTCACCGGCGTGAGATGCTCGCCATCCCGCGTAGCTGAGAACGGCAACTGGCGCAGCGCCCGGAACGTCATCGGACGGCCGGAGCAAGCGGCCGGCATAGGCGCCGAGGCCGAAGGTCGAAAAATAATTGCCAGAGACATACTCGGTGCGCTCGGCTCTCGCCTTGGTGTTGTCTACGCGAACGTTCATCATGTTCTGGCCGGATTGAAAGGCGGCGAGCTGCTCAAATTCGGGAATCGTGTCCTGAAACTGGCGATATAGATCGTAGGAGAAGAGATCGAAATCGCCGTTATCGTTTATGAAGCCACCGTTGACGCAACAGTCGTCGAGGTCTCCGATGCGGTAGAGGCTTGCGGGATGACTGACTGGTAGGGATTGCAGCAGGATGGCGTGAACGAGAGTGAAGATCGCGGTGTTCGCGCCGATACCGAGCGAAATTGTGAGGATGACGGTGGCTGCAAACCCGGGAGACTTCTGGAATTGGCGGAGGGCAAATTTCAAATCATTCATGGCTAAAGTTATGGACGAGCGGAAAAGGGAACGGGAAGCACGGAAGTTAATGCGTACGGTATCTCCCGTTGCTTTGGAACAATTGAGCTACCCTCGATCCCGGTGTTCGGAAACGCCAAAGTAAGCCCCACAAACACGAGGTATGATCGCGGGACTGTAGGGTTTCACTGTGACTTGCAACCGACGGCGTTATAGAATCCCACTCTCTCCGCCAGTGGTCACACTGCTGAGAATTTGAGCATTGACTGTAAATCGAGTCTCCCGCTTGCCAGCAAACGGACCCAGCACGATTCGGCGCGGCACTGAAGAATGTCGGGGGTAGCGCGACAAACGAAAAAACGCTTCTACTCGCTGTTGCTTTGAAATTTCTTGACTCGGGCAAAGATCCGATCGTTCACGGCTGTCGTTATTCCTTAAAGGGGTTCTTCCTCACTTTTGGTGCAAGTCTGATGCGCGATGAGGGTGGCCAAGTCATAGATTCCACAAACCCGCTATGTTTAGCCGGCATGGGCTTGAATGGAGCCTCCTCGCGACCACCCCTCCCAATGCTCGCAAGCAATTGCTTTGGGATAGAGCGTCCTTTCCAAAAGGTGTTGCACCGAGAGTGAGGAAGAACCTAATTACGGAGAAACGACAGCCGCTCCGTGAGCAGCCTTTACCTCCAGCCCTGATGCGTTTGAGAGCGGGGTGAAAGGTGCTCCAACCGCAGTGATTCTAGCCCCCCCTCGAGCGTGGCGATTGACCTCGACATTTGGTGGTTATAAGATCCACCACATTGTGGGGACTGGACCGCTCTTGCCGCAGACAGTCGGCCGCTATACCGTCCAAGAAAAAGCCGGGGAAGGCGGTATGGGTGTGGTGTACCGCGCCAAGGACCAGCGACTGGAGCGCGACGTCGCCCTGAAAGTCCTTGCTCCTGGCCTACTCGCCGACGCTGAGGCGCGGAAGCGGTTTCGCAAGGAAGCGCTGGCGTTGTCCAAGCTCAACCATCCCAACATCGCCACCATCTTCGATTTCGACAGCGATAAGGGGATCGACTTCCTGGTCATGGAGTATGTCGACGGCCAGTCCCTCTCCGCGCGCATAGCTGGCGGTCCTCTGATAGAGAGGGATGTTGTTAGTGTTGGCGAGCAGATAGCCCTGGCGCTCGAGGAGGCGTCCGAACACGGAGTAACGCATCGGGATCTGAAGCCGGCGAATATCCTTTTGACGACGAAAGGCCGCGTGAAGGTCCTGGATTTCGGGCTGGCAACGCTACTTCACTCGCCGACTGGCGACGATCCGACGCAAAGTTTGAGCGACTCTCGACTCGTTGTCGGAACTCTCCCCTATATGAGCCCGGAGCAGTTGCGTGGCGAGAAGGCGGACGGGCGCAGCGACATTTACTCCTGCGGCGTGGTGCTGTATGAGATGGCGACGGGACGTCGCCCATTCTGTAGCGATTTGGCATCGCGACTGAGCGATCAGATCCTGCATGATATTCCTGTGGTGCCGCGCGCCTTGAACGCGCGAGTTTCTCAAGAACTGGAACGCATCACTCTCAAGTGCCTCGACAAGCAACCGGAGAACCGTTACCAGTCGGCGAAAGAGCTGGCGATCGACCTGCGACGGTTGTCCTCCTCATCCACTACAGCCCCGCCCGCTGTTAATTCTCGAAAGCTTCAGCGATGGCCGCTGGGCATTGGAATCGCTGTCGCCGCGCTATTCGTACTCGCCTTAGCTTGGAACTCATGGCGGACCCGGCCGAACGCAGCCGGATCGATAGAGTCCATAGCGGTGCTGCCTTTACAAAACCTTTCCCGGGATGCCGACCAGGACTACTTCGCTGACAGCATGACGGAAGCCATGATCACGAATCTGGCGAAGATTAAGGCGTTGCGCGTCATTTCGCGGACCACAATGATGCGCTTTAAAAACACCACAAAATCCGTGCCCGAGATCGCTCGCGAGCTCAACGTGGATGCGGTAGTGGAAGGGTCGGTTGAGAGTGCCGGCAACCGGATTCGGATTACGGCGCAGTTGATTCGCGGCAGCACCGACCAGCACATCTGGGCGGATTCTTATGACCGCGATCTGCGCGATGTGCTGATGCTCCAATCGGAGGTGGCGCAGAACATCGCGAAGGAGGTTCAAGTCAGCATCTCTCCTGACGACCAAGAGCGGCTGTCGAATGAGCGCCGGGTCGATCCGGAGGCTTACCAGCTGTACGTTAAAGGGCGCTATTTCTGGGCCAAGCGGACACCTGAGTCCGTAAACAAGGCCCTCGAGCTGTTCAACCAGGCGATCGCAAAGGACCCGAACTACGCCGAGGCTTACAGCGGTCTGGCGGACGCGTACTCGTCCCTGGGGTTTTCCTTTGATGTCGGCCTGAGGGCGCCTAATGAAGTTCAGCCGAAGGCGCACGCTGCCGCAACCAGAGCGCTGGAGCTCAACGACCGGCTGGCGGAAGCGCACAACTCACTGGCGTACTGGAAACTGAATTACGGCTGGGATTGGAAAGGTGCGGAGGAGGAATTCCGGCGTTCGCTGCAGCTCAACCCGGGCTATGCCAACGCACACCATTGGTACGCGCATTTGTTGATCTCAGCCGGGCGCACGGACGAGGGGCTCGCTGAGAGCCAGAAGGCACTGGAATTAGACCAGCTCAGCCCGATCATGAACACTCATCTGGGCTGGCATTACTTCTTTGCCCGTCAGTACGACCAAGCCTTCGACCAGCTCCGCAAAACGCTGGAGCTCGATCCGGCCTATGGTCTGGCATTCTGGTACACGGGTTGGGCGTACGAACAAACCGGCAAACCGGAGAAGGCTATCGAGCAGATGCTGCGCGCAAGAGAGCTCTTGAAGGGAAACCTGATCGTCGAGGCTGACCTTGCCCACGCCTACGCTATCGCTGGTAACAAGAGTGAGGCGCGGAAGATTTTGGCAGAACTCAGATCCTTCTCGTCACAAAGATACGTGAACCCTTACGAGCTTTCCCTCATACACGTTGGCTTGGGCGAAAAAGAACAGGCCCTCCAGGAACTTGACCACGCGCTGCAAGACCGCAGCGACTTGATGATCTACCTCAAGCTTGATCCGCGAATGGACCCGATCCGCTCAGACCCTCGGTTCAAAGAGTTAGTACGCAAGGTCGGCATACCGTAGCCGTTGACGAGTTCTTCGTCCCAGAGTTGCTGCCGCACAGCAAGCCCTTCGGAGTCGTTGAGATGGTGGCGTTCATGTATTGGGCCAGAATCGGCGAAGAGAACCGCACAGAATGAAGACGCACTACTCGCTGTTGCTCTTAAATTTCTTGACTCGCGCAAAGATGCGATCGTTCACGGCGTTCGTAATGTCTTGCTCACCGCCGAGGTATTTTTCCGTCGTCTGGATGGAAGAATGCCCCAGCAGAAATTGTATTTGCTCGAGATCCCCTCCGGACTTGCGGCACAGTTTCTCGCATGTCCTTCTTGAATCGTGGGGCGCCAGGTGCTCGATGCCAACTTGGTGCGCGTAAATGCAGGACGATCTTCATACGAAGATGCTTGAGGTCGCCGATCTTAGTTGGTATTTCGGTCAGGTCGTTATCGGCCAAAACGAGGGTCTCGATTTCAAGATGCTCCCATACTTCGTCAGGCACAAGACCGAGGTGCTTCTTCCAGACGTTGAGATTCATGCTGTGGTCAAGAGGCATGTACGCATTTTGGCCTGCTCCCAACAGTCTTTTCAAGATTTCTTCGAACAGCGCCAGTTCTCGGTGACTCGTCAGTTAGTCATTGCAGCACAGGCCGCCTCTCGGCTCAGCCGAGCGACCTTCAATCGTCTCAATCAGTCGTTTGTTCCTCAACTCTACCTGTGCCCAAAACCCGAAAGAGCCGATCTAATATAAGGCGACTGCAAAAACCAGACAAGTTCAGTCCGAAGCGGCATGGAGATCCGGAAAGCCGAGTGGCGAGCCAGAGGTGAGCTAGCATTCCCTGGATCTGTCCTTGGCGGACTTCTTTTTCTTCTTGCCCTTCAGGCGAAAATGGCCCACGTCTTCGGCCGCGCGTGTAGCGGACGGCCAGTTGCCACGACGATCGGATCAGAAGTGATTCGGTCATCTCCGACTGGCCAGACATTAGCCCAACCCGCAGAAGCTCCGGGGTCCCATATTATTCTCTTACTTAGATCGGCTGTTTTGGGCAACAACTCTCTTGCAATCACGTTCTTAGATATGTCGATCTTTCCAGACTAACAACAAGATCAGCTTGCACCAAAAGTGAGGAAGAACCTCAAGAAAGAATAACGACACTGGTTCTTGAGTGCCATGGTACGACATCCTTCTGTTCTTCCTTCGAGTAGGGCTCACCAAAATATGGGAACTCGGTACGGATCCGATTGCGATCAGGGGCAGCGCCGCCCTGAAGGGGCTTGTTTGACGCCAATGTAAGCATCACATCGACAACATCATCACTCAGTGCCCTCCCATTGAATCCCGCGAGATCAAATGCAGCTGCCGTTCCTAATTCATAGGGCAAGGTGATCGGGCATAGTCGAGAAACCATGTGCTTTCCGTATTCTTCCGGGTTCATGACAGAACCTGCATAGGTAGCCATCTTCTGCGTAAAGTCTGCGATGTATCCCGACAATAAAGCGATGTCATCTGATGGTACTGATTTGTTGTAGGTTTCTTTCACCTCTTGATTGACGGGATCGTTGAGAAAGAGGTGCGTGATGAGCGGAAGGCCCCAACGTGACACTTGTATCTCGGGAGCATGGCCGTAAAGTGACACCGTGGCCCAAGCATGAACCGTTCCCTTGCCGATCAGATGGTTTGGGACTTCGAGGACAATCGCAGTGATATTGCGATTCTTGAAGAAGTTCTGGCGATGGCGCAGGAACGAATCGCCGTCATACCTGTGTTCGTTGTAGAAGGCATTCTGAAGATTATGGAATGCGACAGCGTTGACGGCGAACATATCGGGAGCGATTCCGACGAAGGCGCGAATTCCAGACTTGCTATGGATCTTGCCCGTATCGCCTTCTATCAGAAGCTCGCCCTTGTCCCCGCCGACAGCCTCGCCAGTGGCTCTACGGACCTGAAACTGCTGAACATGGACATGCTCGTCCCCGTTGACATGTCTCGGTTCGTTGAACCTGAACTTGAAGACAACGTCTTCGCGAGCGTCACCAGTCAGGTCCAGGCGGAAAGCATATAAACCCTCAAGGTGAAGGGCATCCGGTGCCGAGAGGACAACATCAGGATTGACGGTCATCGCCATCACCGTGGTGTCGGGAGCGCCCTGAAACAGATAGAAATCACACAGGTTCAGACTTGGATCCTCTTTCGCAAGTTTGGTATCGAAATGATGGGACATAGGTTTCCTCTCTGCCAATGCGTTATAGGATGGCGCTACAGAAGCGTTTTAACGACCCTCGGAAACAGTTCGTGGACCCTTATTGGACCATGATTTCTGGCGTGCTTTCACACGGCAGAGGGCGACCGAAACTGACGCTTGATCGGCCGCGAAATGCGTCGATTCTGGAATCGATTCCCCAGACGGCCAATCCATACGTCCCAGTTCCTCGATCCAGTCCAGCGCCGATTGGCGCGCCTGCTCGGCGCCGAACAACTTATCTACCGCGCGGATGAAGGCCGATAGCTCTTTTTCAGCCAGGATGAGAAAGCCATTAGCGAGTTGAATGCAGCGGTCGGTCCCCGCATCCATTAACATTTTCCGCTTTTCAAGCATGACAACCTTTGGACCAACCCATGCCTCGCACTACCGCAGTGATCTGAAGCCCGCGCGAAGCTCTTCTGAGAACAGTTGCGGCTGTTCCCACGCCGCATAATGCCCGCCTTTGTCGACCTTCTTGTAATAAATGAGTTTGTCGTACGCCCGCTCCGTCCAACTTCGCGGGGCTTGATAGTTCTCACCGGGAAAGACGCTCACCGCAGCTGGAATCGAGACATTGGCCGCGTTGTAAAGATTGAGGTGAAGTTCCCAATAGAAACGAGCCGCAGAAATCGCCGTGTTCGTCAACCAGTAGAGTGTGAAGTCGTCGAGTACATCGTCTCGCGTCAGGTCACCGGCGGAGTGTCCATTAATCGTACGCCCGAGCACTGCCGAGGTAATCGGCGCCGCCGGCTGGCCATAACCGTCACCATGGTCGAACAGCCAAGCTGCCAGGCAGACGGGCGAATCCGTCAATCCGTACAACGTTTGCGGGCGAGTTGCCATCATTTGTGCGTAGGCACGTTTCTTCGCGAATAGATTGGTTAGCTGCTCGTAAGCACGTCTTTCGTCGGCGGATAGGCCGGATGGAGGGGGATCGCCACACTGGAGCGCCCTCGCAATGTTCGCTGGAATAGTCCCAGGGAAATTGGTGTGAATTCCCAGCAATTCTGGAGGTGCGTGTTTGGCCATCACAGTGCAGACGCCCGCGCCCAAATCGCCGCCTTGCGCCACAAATTTTGCGTATCCAAGGCGCTTCATCAGCACTACCCAGGCGTTTGCAGTGCGCTCCAGGCCCCAGCCGGAAGCAGTGGGCCTTGCTGAAAACCCGAACCCCGGTAGCGACGGAACCACCAGATGGAAGGCCTCCGATGCGCTCCCGCCATGTGCCGTAGGATTGGTCAGTGGATCGATAATTTTCAGCTGCTCGATGACCGAGCCGGGCCATCCGTGCGTGACGATGAGCGGCAACGCATTTTCCTGTTTCGAGCGAACGTGAATAAAATGAATGTCCAGCCCTTCGATCTCGGTGATGAATTGCGGGAGCGCATTCAGTTTCGCCTCACACTTGCGCCAGTCGTAGTCAGTGCCCCAATAGCGGGCTAGTTCCTGAATTGTCGCAAGCGGCACGCCTTGTGACTCATCCGTGACCGTCTCCCGATCAGGCCACCTTGTCGAGTTGATGCGCCTGCGCAATTCGGTAAGTTCCGCTTCTGGAACATTCACCTGAAACGGACGAATAGTAGTCTTGTCAGCTGCCTGTGTAGCACCGGTTCGGGTCATGGTGTCCTCGTTTCCAGCAATTCTGGAATCTGCAAATGCCTCGCCGATCGTTGCTGGTCTGAACGCGGCTGCCAGGCCCAACAGCGAGCTCGCCTTGAGAAGGCAACGGCGCGACCTGCCGTCTGGTTCTTTCATCGGGTGCTCCTTTCGAGTATCAGCCCTTCAGAAATGCGCTGGATCCGCCTCACTCTTCGGGTCCCACCCCTTCATTTCATTGAGTTCCTCGGCCGTGATCTGAGGCAAGTGCCGGATGAACAAAACCAGCCGCCAAGTTTGCGCGGCAGTGTGCGTTCCGCTGAAGGCTGGCATGCCGCTCAAACGAACTCCATCGTCAATTGTGTAGTAGAGCTCACCATCGCTCTTGTTCTGCGTCCCGGCTGCACGCAAGTCGGGCGGTTTCGGATAGAGGCCCCTGCCGAATACCGTGTGGCCCCCTCCGTCATTCGAATGGCACGGAGCGCAATGATAGGAGAAATGCTCCATGCCTCCCCGAATGTTCTCCGTTGAAGGGTCGATGGGATTGCGAAGTTGGCGATACGCGGATGGTACGGCCAATTTGCGCGCCGTTGTGGCGGCGAGCTCCTCAATCGCTGATGGCTGTCGCAAGTGCGCTGAAGCCTCGGCGCACGAGAATCAGCCCGTATCCCGCGACTGCAACCGCCAGAGCAAAGAAAAGCAGCGAAACTGCTTTCCAGGGTTTCATGTCTACCTCTCCTGTCCCGCGGCATCGCCGTCCGCCCGCCCGAACGAAGGGAGGTACCTGCCGAAGTTCAATTCAAAGTCGCTCCGAACTCCGTAACCCATGTCACGAACCTTCGCACGGCGCGCCTGCGCACCTGGCAAAGCCAGCAGTGGGAAGAACAAGTCGATGCTCGACTGAAGCTCGGTAGCTGTCGGCGTCCCGAACCGATTGACCTGGGCCTTCGCCGCGGACAGCGTTTCATGGTCGAACGAGGCCAGACGCCGGACGAGGGTCTCGACAAAGGAATCGAGGCCGTCGTCGTCCAGCGCGCGGTTTACCCAGCCATAGCGCTCGGCGATATCAGCGTCGAAGTCGTCACCGCTCAGGACGATCTCCAGCGCTCGTGAGCGACCGACCAAGCGCGGGAGCCATTCCAGCGCGCCGCCGCCTGGGACCAGTCCGACGCCGACCTCGGGGTTGCCGAATAGGGCGTTTTGCCGGCTGGCGAAGCGCATGTCGCAGGCCAGTACGAACTCGTTCCCGATGCCGCGCGTGCGGCCGCGAATCTTGGCGATGCTCACGACTGGCGTGGATGAGAGGCGCAGCACAAATTCGCGCCAAAGGCCCAGCACCTCTGGCCGTTCAGCTGCTTTGGCTACGTCGAGATGGGCGACGAAAAAATCGGGATTCGCCGACTGGAACACTACGACCTTCACGGACGGGTCCGCCTCGAGGTCGGTCATTAGCGCTGCCAATTCGACGATCGTCGTGGGAACAAACATGTTGATCGGCGGGTTGCTGAACGTGATCGTCCAGCGGCCCGGATAGGTGCGGTCGATGTTGAACTGCGCCGCGCTCGCCTCGCTGGCGGCGTCGTTGGCGTGGACGTCATATGTCGGATTTGCCATGTTCTTCCCTCCTTTTGCGTTTTGCATTTGTTTTTTCGCTATCTAGTTGAGGCGAAGACAGGAGAGCCCGGCCGTCCGCACTCTCCTGTGGCAATGTGCACACAAGGCTGGTCTTCGCCGCGATCAAGTTATGCGGCAGACCTTGCCACGTCCGATCGTAATGATCTGAAGCCCGCGCGCACCTCTTCTGAAAGAAGTTGGGGCTGCTCAAAGGCCGCAAAGTGTCCACCTTTGTCGAGCCTGTTGTAATGGATCAGTTTGGGATACGCCCGCTCCGCCCAACTGCGCGGGCACAGATCGATCTCGTCCGGAAAGGCGCTTACGGCAACCGGGATGGAAACGCCCTTCACATTGAAGTACCCTCCTTTGCCCCAATACTCCCAATAGAGGCGCGCTCCGGAAATCGCCGTGTTCGTCAACCATGTGATTGTGATGTTGTCGAGGACATCGTCCCGGGTGAGGCCGGCAGCTTCTCCGGAAAAGACGCGTGAGATCAGCGCGTAGCTCCACGCATCGTGGTCCAGAAAATAGGCGGCCAGGCCGACGGGGGAGTCCG